>Ga0255752_10001483_pt1 | contig 27151 bp, 26 predicted proteins | sample 011ome_25_FD_179952 | JGI IMG/M metagenome (GOLD analysis project Ga0255752, IMG submission 179952) | Coastal salt marsh microbial communities from the Groves Creek Marsh, Skidaway Island, Georgia - 011512CT metaG (version 2) | ecosystem: Environmental > Aquatic > Marine > Intertidal zone >... | reverse complement strand
CTTTGCTCAATGAGCTCTCGCTTCGACACACTCTTGTGGATGCTACGTCATCGGAGCAACTCAGGTTGAAGCGCCTTGAGTTCCGCGGGGGTCATGGTTGACTGCGCGATGGTTTCGACAATATCGATGCCGAGATTGACTGCTTCGGCGGCGGCAATCTCTGCCCGCAGTGCGACATCCTCGTCGATCATATGGTGTAATTCGGTGATGGCGCGCTGTAGATCGCCCTCTGCGGTGCTCTTCGAAGAGTCACCCACAATGTCTTGGCTTAGCACTAATACGTGGGGGTGAAGCGCCTGCAGCTGGGCCGTGCTTCCGCGACTGGGGTGCACCTCGGCAATGCTGATCAGGCAACCAATGGACCGCAGGGCGCGACTAAAATCTTGGCTAGCCGCTGACTCTCGCAACCTTAGTGAGTCGCGGAGTTCAAAACAAAGCCGATCGGTACCAATGCCGCTGTTTGAAATAGCAGATAATAGGAAATCCAGAAATTGATGATGGTTAGCTGCCGAAATCGAAAGGTTTATATGAAAACAAGGCACCATCAGGTTCGCACTCACGAGATTTTCAACCATGTCACATACGGCGTTGACCTTCAGGCAGTCGAGCGCAATAGCGAGTGCAGTGGAGTGGTGGCTGCCCAAGGACCCCATGTCAGGTTCGATGCTAGGAGTGCCATCTAAAAGCACCTGATACTTCTTTCTCGTATCCGTCTTGTCGTTTGGGATTGTAATTTCGATCGTTCTAAACGTAAGCGTTGGCGGCATATCCGCTTGCAGGCGTTTGAGGGTTTCGACAACTGAGCGCTGAATCTCTGGCGCTGAAGTCCTCGCAGTACTGCCAGAAGCGGGTGCCAGTGGACTACCACTTTCGGTTTCCGAACGTAGTTTTTGCCAAAAAATAGCGGCGTCACGATCGGCGCCGTCTATAGCCTTTACGGATAAGCCTGCGATTTGACCTGCCTCTTTAGCAGGGGCCAATTTAGCCCGGAGTGCGGATTCGTCGAGCGGTACAATAAGACCTAGATGATGCTCGTCGAGTCTGGCGTATATCGAGTTGGTGTTAGCGAGCAGCGAGGAAAAAAGCGATAGCACCGCTGAGTGATTGTCTGCTGTAGAGGCAACGGCAACTCCGCATTGGGGTGTACCCCCTTTCCGCCGCGCCTTGCGAATGTGCATGTGAGTCATGTCCATAAAGTCATCCAGGTCAAGTGCAGTGTCTTTCACTGACTCTGTCTGGAAGATCTCTAGCTGCTTTTGTTCTAATGCATTGAACAGACTTCGGTCGACAATGGAAAGCTGATCCGCAGGTTGTACTGGATTAAGTCTGCACGCCAGCCATCGCGCCAAGGTTACGACATTAAATTCTCTGTATTTCTGGGCTTTCTCGGTAACAAAAACAAATCGGGTTCTGGTTTCGTTTTTCCATATGAGTTGCACATGTTTCTTATCATTAGATTTGACTTTATCGGTTACCCAAGTGCCGACCGCCAAATCTTGAGCGCGTTGTACCCAGCGCTGTAGGCGAGGCAGATCTTTCAGTCGTCTGCTGAAGGTGGGCTCTTCCATGCCTGTGAGCGGCGCGGCATAGATGTCGAAAGGATCCTTCGGTATTTGTCCTGTCATTGCAGAAGCAACGCGCTCAAACAGTGTTTCCTGTTCAGGGGGCAGGATCTCGGGTAAGCGGAGCTCGTGGCGCAACGTTGACAGGTTGGCGCTGGCCGATTCGAGAGTCGGCAGCGATTCGTCACCCAACTCAAGAGTTTTAACGCAGCCGAGGAGTTGCTCCAAGCTTCGTTGGTAGGCGTCCGCGTCGTTTTGTAGGACTAGAATAGTCAGCCCATCTACGGCGATTGAGCCAACGAGTTCTATAAAGTGGGTTGTAAGTAATCTGCCTGAAAACAGCTCTTCCAGTTCCTTAGTCACCGCGCGCTGGGCTTCGAAACGTTTTTCTCTCCCTTCCTCAGCCGCGATAAGTCGATCAATGGCCGTTTGCTGTTTTCGGAGGAGCTGGAGCGCCAGGTTGGTGGTCTGGTCGAGAGCATGGCTGAATGCCATCGTATCCTCGCCGAAAGACTCGTTGAGGTTGGTTGTGATTTGATCAATTGTTTTTGCAATTTGGTGGTTATTTTCTGGGGCAAGAGCCATCACCTCGCTCAGTCGCTCCATGAACAGGCGGGCCGGATGCTCTGGATTTCGGTAAAACTTGGGTTCACTGATTGATAGCTGAGCTAGCGGAAGGCGAACGGTGTTCATGCTGTTCTTGTGGGCCTCAGAGAGCGCAAGATGACTATCCATGGTGCTGTAGAGGTTATCAACCAACTGAACACTTCGTGTAAGTGGAGCAAACTCAGGTGTGAGCTGGTCAAGATTGAGTTGTCTCACAGCGCTATTAACTATTCTGTCGGCAGTTACTCCCTGTTTGCGTAAATCGAGAATGTGCTTGGCAATCTCTCGCGCTTTTTGGGGGAGGTTCTCATCGGGCTCCGCTCCGGGCACCTCGCCGTCGAGGGTCGAGAGTGGGTTGCTCGCAGGAATCCCTCGCTTGCCCTCGGCATGACTTCGTCCGGGCAGGTAATTTCCATGCTCAGTCATCAATCCCTGGCTTCGATGAGGTATGCCATGTTGGTCATGAGTCGTCTCGGTTGCGTCATAGGTTCTTGGTTCGGGCGAGAGCATGTCGCTCAGGTAGGGGCCCGTCGCCGCTCCCAGGTGATCCTCGGTTTGTTCCTTCGATGGTGCAGCATGTGCCTGCTGCTGATCCTCTATCAAATCAGAATTCAAGCGTGATGAACCGCCCTTGGGTTGCGGTTGTTGAGGCGTCTCTAGCTTTGCCTTCTCGACATCGTCAGCGAGTTGCGAGCCTTGTAGATCAATCTTTTTTTCAATGTCGGGCATTAAGCCCCTGTCGGTCAGAAGCTCGTTACTTTTCTTGTAGATATCCCCCATGGTAAGGAGGAGTTCCTTTAAAAAGAATTGATCGATTTCTCGCAGAATCGCTGGGGCGAACTCAAAGATTTTTGTGTTGTTGCGATATAGTTTCGCTAGCTTCTGCGGACCAATGGGGAGCTCAATATGTTTTGGATCTGCGGAGACTGCCTTTGCGACTCGAAGGGTAATCGCCTCCAAAGCTCGCCAATGGCGTTCCAAAGCAGTCTGTGCCATCCGATTAATGGCCAGATCGTCATTGAATTCGTCCAAGTCAATGAGGTCGAGCTCATCGGTGGTGGCGTTATGACGGATGGCTGAGTGCCGGGTTGGCTTGTCGGGATTTATGAGATTAACAAACCCATCGTCGATATCTCTTAAATACGCTTCCACCAGCGCGCGCTGCTGCGCTTTCATTTGCGCATAAGCTTCAAAGGCCTTTGGCCTCAGGGATTTTGGAAGAGTCGTGACTGAGGATAGTGTGAACAGCTGCTCCGCCAGGTCGGAGAAAAATGCCGTAAGCTTGGCGTCGAGCAAGCTCCGAGTTTGCTTCGCTAGCAACGTTACCGTCTGGTTATCGCCGGTTCTCGATGATCCGCTGTCTGTTGGCTCTTTCATCTATCGTCTCCCCAGGGCTATTGTCCATCGGTATCGTCTTAAAAACCAGCGATGCGCTTGATAATTTGGCTTTGCTGTTGAGCCGCATCCGGTGTGACTGGCACCATTACTGTGGGGCTGCCTAGCATCGGTGGCCCGTTATGATTGCAACTTTTGATGGCGAGTGACTAATGGTGGATGACAAGGTTAATGCGGAGCGGTCTGTTAGGCTTCGACCTGAATGGTTAAAGCATCTGGGTCAAGAGTTCAGTCAGCCCTACATGACCACCCTCGCTGCCTTTCTGCGAGAGGAAAAGGCTGCGGGTAAGACGATTTATCCGAAGGGCCCGCACATTTTTTCAGCGCTGGAGAGCACTCCCCCTGAGGCTGTTTGCGTCGTTATTCTCGGTCAGGATCCTTATCATGGGGCGGGGCAGGCACACGGGTTGAGTTTTTCTGTACCTAGGTCGGTCGCCATTCCGCCCTCGTTGCGAAACATTTTTAAGGAAATCGAGCGAGACTTGGGTATCCCCAAACCGGCCCATGGCTGTCTTGAGCATTGGGCACAAGCGGGCGTATTACTCCTCAATACGGTGTTGACGGTTGAAGCAAGCTTGCCAGGCTCTCATCAGGGGAGGGGGTGGGAGCAGTTTACCGACCGTGTGGTTGAGGTAATCGATCGCTTTTCACCCCCATCAGTTTTTATGCTTTGGGGGGCTTACGCAAAGCAAAAGGGGGCTGCGATCGATCGGAAAAAACATTGCGTCCTGGAAGCGTCTCATCCCTCTCCGTTGTCAGCACATCGCGGATTTTTGGGCTGCGGCCATTTCGGCCAAGCAAATCGTTTTCTCACCTCACAGGGGCGGCCGCCAATCAACTGGGCGCTTCCAGATTAGCAGCGGCCCCATCGTCTGTTGCAAATCCGACGGTGTTTTCGAGGGGCACATTGATCCCTTCGACCCAGAGTGTCTCGGTCAGCGCCTCAGTCGTTGCTTCAAGCAAGATAGTCGTCGGATCACCGGTTCTGCCGAGGCCAACGACGCTGCCGCGGGAAGCACCGTCAGCTTTGCGCTTCAGCGAGGCGCCTAGCTGCGGTGCGGTAGTGGTTTTTGCACGGTACAGTCTGCGTTTCGGCTGACCGCGCCAATGCAGTCTGGCAATGATTTCTTGACCGGTATAGCACCCTTTGTCAAAGGCTATCCAGCCTGCCAGATCGTAGTTTAGATCTTGTGGTAAATACCTTCCGGTGGTCAGCTCGCGAACCCGGGCTTCGCCACGGCTGACGGTGTGGGCCCGCCAGGCTTCCGGGTTGCGGTTATCTGGGTCCGACTCGAGCGAAATCTTGTCGAGTTCGGAGCGCTCAATAACGATGACTTCGGCAGTATCGGCATCCCGAGCTATAAGCCAACCTGCGGGGACTTTTAGCGGTTGACTGAGTTCTGTCAGCTGTCTTGCTCCGTAGTCAGCTGCGGCCGCTTTTCCAATCACACCCACTATCGGATAGTTGCAAGCCTCCAGGTTGGTGCGACTGAATTGCAGATATTTCTTCAGGTGGTCAATCATGGGACCGCACAGATCAGCTGAAACGCGAAGCAGCACGTGTTGCTCATCAATCACAACCGCCATGAAATCAGCCAGTACGCGACCCTTGACGTCACAAAATGCCCCAAGGACTGTGGCAGGATAAGTGAGGTTCTTAAAGTTGGCCGTGGTTTGCCCCTGTAGAAAAGTCAGTGCGTCATTGCCCTCAAACAGCAGTATGGCCTCCTCGGGCAGTAAATAATGTCCGGGTGTTGTCTCGGTTTCCCGCATCGGGCTGTGCTCCATCGTGTGCCTTTGGGGGACGGCGCGGCGCCATCCCGCCCCACCTTATGTTACCGTTGCGCGCCCTCGAGCAGAAGCCCGTCGCTTGCGCTCGGTAACCTTCACGCTGGCGAGTGAGTCTATGACAAGCAGAGAAGAACACAATCGGATGCGGTGGGCCAGTCGCAGGGGTCTGCTGGAGCTCGATTTGTTATTGGGCCCCTTTGTTGAAGCCGAATTTCCCAGGCTCGACCCGTCTTCGCGAGACGATTATCGGGAGCTGATGGCACGTGATGATCAAGACATTCTGAACTGGGTAATGAACCGCGCAATCCCGAGCGAGCCGCGGCTGGCCGTCATAGTGGCAAAAATCAGAGACCACAATGCCGCTAAATTAAATCGGTAATCCGTCCTACCGCCGCTCCAGCCGCTTGAGTCACAGCAGGTCCTCAGGAGTAGGGCGGTAGATGCTGCTTGAAGCCCGTGTCCAACATGTTTGAGGGCCATTTTTCCGGGCTGAGAATTGAATTAACCGCAAGATCATTTCGCTGGGGGTGGTCCTGATTGAAGTGAAGACCCCGGCTCTCTCGCCGCGTGAGTGCGCACTCGACTGTTAAAGCAGCCACTTGCGCCAGATTTCGAAGCTCCAGTAACGGGCGCGTAATCTGGAATCTGCCATAGTAGCCGTCAATTTCTTCTCGCATCAAAGTAATCGCGTTTTTTGCGAATTCAAGGCGACGATCACTACGCACAATCCCAACATAGTCCCACATGAGTCGTCTGAGTGCCTGCCACTGGTGGGTGATGATGACGTTCTCGTCGGAATCCCGCACGCGGCTGTCATCCCATGAAGCCAGCTGATCCTGAGGGCGGCTGTGATTCATTTCTGCGATGTGTTCAGCCGCGGAATGCGCATACACGAAACATTCGAGAAGGGAATTGCTTGCCATGCGGTTAGCGCCGTGCAGGCCTGTGCAGGCGGTCTCGCCCACAACGTAAAGCCCTGGTAGGTCGCTCGCACCAAATTGATCGACGACAACGCCGCCGCAGGTGTAGTGCGCCGCCGGTACAACCGGAATCCGCTCCGTTGTGATGTCGATGCCAAAGCCGAGACAGCGCTGATACACGGTAGGGAAGTGGTGCTTTACGAAGTCCGCGGGCCGGTGTGAGATATCTAGGTAAACACAGTCGAGCCCGAGACGTTTCATCTCATGGTCGATTGCTCGGGCAACGATATCTCTTGAGGCCAGTTCGCCCCGAGCATCAAAGCGCTCCATAAATGGCTCGCCATTGGGCAGTAGCAATTTCGCCCCCTCACCACGCAGAGCTTCCGTGATGAGAAAAGATTTGGCCTCAGGGTGATAGAGACAGGTCGGATGAAATTGGTTGAATTCCATGTTGGCAACACGGCAACCTGCTCGCCATGCGGTCGCGATACCATCGCCGCTGGCGCCATCGGGATTGGATGTGTACATGTAGGCCTTGCTCGCGCCTCCTGTGGCGAGTACAACCGCCCTGGCCGTGAAGGTGTGGACCTGATTGGTTTTGGTTTCCAGAACATAGGCGCCATTGCACTTGTGACCATCGTGAATCAAGTCGACGACACAAAAGTCGGGGAGGAGAGTGATGTTGCTGGCATCCGTTGATCGCTGCATCAACACTTCCGAGATCGCGCGTCCGGTTTGGTCGGCGGCATGAAGAATTCTACGGTGGGTGTGGCCTCCCTCCATGGTTAAATGAAACTCTCGAAACTCGTCATCGGGCATGTCCACCCGGTAGTCGAAGCGTACCCCTTGCTCGACCAGCCAGTCGACAATGCCCCGCGCTTTAGACACGGTGAATCGGACTGCATCTTCATGGCAAAGGCCCGCTCCAGCGTTCAGGGTGTCTTCCACATGCGCGTCCAGGGAGTCGCGGTCATGCAGCACGGCAGCCATGCCCCCCTGAGCCCAAAACGTCGACCCGGATGCAATTTGCGACTTAGAAAGCACTGCACACTGGTATGATGCAGGGAGCTGAAGGGCAAGACTGAGGCCGGCGGCGCCGCTGCCCACGACGAGCACGTCATAGTGGTGAGAGGTTGTCATGTGATGGATGCCGTAGGGACCTCGAGGGGATGGAAGAAATGCAAATAATTTACGGTTTGTGGGGCATAACGGGAACTCTGACCGGTTACAGTAGTCTCAGCAAGCGAGAGAGGTGCGGAGATTGGGAACCCCCTTGCTCGACCACGGTAGTTAAGGCGGTTACGTGACAGCTCGGGAAACCGATCAAGAGTTGGTAGTAAGAGCACAGCGAGGCGATTCGCGTGCGTTTGATTTGCTGGTGTTGAAGTATCAGGGGCGGGTTGCTTCATTGGTTGGTCGGTTTGTTAACGATGTATCGGAGGTCGAGGATGTCACCCAAGAAGCCTTCATCAAAGCCTACCGTGCTATACCAAACTTCAGGGGCGATAGCGCGTTTTACACGTGGTTATATAGAATAGCGAGCAACACGGCTAAAAATCATCTAGTGTCTCGAGGTAGGCGGCCTTCTTCTGACGCGGATGTCACTGATGCCGAATACTTTGATGAAGGGGAGGCTCTCAGAGAAACAGAGACCCCTGAGAATCACTATCTAGGCCAAGAGCTGGCTAAGGTGGTGGCGGCGGTTCTGGATGAGCTTCCGAAGGAATTGAGGCTTGCCCTCACGCTTCGAGAGTTTGACGGCATGAGTTACGAGGAAATCTCGGAGGTTATGGATTGTCCGGTGGGTACCGTGCGATCACGTATTTTTCGGGCCAGAGAGGCGGTTGATAATCGCGTTAAAAGCCAGATGCAGGGAAACTAACCTGATCTGGGAGATGAGTCCCTGTTGGGTTCTGAGCATGTATCATTAATAGTAGCGTAGGGGCTGCGGATGGAGATGAAGATGTCGCTAGACGACTCGGTAAAAGAATCAATGTCAGCCGTTATGGACGGGGAGGGCACTTCAATTGATGTCGCGCGCGTTTTCAGAGCGGTCAAAGCCGATGCCGCTGCGCGGGACTATTGGCAGCGGCTTCAGGCGGTGAGTTCGGTGATGAGAACCGGGCAGGCACCCCAGGTCATCGATATCAGTGAAGCCGTGCTCAGTGCGATTGAGGGGGCCCCCACCAGGCGGCGCGTAGGACCTCTAGGGTCCATGGCGGTTGCTGCTTCGGTAACGTTTGCCGTGGTTTTCGGCGGACAGCTGCTCGGTACGCCAGAATCGGGGTTGCCTGTGGCGACGGTGCCCGGTGTGGTCGTACCCATGAAAGGTGCCGCGCCCGTGCAGGCGAGTTACGGCGCAGGCGTCATGCCCTCCACGATCAGAGAACCGGCTCGGACAGCACTCAACCCTTCCGTGAGTGAAGTCTATGAGCGCCTCGCCCAGCAACAGCTCCGGCGATTTGGCAAGCGGCACGCGGGATGGTCAGCCGGGGTACAGCCCGTGGCTGCAGTCGCTCATGCCCGACTTCCCAGCGAGGTTGAGCAGGACTGACACTGATTCCATGGCTCGTAATCTATTCGTCGTCATTCATGGAGCATTGATCGGGCTTATGTGTCTGGCCTCTCCGGCAGGCGCAGAGAGTCAGGATGCTTGCGGCCTCTCAGGCGACGTAGTCAGCCGCGTAACTGGAATGCTGTCATCCGCAGAGACGTCCGCATACCGCGGCACCTTGTTGGTCGAGTATGCGGGCAATAGAGAGTTTGTCGCGGTCGAGGGGACTGGCTCCAGCGGCCTCATCACTTTTCGCCATCTCAACCGATCGGCTGACGCTGCCCCTGAAACAAGAGCGATTAGCCGGTTACCTCGGGTGGGCCTGTGTGAGTTGGCCTCCTACTACGGCTTTGCATCTGACCCAGGACAACCGGTAGCAGGTAGACAGACTTATCGACTGACCATCAGACCAAAAGACACTCTGCGATTGGGTTACGTGATGGATGTTGATCAAGCGACTCATGTGCCGTTGCGGATTGTGACCCTGACGTCAGAGGGTCAATTACTTGAGCGGTTTGAGTTTGCGGAATTTGCTGCCCTGGAGCAGACGCTTGAGCCGCAAGAGGGGATACCGGTGTTGAAGGTTACGCAAGGGCCGCACAGGTTGGCCTCGCTACCGCCTGGATTCTCGGTCATTTCAAGCGGACATGATCCCGTCGAGCATTGGGTATTGAGTGACGGTTTGGCGACATTGTCGATCTATGTTGAGCCTCGCCCCGACAAGCTGAGCCCCGGGGAAGGGTTTGTTGTCACGGGCGCGACGCTCGCCTACACCCGGGGTAGTTTTGACCGGCAGTTGATCACCGTGGTGGGTGAGGTGCCGTTAACAACAGCCCGGTTGGTTGCCGAATCGGTCAGACCTTTCGGCGGGCAATAGCGCAATGCTTCGTGAAACGGGTCGCGTGGTTGCCGTCGAGGCGGATGCGGTTTGGGTAGAGACAATTCCCAGTTCATTGTGTGGCAAATGCGCCGCGCGCGCCGGATGCGGCCAAGGCATTGTGTCAAGAGCAAGCGGTGTCCGCGGCTTGGTCCGAGCTCTGGAGTCGGGGCAGGTTGCGGCGCGGGACTGCAGGGTCGATGATGAGGTCGACATTGATCTCCCCGAGTCGGCTATTTTGAGAGGCTCGGCCTGGGTGTATGGGATGCCGCTGTTAGCGGGCATCCTGCTGTCCCTGTCGCTCGAAGGGGTGAGTGAACCCATGGCAGTTGTGGGGTTTTTGCTCGGTTTGGGTGGTGGATTTTTGGTTGTTCGCTTAACCCAGAATTATTTATCCCGGAGTCATGTTTTTGAGCCGCTGCTGGCGGCGCGTCGCCCGTCAACATCGGTCATCATTCGGTCTTAATGTGTTTTCTCGCTGGGCCCCCGTTTGGGGTGACAGCTCATTACTCTGTAGGAGTTTTACGTATGTTCGTTCGGTTCAGTGTGCTTTTGTTTTTGCTTCTTTCGATGTCAGCCTCGGTTTCGGCGAGCGCAGCGCTGCCTGATTTCAGGCAGATAGTTGACGAGTCAGCGCCCGCAGTCGTCAAAATATTGGTTGAATCCGAAGGGAGAGGGCGCCAGGGCGCTGAACAGATGGAACAGGTTCCTGAGTATCTGCGCCGTTTTTTCGAATTTCGTGGCGAGCAGGGGCCACAGCAGCGACCCCGCCGAAATATGGGTTCGGGTTTCATCGTGTCGGAAGACGGCTTTATCGTGACCAATCATCATGTTGTTGAGGGTGCCACGTCGGTTATCGTACGCCTGCTTGATCGGCGGGAGTTTGATGCGGAGGTTGTAGGGAGTGACGTGCGATCGGACCTGGCGTTATTAAAGATAGACGCTGAAGATTTAATGGCGGTGCCTGTTGCGGATGACGATGACGTTGCCGTGGGTGAATGGGTGCTGGCGATTGGCTCTCCCTTTGGTTTGGATTTTTCGGTCACGGCGGGAATTGTCAGTGCAAAAGGGAGAAGCCTGCCCACCGAGGCAGGTGAAAACTACGTACCTTTTTTGCAGACAGATGTGGCTATCAATCCCGGTAACTCGGGCGGCCCACTGTTCAATCTGGAAGGACAGGTGATCGGCGTTAATTCGCAGATTTTTACCCGATCGGGCGGATCTATCGGATTGTCTTTTGCGATACCAGCGGCGGTTGTGCGTAACGTTATTGAGCAGCTGAGAGAATCGGGGGAAGTGGTTCGTGGTTGGCTCGGTGTCAGTATTCAAGACGTAGACAAAGATTTGGCTGAGTCCTTTGGGCTGGATAGACCGAGAGGGGCGTTGATCGCCCAAGTAGGTGTTGGCTCTCCGGCGGAAAAGTCCGGTCTGGAAAGCGGTGACATCATTTTAGAGTTCGCGGGACAGCCCATCAATAACTCGGCAGATCTTCCCCATGTTGTAGGGTTGATCGCGCCGGAGACGACGGTCCAGGTGCTCATCAGGCGAGACGGCAAAGATCGCCGTCTCGATGTGACGGTCGGAGGGCTTGATGCCGACCAGCGTCCCACCGTCGCAGCGACAGACGGTGAGCGGCAGGGAGCTCTGCTCGGCCTTGTACTTGAAACCGCTGAGGATGCGATGATGGCGGAAATGGGCCTGCCGGGTGGTGTCGTTGTGCTCGAGGTGAGGCCAAATTCCCCGGCAGAAGATGGCGGCATTGTCGGTGGCGATGTCATTACTCGGCTTGGCAGCAAAGCCATTCAATCGCTCGAGGACTTTGAGTCCGCGGTAGGTCAGTTGCAGCCCGGACAGTCGGTAGCTGTGAGACTGATCAGACGAGGAGCACCCATGTTCCTGGCGATAAGAGTCCCGCAACCGGAGCAATAGGGCTAGAGCGACAAGCCTCGTGCTGAGGTTCAGTGCACTCAGCCGCTGGGTAGGCTAAACTCGCCCGTTTTGCCGAGTCAGGTGGCTCGGCTGGTTTATGGACACGACTTGTGACGGCACTCAGCCACATACGAAATTTTTCGATCATTGCCCATATCGATCACGGTAAATCCACGCTTGCTGACCGTTTCATTCAGCATTGCGGTGGGTTGGCCGATCGCGAAATGGCTGAGCAGGTTCTCGACTCCATGGATCTTGAGCGGGAGCGTGGAATTACCATCAAGGCGCAAAGCGTAATGCTGAAATACGTCGCGAGAGACGGAGAGACCTACCAACTTAATTTTATTGACACCCCCGGTCACGTGGATTTTTCCTACGAAGTATCGCGTTCGCTATCGGCCTGCGAGGGTGCACTGTTAGTGGTCGATGCTGCGCAAGGTGTGGAAGCCCAATCGGTAGCCAATTGCTATACCGCGATCGAGCAAGGACTCGAAGTACTCCCAATTCTCAACAAAATGGATCTGCCGCAAGCAGACCCTGATAAAGTCAAAATCGAAATTGAGGAAATCATTGGTATCGACGCTAACAATGCCTGTCCGGTGAGTGCGAAAACGGGTCTTGGGATTGAGGATGCTCTCGAATATCTGATTGAAAATATTCCTCCGCCGGTGGGCGACCGTGAGGCACCCCTTCAGGCGCTAATCATTGACTCCTGGTTCGATAATTACCTTGGTGTCGTGTCGCTGGTCCGAGTTACCCAGGGCACACTGAAAAAACGCGATAAATTCATTGTTAAGTCAACGGGCAAGCAGTACCAGGCCGACATGATTGGTGTGTTTACACCACGCCGAACAGAAACACCTGTTCTAGAGGCGGGTGAGGTGGGCTTTATCGTCGCGGGTATTAAGGACATTAAGGGTGCCCCGGTGGGCGATACGCTTATCGCGTCGGGGTTCCCCGATACGCCTGTCCTGCCCGGTTTTAAGAAGGCCAAGCCACAGGTTTATGCCGGTATCTTTACCGTGTCCTCTGATGATTATGAGGACTTTCGGGACGCGTTGGGCAAGCTGACTCTCAACGACGCTTCTCTTTTTTATGAGCCTGAATCTTCCGATGCGCTGGGGTTTGGATTCCGCTGCGGATTTTTAGGCATGCTCCATATGGAAATTATTCAGGAGCGGCTTGAGCGTGAATACGATCTGGACCTTATCACTACCGCGCCGACGGTAATCTACGAAATCGAAACCAAAGATGGCTCTGTGATCAACGTCGATAACCCCTCAAAGTTGCCCGATGTGGGTGATATACAGGAAATGCGAGAGCCCATCGCACGCTGCACAGTGCTCACGCCGCAGGACTATCTAGGTAACGTGATCACCCTCTGTGTAGAAAAGCGTGGCATGCAGGTGGATCTTCAGTTTCTCGGCAATCAAGTGCAGGTGATCTACGATATTCCCATGGCCGAGGTGGTTTTGGACTTCTTCGATCGCGTCAAATCAGTGAGTCGGGGTTACGCCTCGCTGGACTATGGGTTTGATCGATTTGAAGCGGCTCCGCTGTCAAGACTGGATGTGCTGATCAACGGCGAAAGGGTCGATGCGTTGGCAGTGATTGTGCACCGAGACCATATTCAGAGCCGCGGTCGTGTGCTGACAGAAAAAATGAAGGAGTTGATTCCTCGGCAAATGTTTGACGTGGCTATCCAAGCTGCGGTTGGTGGCAAAATTGTCGCCCGCCAAACCGTCAAGGCACTGAGGAAAAATGTGACTGCTAAATGTTATGGTGGTGACGTAACTCGAAAGAAAAAGCTGCTGGAAAAGCAGAAGGCCGGCAAAAAGCGGATGAAGCAAGTCGGAAACGTGGAAATACCACAGTCCGCCTTTTTGGCCGTGCTTCAGGTTGATGGGTGAGGTGGGCCCTCGCTCGCTGAGATAACGACGGAGTAGGCTTTGAATATCGATTTTCCCTTGATCTTGGTCATCTTGGTATTTGGCAGCGGCTTTATTTGGTTGCTGGATGTGTTGGTGGCGGCTCGACCCAGGCGGGCACGGATAGCCGCGCTGCAAGCACAGTTTCCGCGTTGGGATGTCAGCGGGTCCGCCGATGCTAAGCGTTTTGCTGAAAGTGTCAGCCAAACGGCTGAAGAGCCCGCTATTGTCGAATATGCGCGCTCTTTTTTCCCTGTTTTGGCGGCGGTCTTTATTCTGCGATCATTTCTTTTCGAGCCCTTTCAAATACCGTCTTCATCAATGGTGCCCACTCTGGAAGTTGGCGACTATATTTTAGTCAACAAGTATGCCTATGGATTACGTCTCCCCGTGCTGCGTTCGGAAGCCGTGTCGATTGGCAAGCCTGAGCGCGGTGATGTCATGGTGTTTTTTCCACCGCACCAGAACAAGACCTACTACATCAAACGGGTCATTGGAGTGCCTGGCGATAAGATTAGCTATCGAAGCAAGCAGCTCCTGGTGAATGGTAAGCCAGTTCCTCGCGAATGGCTTAACGCCGATGCTCGTTTCCGGGTCGGCTCAGAATCCCTTGGTGAGACGGCACATTTAATGCAAATTGATAGCCGGCGACCTTCCCGCGACTTCACGGTAGTAGTTAAGCCTGGGCATTATTTTATGATGGGTGATAATCGCGACAACTCCAGTGACAGCCGTGTTTGGGGCCAGGTTCCGGAGAAAGACATCGTGGGCAAGGCGATTGCTATCTGGATGCACTGGGAGACTTTCCTCTCCATTCCATCCTTTGATAGGGTTGGCTGGATAGACTGAAGCGGGAGACTGTCATGGAAAGATCGTCATTACATTCGCGTCAGCGCGGATTCTCATTTTGGGGTATCGCTCTCAATGTTCTAATTTTTGGAGCTTTCTTGGTCACTGTGCTGCGAGTGGCTCCTCTTTATGTCGAATATTTAACGGTGAAGGACGTTATCGCCCGTGCTGGCGCTGAATATGATCCAAGTAAGCAGGGGCTGGGGGATATTCGCACCCACATCCGAAAGCTGTTGAATACATCTCAAATCTACGTCATTACAGCCGACGACGTAGAAATCATTCGTGAAAAGGGCAAGGTCGTGATTGATGCCAACTACGAGGTGAGATTCCCGCTGGTATGGATAATCGATGGTGTCATGAAGTTTGAAGATCTCCGAGTCGAAGTTGACGGCCGGTGACGGGCCCCCGATCACATCTTAGTCTCTCGATATTACAGCAGCGCATTGGGTATAGCTTTAAAAACACCGACTTGCTCCGTCAGGCGTTGACGCATCGAAGTGCTGCAAAAAGCAATAACGAGCGACTGGAATTTATTGGTGATTCGGTAGTCAACCACGTGGTTGCGGTCGCGTTGTTCAATCAGTTTCCCGATGCTTCCGAGGGCGAGCTGAGTCGACGGAGGACCCAATACGTCCGCGGCAGTTTTTTAGCGCAAATAGCAGCGAGCTGGTCCCTGGGCGAGCATCTTATCCTTGGCGCGGGTGAGCGCAAGAGTGGTGGGCGGCAGCGCGAGAGTATTCTCGGTGATACTGTGGAGGCGATTGCGGGGGCCATTCTCATTGACAGTGACTTACGTGCGGCCCGAGACGTTGTTTTCGCCTGGTTTGAAAAGGCTTTGGAAGCGGCTCCTGCAGAGACTGACGGAGACCCAAAAACGCGACTGCAGGAATGGCTTCAGGGAAGGGGACTGCCGCTCCCGGTTTATACCTTGCGGGGCACTGAAGGCCCTGATCATGACCAACACTTTCTTGTGGAATGTGACATTCAGCCCGTGGACGCGCCGTTCATCGGCGAGGGCAAGAGCCGGCGTGAGGCAGAGCAAGCCGCTGCGGACGCCGCGTTGGAGAACGTGCTCAATGGGTGAGGACGTTACTCGTTGCGGCTACGTCGCCATCGTAGGTCGACCGAACGTTGGGAAATCCACGCTCTTAAATTACCTGCTCGGCCAAAAAATCAGTATTACGTCGCGCAAGCCCCAAACGACCCGCCACCAGGTGATGGGGATTTTTACTGATGGCCTTGATCAAGTTGTTTTTGTGGATACACCGGGGATTCACAGAGAGCAACCGCGGGCGATCAATCGCTATATGAACCGCGCGGCGAGTAGCGCGTTGGCGGATGTCGATCTTATTCTTTTTGTCGTTGACAGAAATCGATGGACCGACGAAGACGACCGCGTACTCGAACAAGTTCAGCATGCAGCCGCACCCGTCGCACTTGTTATTAACAAGGTTGATCTTTTGCCAGAGCAGGAGGTTTTGCTTCCCTACAGCGCTTCCATGGAAGAGCGCTATGGCTTTGACTCCATCGTACCTGTATCCGCACTGCGTCGAGCAAATATTGACGTCCTCATGAACTACATTCGGGAGAGGATGCCTCGTGGGGCTCACTTTTTTCCAGAGGATCAGATTACTGATAGATCACAGCGCTTTCTGGCGGCTGAGCTGATTAGAGAGAAAATTGTTCGACAGCTCGGCGATGAGTTGCCCTATACCACGGCAGTAGAGATCGAGTCGTTTCGTCAAGAGGCCGCAATCCTTCATATTGACGCGTTGATCTATGTCGAGCGCACAGGCCAGAAGCGCATTCTCATCGGTGACAAGGGCAGTCGCTTGCGCTCTATTGGAACCGAGGCCCGAAAAGATATGGAGGTGGCTTTCGACAGCAAAGTCATGCTTAAGCTCTGGGTCAAAATCAAGACGGGGTGGTCAGACGATGACCGGGCGCTACGCAGCCTTGGCTTCGAGGACTATTAGTCGGTGGCCAGTGCACTAGACCCCGCCTGGTTATTGCATCGAAGACCCTATCGCGACGGTGGGTTTTTGGTCGACTTCCTGACCCTAAGCTCGGGTCGAATTGGTGCTGTGGCGCGCGGTACACGCCGCAAGCAACGCGGGGGCTCAACGGTAGGGCTGCTGCAGCCGTTCTCGCCATTGTTGATTGAGATGTCCGGAAAGGGTGAGCTAAAAACACTGCGGCGGGTGGAGCCAGCGGGTGCTCGACTCCATCTTGAGGGGCGACGCGTTTTCAGTGGCCTGTATATCAACGAGCTTTTAAGCAAGTTGTTGCCGAGGTTTGAGCCGACTCCGGAGTTGTTTTCAGCTTACGGTGATCTGGTCGCACAATTTCAGCACTATGAAGCACTCGATGCTCTTCGCCGGTTTGAATTCTTGCTTCTGGAAACATTGGGTTATGGCATTGCCTTTTCTGAGGACGCTTACGGCGAGGCGATTGACGCTGCGCAGGGGTATCGATTTGATCCTTTACAAGGATTCCTTGTTAAGCACTTTGATGACAGGGGCGAAAAGCACAATGAAGCCGTTGACACATTCTCTGGTACCACCCTGCTTGCCTTTCAGGCGTGGAAAGACGGCGCCGTGTTGACGGTTGAGCACGCGCGGTTATTGCGCCAGATCGGAAGGCAGGCTATCTCGCATCAACTGGCGGGTCGTTCCCTGCAAAGTAGAGAGCTGATGCGGCAGTTTCTGAGTGGGCAGATAAACCCACCGGACCAACCCGATGGCCCTCCAGCGATGAGTGAAGCCTGAGTTACGGCTATAATTCTGGCTTTTAATAACGCCAAAATGAGATCAAGAGCCTTGCCTGACTACAACACCATTGAACATGTCATTGGAGAAACACCCCTGGTGAGATTGCAGCGACTGCCGGGCCAAACCAGTAACACAATCCTCGTGAAGCTCGAGGGCAACAACCCGGCGGGCTCAGTCAAGGATCGCCCCGCCATGGGCATGATCGCTCAGGCGGAAGCGCGGGGTGATATTAAGCCAGGCGACACGTTGATCGAGGCGACGAGCGGCAACACAGGAATTGCGCTAGCGATGGCAGCGGCGATAAAAGGGTATCGCATGGTTCTGATCATGCCCTCGCACATGACCGCGGAGCGCAAGTGGGCTATGGCGGCCTACGGTGCCGAGCTTGTTGAGGTTAGTTCTGCTGAGGGTATGGAGGGTGCTCGAGATCTTGCCCTCGCTATGGAGCAACGAGGAGAGGGCAGGGTGTTAAACCAGTTTGGTAATACTGATAACCCTTTGGCGCACTATCAGAGCACCGGCCCCGAAATATGGCGTCAAACGGGTGGCGAGGTGACTCATTTTGTAAGCTCCATGGGGACAACGGGCACTATTATGGGGGTTTCAGCTTTTTTGAAGGAGCAAAATCCTGCGATCCAGATAATAGGACTGCAACCACAGGATGGATCACAAATCCCGGGGATTCGCCGCTGGCCCACCGACTATTTACCTTCAATTTTTGAGTCAGCTCGCGTCGACCGCATCATAGACATCAGTCAAGCCGCCTCCGAAAAGATGATGCGGCGACTCGCGCGGGAGGAAGGGATTTTTGCTGGAGTTTCCTCGGGGGGCTCAGTGAGCGCAGCCTTATCCCTGTCCAAGGAAGTGACCAATGCGACCATTGTTGCCATTGTCTGTGACCGGGGAGACCGTTATCTATCCTCCGGTATTTACGAGGAGTAGCCTTCCAGGTGGTTAGAATTCGTGCATTGCCTCACGCCAGCCGGATGAGCGACGGTGACCTGCGGGATTGGTTTTGTGCGCTGCCACAGGGAGCGGAGTCCCGGGATATCGATAGGTTGATGCAGGCGGCGGAGCTCTTGCGAGGACTGCAAGCGAGCGAAGGTGTTGCTACTACCGACTGGGTAGGGGTATCTGACCCGCCCTCCGTGGGCCTTGAGGTCGCTCAAATACTCGCCGAGCTCGGCCTGGGGACCGACGCCCTTATTGCCGGAATGATTTATCGTGCAGTACGTGAGCAGCGTATAGAAATTGCCAATATTACAGCGCTTGCTGGCGGTAGCGTGGCGACATTGGTCGATGGGGTTCTGAGAATGGCTGCCGTAAGTGAGCTCACCGATCTCCGTGATGTGCCTGTCCTAGGACAAGCCGCCGCCCCCAATGTGAATGTAAGGCGAATGCTGATCGCGATGGTCGATGATGTCCGCATTGCGTTGATTAAGTTGGCTGAGCGTACCGTCGCGATGCGCGGTCTGAAGTCAGCGGGGAGTCAGCAAAGACAGCGCATAGCAGGGGAGGTTTTTAGCGTTTATGCGCCTCTTGCGCACAGGCTAGGCATTGGTCATCTCAAATGGGAGCTGGAAGATCTGTCATTTCGGTATACCCACGAGGACGCCTACCGTCGAATAGCGAAGCTGTTGGATGGTCGGAGAGCGGATCGGGATCAATTTATCGACCGTGTAAAGCGGGATCTTACCCGGGTATTAACCGACGTTGAAATCGACTTTGAGCTTGCTGGACGCGCCAAGCATATCTACAGCATATGGCGAAAGATGCAGCGCAAAGGAATTGGCTTTTCCCAGGTGCATGACATTCGCGCACTGCGGATCCTAGTTGACGATATTGCCGACTGCTACCAAATTTTGGGCGTGGTACACGGCATGTGGCGAAATATCCCAAATGAATTTGACGACTACATCGCCAACCCAAAGGAGAACGGCTATCGGTCTTTGCACACCGCCGTCATTGGCCCCGAGGGCAAGATTCTCGAGGTGCAGATTCGTACCCGACGTATGCATGAGGAGGCCGAGCTCGGCGTTTGTGCCCACTGGCGCTACAAGGGCAGCGATCTTCAGGCGACCTCTAAGGATACCTATGAAGCCAAGCTTACCTGGCTCCGTCAGGTGTTGGAATGGCATGAAACAGTTGGTGATGATGCGGCGGTGGCGGAGCAGTTCAGTTTCGATTCCGCCCAGGATCGGGTGTACGTATTCACGCCTAAAGGTGATGTGGTGAGTTTGATTCATGGCGCGACACCTTTGGATTTCGCCTATCACGTGCATACAGAAGTGGGCCATCGATGTAGAGGGGCGCGGGTGAATGGTGTGTTGGTCCCGCTAACAACGCCCCTGGCAACGGGCCAACGAGTGGAAATTCTCACCGGCAGCGAGCCTGCGCCTAGAAGAGACTGGCTGTTGCAGGGGGCCGGTTATTTGAAAACTTCCCGAGCGAGGGCGCGGGTTCAGCAGTGGTTTAAATCCCTAAACCGAGAAGACAACATTGCCGCGGGCCGAGCGTTAGTCGAGCGAGAGTGCGCGCGGCTATCGCTTACCTCTCTCGACTACAAAGAGATTGCAAAAAAACTTGACCAGAATACCGTAGAGGACTTGTTCATTGCCGTCGGCTCAGGAGAGCTTGGCGCAAAGCAAATTCTTCGCGTGGCCCAAACGGTTACCAGTGGTGATCGGGAAGAAAAGCCATTTTGGGTAGTGCGGCCTTCCAAAGCCTCGCCTCGAGATGCGGTTCGGGTTGATGGGGTTGGCAATTTACTGACTCAATTTGCCCGTTGTTGTATGCCGGTTCCTGGCGATCCTATTGAAGGGTATATCACCAAATCTCGGGGTATTACCGTACATCGAGCGGACTGCGCGCGCTTGTTGGCCTTGAGCGGTGACGGTCCTCAGAGAATCATTGCGGTGAGCTGGGGGGCCGCGGAGGCGGATCGCTTTCCTGTCAACATTGGCCTCACCGCTTATGATCGACAGGGTCTACTCGCAGACGTCAGCGCAGTCATGGCGCGAGAGCGCGTCAATGTCACTGCCGTTAACACCCTGAGTAATCCTATGGACAACACAGCAGAAATGAAAGTGACAGCAGAGGTAGAGTCAATAGATGCGCTGCTAAGCGTTCTGGAAAAGCTATCAAGACTCGATAATGTTATAGCGGTAAAGAGGTTGGTTGATTCATGACGAGGAATCAGGCTTCGGGACAGGCGGCAACTCGCTATACGCTGGAAGATTTAAAGCGGGTAATGGAGAGGTTGCGAGATCCGGAGGGGGGGTGCCCCTGGGATCAAAAGCAATCCTTTGAAACTATCATTACGTATACGTTGGAAGAGTGTTACGAGCTTGCAGAGGCTATAGAGCAGGCTGACCTGAAGCAGATTGCCGAGGAGCTGGGCGATGTATTGTTCCAGGTTGTGTTCTACAGCCAGTTGGGTAGCGAGCTGGGGGCCTTCGATCTGGATACAGTGATCGATGGACTGGTCAGGAAGTTGGTGCGTCGCCACCCTCATGTTTTTGTGGGTGAAGATTTGGAATCTCGCCCAGAGCACGAAGACCTGTCCGTAGACGTTATTAAGGACACCTGGGAGCGGCTAAAGCAGGAAGAGCGTGAACAAAAAAATGTACCCGGCTTATTGGACGATGTTCCCTATGCATTGCCAGCGTTGTCGCGGGCGCAAAAATTGCAAAAGCGAGCTGCTCGTATTGGCTTTGATTGGACCTCACAGGAGGAGGTTCTGAGTAATCTTAAAGACGAGTTGATTGAACTTCACGAAGCGATGATCAGTGAGCAGCCTGCCGACATAGAAGAGGAGGCGGGTGACCTGCTTTTCAGCGTGGTCAATTTGATTCGTCATCTCGGCTTGGATACAGAATCCACGTTGCGCGCGGCTAACAAAAAATTTGAGAGGCGATTCAGACATATGGAGTACGCCGCTAGAGCAGAGGGTAAGAAGTTGCAGGATGAAACACTGGAACAGCTTGAGTTGCGCTGGCAATACGCAAAGCGCCAATCGGCTGACTAAACTGCACTGGTGGTTTATCGTATCGGACCTAGCGGGTAAGACCTGCTGATAACGAAAACTTGAATCCAGCAGAACAGCTGTGTAGCGTAAGCAATAAAAACCTGAAACCGCCCTCGTTGCGGGTTAGAAATACAGAGGAAAATCCATGAGAATCATACTCTTAGGTGCCCCCGGAGCAGGGAAAGGCACACAGGCAGCGTTCCTTTGTGAGCAGTACGGAATCCCTCAAATTTCAACAGGCGACATGCTGCGTGCCGCGGTAGCAGCCAGAACCGAGTTGGGTAACAAAGCGAAGGCGATCATGGATGCGGGCGGCTTGGTGTCGGACGAGATTATTATTGGGCTTGTGAAAGATCGTATCGCGCAACCCGATTGTGAAGCAGGTTGTTTGTTCGATGGTTTCCCTCGTACGATTCCTCAGGCACAGGCGATGGTTGACGGAGGGATAAGTATCGATCACGTAATTGAGATTGCGGTGGACGATGAGGAGATCGTTGGTCGATTGAGTGGCCGAAGAGTTCATCCAGGGAGCGGTCGGATCTACCATGTTGAACATAACCCACCTCAAACAGCAGGCATTGATGACATTACGGGAGAGCCTCTCATTCAGCGTGATGATGATCGCGAAGAAACTGTTCGTAAGCGGCTTGCTGTTTATCATGAGCAGACGCAACCGCTCGTTGATTTTTATAAAACGCTGGAAGGTCCGGCCCATCATTCAATTGCCGGTGTGGGTTCTGTTGAAGACATTACCAAGCAGATAAAAGGGTTGCTTCAGTAGGTCTTTTTTTGGTTTTAAAAAACTTGTCACTTTTAAAAAACGCTGTTAGGTTAAGTTTCGTGTAACTGCATTCCGCGGTTATACAGTTTAGTTGTAATGCGCAGACAACAAACCGGAGACTCTTATGGCCACAAAAGCAAAAAAAGCACCAGCAAAGAAAAAGGCAGCTGCTAAGAAAAAGGCACCTGCAAAGAAGAAGGCAGTAGCTAAGAAGAAAGCGCCTGCTAAGAAAAAAGCAGCTGCTAAGAAGGCACCTGCTAAGAAGAAGGCAGCAGCCAAGAAGAAGGCGCCTGCTAAGAAGAAGGCAGCAGCCAAGAAGAAGGCTCCTGCTAAGAAGAAGGCAGCAGCCAAGAAGAAGGCTCCTGCTAAGAAGAAGGCAGCAGCCAAGAAGAAGGCTCCTGCTAAGAAGAAGGCAGCAGCCAAGAAGAAGGCTCCTGCTAAGAAGAAAGCAGCAGCCAAGAAGAAGGCTCCTGCTAAGAAGAAAGCAGCTGCCAAGAAGAAGGCGCCTGCTAAGAAGAAAGCAGCGGCTAAGCGTAAGAAGAAGTAGCGTCTTAAGCTGTTTTTTTGTTAAAGCCGGCGCAAGCCGGCTTTTTCGTTTTTGGCTTCAACCGCCGTTCAGCGTAAGGACGGCAGGAGGCGCCAGCCTGCGGATTCTCAGGCGGCGGTTAGACGCTATCCCAGTCGCGCCCGATGCCTTCGATGGATACAGAACCCAATCCGGCGCCACGATAAAAATGTGCGAGAGAGCCATTTTCAGCGGTTAGCACCTCATCAAGGGACCGGATCGCCTGGCTACGGACCAGGCAGCAAGCGGTGTGTCGGCCTTTGTCGGTAGCAAAAACGCCATTAGGGGTTTTTTCTGCCCCATTGGCTAACAGACGCAACCAATTAGTGGGTGGTCGGATCATTGTGTCGGCGGGCAGGAAAGCGACGAAGTCAGTCTCTGCAGCAGCCAAAATGGCTCGAATGCCCGCTACAGGACCCATACCCTGTCGGAGATCGCAGACCAATCTATCGGCGAAGGCATTGTAGAAAGCAGCGTTGCGACGGCAGCAAATAATGATTTCAGCGACATCGCCACGAACCGCTTCGTTAAGGCGTTGAGCAAGTGGCTCTCCCTTATCGCTGAGGAGCCCTTTGTCTCGACCTCCAGCTCTGGATCCGTCGCCGCCCGCCAAAATACCCAATGTGACTTGTGAGTGATGCAAACCTATACCCTGCTGTGGGACTATAGTGAGACTATCTCACCTTTGAGTTTCAGCCCAGCGATGCAGGCCATTCTAGCTCTGGATACATCTACTGATTTGTGCTCCGTTGCCTTTGTGCGAGGCGGCAATGTCAACAGTGTTCATCGTGAGCTCCCCCGAGCGCATAACAAGCATGTTTTAGCCATGGTGGAAGAGGTGTTGGATGGGTTTTCCAAGAACGATATCGATGGTTTGGTGGCTGGGATTGGCCCTGGTTCCTTCACCGGTTTGCGAGTGGCTGTGAGTGTTGCGCAGGGCTTGGCGTGGGCGTTGAATTTCGATGTGGCGGGTGTATGTTCTTTGGAGCTGTTGGCGAGGACTTATCTGGAGCCGCTGACCCCGTCTGACAGAGCCGTGCTCTGCGTTTCGGATGCGCAAATTGGCCAAGTCTATGGCCGCTTATTTATCCAGCGATCATTAAGCCTCACTCCCGTATCGGAGGCTTTTATCTGCAAACCTCAGGATCTTTTACAGCACAAGGAGTTGGGTTTAACGGAGCGGGAGCTAGATATGCCAATACATGTGGTTGGTTCTGGCGTTGAGCTTATTGAGGACGAGCTGACGGCATTACCTGCCCTCACCTGGTGTCTCGAATCGTTAGCACGACCATCGGCTGCGACCTTGTCTAGGCACGCGCTGGCGCATCATGAATCTCTGGTCTGGCACAAGCCTTGGGAGCTACAACCCCACTATGTTCAAAAAGATGTGGGCTGGAAAAAGCTTGGGGAACAGGGCTCGCATGGTTAATTGGATAGAAGCAGCTGCGCTAGCTCTCATTCAGGGCTTCAGCGAATTTCTCCCGGTGTCGAGTTCGGCGCATTTGGTGCTGCCTTCGCAGCTATTGGGGTGGAATGATCAAGGTCTATTTTTCGATGTGGTGGTACATTTCGGAACTTTGCTGGCGGTTTTATTCTATTTTCGCCGGGATCTTATAAGTCTGTTGCCGACGGCATTTTCCTCAAAGGGCGTGCCCAACTGGCAGGGCGAACTTTGGATGATCGTGTTGGCGACGATGCCTGTTATTCTGGCCGGGTACCTCGCCGCCGGTCTCATTTCTCAAGAATTTAGAGGGCTCGCTGTGATCGCAACCACCACCCTAGTTTTTGGCATGCTCTTGGGGGTGAGTGTCATTAGGAGTGAACGTATTTCAACCATCAGCGCACCTATAAGTTGGCGTGCGGCTTTGTTTATTGGATTCGCTCAAATCTTCGCGCTTATTCCAGGAGTTTCTCGCTCGGGGATTACGATTACGGCTGGCTTGTGGTTGGGATACGGGCCGAGGGTCGCGACGCGGTTTTCATTTCTATTGTCCATCCCTGTGATACTTGGCGCAATTTCTTTTATGCTTGTGGAGGCCCTGTCGAGTATCGAAGGCCTCCCAGCCGACTGGTCAATATTGGTTTTTGCATTAACGGCGGCGGCGGTGAGTGCGTACTTTACGATAGCCTTCTTTTTTCGGCTGATAGATCGGGTTGGGCTGATGCCGTTTGTTTGGTATCGGTTGGCACTTGGCATCGTGCTGTTTGGTATTCTTTTTATTTAATGAGCTAGATAGTTATGTCTTCGTCTTTAATTACTGATTTGCTTGAATTCTTAAGCGAATCGACGTCACCGTTTCATGCCGTAGCTGCCATTCGTAAACGGCTGGAGCAAGCCGGATTCACAGAGCTGGCGTCGATTGATGAGGTGCCATTGGCTGCTGGTCACGGCTATTTCACGGTCCGCAATGATAGTTCGATAATTGCTGTGCGAGCGGGTAGTGGGGCCGTAGCCGAAGGCATTCGATTGGTAGGAGCGCATACCGACAGCCCAAACCTATCAGTTAAACCCAATGGCCTGATTGAGCGCGATGGATTGACCCAGCTCGCGGTGGACGTTTACGGTGGTGCGCTCCTTAATCCTTGGTTTGATCGCGATCTATCCCTGGCCGGTCGGGTGAATTTCTTAACCCGTGAAGGGGCACTTTCCTCCTGTTTGCTCGACTTTAAGCGCCCTGTAGCGATCATCCCTAGTTTGGCAATTCATTTAGATCGTGAGGCCAACAGCAAACGCAGCGTCAATGCCCAAACCGACATTCTGCCGGTGTTGTGCCATTCTACGCCTGAAGCTTCGCGAACGGATTTGCATGCTTTGCTAGAAGCTGAAATTAGCCGCCAGTATCCCGAGCTCGACTTGGAGCGGGTGCTCGATTACGAAATGTCGCTCTATGATAGTCAAGAGCCAGGACGGGTAGGGTTGTATGAGGATTTTATCGCGTCTGCCCGACTGGATAACCTGCTGAGTTGCTTCGCCGGGATGACGGCGATTATCGAGGCGCCTCGTGAGCACTGGTCGGTTCTTGTGTGCAACGACCACGAAGAGGTGGGAAGCGCCTCGGCAGTCGGAGCTCAAGGCCCGATGTTGCGAGATGTTCTGGAGGGCCTCACAACCAATGGCGCCGCCAGTCGAGCCCTGCGTGATGCGTCCTGGATGTTGTCGGTGGATAACGCCCACGCGGTCCATCCCAACTTCGCTGACAGACATGATCAAGGACATGGTCCGCGCTTGAATGAAGGGCCCGTGATCAAGATCAACCGAAATCAACGGTACGCCACATCTGGTGAGGGGGCTGCGCTGATTCGGCTCGTTGCGGAGAGAGCGGGTGTGCCTCTGCAGAGTTTTGTGATGCGAAGTGATTTGGGGTGCGGCAGCACAATCGGTCCTATCACCGCCACAGAGACGGGGATCAAAACAATCGATATTGGTGTCCCCACCTTGGCGATGCACTCGATCCGCGAACTCGCTGGCGTAAAGGACATAGCCTACCTGGTCGGGCTTATCGGCGGCTTTTACGGTCGGGTCGGATAACCCGCTAAGGCGCTTGGAGTAGAGCAATGAGTAAAAGACGAGTCCTTACGGGCATTACAACGACGGGGACCCCCCACTTGGGTAACTACGTTGGCGCCATTCGCCCCGCGGTAGCGGCCTCGAAGTCACCTGACGTCGACGCTTATCTGTTCCTCGCGGACTATCACGCCTTGATTAAGTGCCAAGATCCCGAAACCGTCGCTGAGTCGAGTCGGCAAATCGCGGCGAGCTGGCTTGCATCGGGCCTCGACCCCGACAAGGCCCACTTTTACCGCCAGTCAGATATCCCAGAGATCACAGAGCTGTGCTGGATTCTGACCTGTAATGCAGCCAAGGGGCTAATGAATCGCGCACACGCTTACAAAGCGGCGGTGCAGCAAAATGAGGAGTCGGGAGAGGACCCTGATTATGCGGTCACCATGGGCCTATTTTCTTATCCCGTGTTGATGGCCGCGGACATACTTGTCTTCAACGCGCATGATGTTCCCGTCGGCCGGGATCAGATTCAGCATGTGGAAATGGCACGCGATATTGCCCAGCGGTTTAACCATAACTTCAAGTCTGTGTTCACGCTGCCTCAAGCAGTCGTTGACGACAACGTGGCGGTGCTACAGGGCCTCGATGGTCGCAAGATGAGCAAAAGCTATGGCAATACCATCCCTCTGTTTGACACACCTAAAAAATTACAGAAAGCGATCAATAAGATAAAGACGAACTTACTCGAGCCCGGTGAGCCCAAAGACCCGGATGACTCAACGGTATTCCAGTTGTGGTCAGCATTTTCGGGTGACGAGGCTCGAGCGGAAATGCGAGAGGCTTTTTTGCAGGGTATTGGTTGGGGTGACGCCAAGAAACAGCTGTTTGAACTGATCGACCAGTCGCTCAGTGAACCCAGAGAGCGATACGAGCAACTGATGACAAATCCGCAGCAGCTCGAAGATATCCTGCAGGCGGGTGCAAAACGGGTTCGATCCCAAGCCACCGAGTTGCTGGCAGAAATCAGGGATGCTGTGGGTTTAAGGCCTTACTCACGCTAGGGAGAGTGTCTCGTGAGTCGTGTACTC
>Ga0255752_10001472_pt1 | contig 27229 bp, 20 predicted proteins | sample 011ome_25_FD_179952 | JGI IMG/M metagenome (GOLD analysis project Ga0255752, IMG submission 179952) | Coastal salt marsh microbial communities from the Groves Creek Marsh, Skidaway Island, Georgia - 011512CT metaG (version 2) | ecosystem: Environmental > Aquatic > Marine > Intertidal zone >... | reverse complement strand
CGTCGTCCGCACTGCAACCGCACACCGTGGCGTCCGCACATCCGTCGTCCGCACATCCGTCGTCCTCGGGAGGGACGACCTCCGCGTCGTCCGCACTGCACACAAACCAGCGGTCAAACATTTAAACTAAACATGGATCCTAGCGTCAGGAAGAGAAGCAATCAGCAACAGCACCAGTCCAATACTTCATGCTTCAACACATGCAGTTTGGGCTGATTTTACCGTCCAGCGCTAGCCAATCCCGCTAGACTTTCGGCAACGAGTCCGCCGGCACCACATACCGTCCATCCTTCTTTTCCATCTCTGGCAGTTTCTCACCCGCAGGCACGATCCCCCAAAATACGTCGGCTTCCTCGACGCTCTTCAGGTCGAGGTAATGCTTGCGGATCACCGCCTCCGAGTTGCCCGCCTGTAGCGAGGCATCACCGACCGAGCGGAACGCGCCCACCGTCATCGAAATAAACGTGTGGCGCATCACGTCATGCGTGAGCTTGCGCTCCTTGCGCACGTCGACCCATAAGTCGCGAAAACGACGAGTCGGTAGGATGGGGTAGTCCTCGATCGGATATTGCTCCAGCCACCGCTTCAGGTTCGGTTGAATCTTAATCGTGCGCTTTTCATTCACCTTGGAGACTTCGGGTTCGACCAAAATCACCCCAGTATCAAAACGGAAGTCCTCGGCTTGCAGTTTTTTGATTTCCCCGTCCTTCCAGTCAGGACGGATGCCAGCGAATAGCGTTAAGGCGTAGTAGGGCACCATACAGCCCGGCTGACCCCAAAAAGTGCCGTCCTTGTTTTGCGGTCCCTGATAGCTTTCCAGCCAGTGCATGAATTCTTGGGCTTCCTGCGCGCTCAGCGTGTCGGCCGTACCTCGGGCCTTCTTCACTTTAAACTTCGGCACCTCCAGAATCGGATTCTCGGCCACATATTTTTTAAAAAGGCAGTATTTAAAGAAAGTGCTCAAATAGCCCCGGCGATTGTTCCAAGTCTTGAGAGTCGGCACCGCCTTCGACCGACCAAGAGGCAGGTCTAAATATTCACGAATCTCATCCGGGCGGATTTCGCCCACAATGCGTTCGACGAAATAACCTTGCAGCTTCTTCATCTCGATCCCGATCGCCCGTTCTTGACGATGCGAGAGTAGGCCACGCTCGGCATCCTTGGATCTCTCGTCAGTGTATTCGCGGATCGCTGCCTCTATGGTCATCGATTCGGCAGCTTCCTTGTAATGTTGAAGGAAATAATCGACCGCAAAGGAGAGCGACTTCGAAGACTTCGAATGCTTCAAGAGCGAGGTAGCCGCAATCGCCGCGCGGTTTTGGTCATGAGTGAGAGTGGTCCAGACGGTCTGACCGTCTGACTCATTATTAAGGTGCTCGATGTCGAGATGCTGACGATCAGCAACCGCCTCATCACGGGTCGAGTAATTTTTACGGATGCGCTGACCATTCAGCGTCCCCGAAAGCCGCCAGACATCCTGGCCGCTTGGGTTGGTAAACTTAGTTATTTTGAAACGAGTAGTCGTCATCTTTATCTAGGATTTGCCAATTAGTATTGGCAAATCCTGACGAATGTCGACTGTAAATGGTGGAGGTGGCGGGAGTCGAACCCGCGTCCCTCGAGCTTTCATACGTGGCATCTACATGCTTAGCTTTCAATTTATTGTCGTCGCCAGATCGCCTAAATGCGAGCTATCCGGTGCGGACGGTATTTTTCATTGGGCTTCTGCGCAGATTATCGGCCACGATCGCGTCTTTGTCATGCACCCAAAAATCACTGAGCCCACCGCGGTGCGCTTCGGCTGGGCCGATAATCCAGTTTTCAATTTGTTCGATCGCAATGGACTGCCAGTCACGCCATTTCGCACGCACGTCGTTGACGGAATCTCTGTGGATCGTACTGCAGCAGCACCTTGAATCGCTCAGCAAGGAAAGGCGAAAAAGCAGAGAGGTAGGCTAGCGTATTTTACTCATCGTCGCCAAGATGCCGCCGCTTAAAAAGTTTGCGGTGTTTGGTCACACGGCCTGTCACACGTTGGCGCCAGAGCCGAAAGCTGGCTGGCTTAAGTCGGCGGCGCATTTGGCGGATCACTTCGCTCTCACTCAGCCCAGTGCGTTCACGGATCTGGTCGAAGCTTGTACGATCATGCCAGGCCATGCGAATGAGGGCGTTGCTTTCTGTAGGATTTAGGTCTTTGGCTTGCATACTTGATTTAGAAGTTAGGACTTACATCGTATCGACGTCTCGCTTAACTGGGCAATTGAATCGTTTTGCAGGTCATTTCCAGCAACTAGCGGTGACTTCTGACTGCGGCAGGCTTTTGAGCAGTAGCGTACTGTATCCCAGCAATTGGCCCAGCGCTTGCGCCAGCTAAATGATCGCGCGCAGCGAACGCACATTTTCTCGGGTAGATTCTCTTTGCGGACTGTCTTATTGTTGCGGCGCACATTGAACAAACGGGACAGGCGCGAAGTCCTTTCAGTTTTTTTGAGAAAATTCTAAAAAAAGTTCCTGTCTATAAAAAATTGCCTGTAGACAAGCTCGGGTTTGCGTCGGCCCTTTTTACCTTAGCATGGCATCGCGGTCATTTAACTGTTGTCGATGCACACGTATTATTTCTCTCCGCTCCGATCCTTCGCCGCCTCCTCTGCTGCGAGCTCGGCTTCAAACTCAGCTTCCTCTTTCGCTTTGATCCCTTCTTCGGTTTTATAAAAGGCTTCCAAGGCAGCAGCTTCTTCGGCTGCCTTCTCGTCTTTGAGCTTTTCAATCTTGGCAGTCTCGCGAGCTAAACGCTTATCTTTCTTCTTCTGTTCTCGATCGCGGCGTCTTTGGTCTTTGCTTGGAGTGAAGGCCATGGTGGTATCTTTTTGAATTTGTTGTAACAGGTGAATTCTGTATTATAAACCAGCTAGATTGTCGTCATACCTTGCGGAAGTGGTCTAAAACAAGAAAAAAGAAGAATGCGCTAAAAAAGTAAAGTCAATGGCGCAGGCCTTAAGCTATATTTGAAGCCCTAATTTCTATTTCTATGCGTGGATTGGTCTTTTTTATTTTTTCAAATACGATTAACTGCACGCTATGAGTATTCAGCGCCAAGAAACAAAGCAACGTATGAGCCGTATTGTGATTCACAATGACACGCTTTATTTATGCGGTCAGGTGTGTAAAGACGCCAGCAAAGGCATCGTTGCCCAGACCGAAACCATGCTCGAAAAAGTGGATGCGCTGCTGCTTCAGGCAGGATCAGATCGTGAGCACATGCTGTCGGCAACGATCTACGTGCGGGAGATGAAAGATTTCGCAGCCATGAATGAAGTCTGGGACGAGTGGGTGCCAGCAGGGCATGCTCCAGCACGAGCTTGTGTGGAAGCGCGTATGGCACGACCCGAACTCCTAGTGGAGATCTCAGTGGTCGCCGCGATAAAGAAATAGGGTAGCTCATTCGCAATGAGCCTGATGCCCCGAAGTTTGCTTCGGTTTTTTGGAGGGCAACGCGCCGTCGTTGCCATGGTCTGGGGCAGGCTGTGAAAAACGGCAGGGCGTTGTTTCTTGGTCGAAGCGGCAGTCTATGATCCCCGTCCGTCTGCAACTCCTCCCATGTCACCTTTTGTCGCCCGTTGCGGTTGCCCCTTTTTTTGTAGCCCCCGAAGCGTGCTAGAAGCCACGCGGATTACGTCCATTGCCGCGCATACGCTGCTGTTTAACCGCGGGCGGATTCTCCAAATAGAGGCTATACCATTGGTCCCCCAATCCTGCATTAGAGAAACTCTTTACACTATCATTGGTCAGGTGTTCCCAGTTCTGGATGAAGGTATCGACTCCAGTGGCCTCTTTGGCCTTCAACAGGACCCGACGGGCTTCATCAGGCTCGCCCACCTGAACGTAGATCCACGACATCAAGCCGTAAAGCAAAGTGCCGCGGTCGCCCCGAAACCACATAATCTTGCGCTTGAAGACCTTTTTCGCGCCCGCCAAATCATCGTTCTTATAACAGCGCGCCATCCTCATGGCCACCGCCATGGCTTCCATCATCATCGGGCCCCTTAAGAATCCGCAGGTGGCAAGGATCTCGTCAGCCTTGTCGAACTCCTTGAGCTGGTAGTGAAACTGCAGGCGCATGGTAGCAATCTGGCGTCCCATGAGCAAGGACCACTGCCGGAAGGGTTCGAGTCCCTTGGTGAGCTCTAATCCCTGCTTAAGCATGGCCTTTTGATCCGTTTCGATCTGGCGTTGCATCTGCTTAATGTTGCCGCCGGGCTTATTCTGAAACTGCTGCACCTTCCGCTGTATGCGCCTCTGACCGGCTTCCATGCTTTCCTGCAGCGCAGATTGAGCCTTGGACATCTTTTTCCGAACCAGGAATCCGACCAGGAAAAACGTACCAACAAATCCGGCGATACTAAAGAAGACCGTCGTCCCCGTATTAAACTGCGAAGCGATCGAGGCACTAGCCAATGAGAGTGCGACCAGCGCTGAAATAAGAAGTGAAAGCATACTTTGAGACTTTTTGTCTAATAAATTTAATCAGTAATTTGATTTTTCCAAAGTTGATATGAGCACCAGAAACGCGTCAAAGACCAATTTCACGACCTACCTTAATAAAAATTCGCTAAAAAGGGGTCAAACGCAAAATATAAATATTTAGCTCTGATTGACCAAATTACTCACGTAGTTCGGATGCCCCATGCGAAGTCTTTTTGCTATCCATGGGTTCTTTGCAGTGCTCTCCTTGCGCAGACGCTTTGCAATACTGACTTTCCAGTTGGCTCCTTTGGGGGAACTCTCAATGTCCGATTCCTTCTTCTTGAGGTGCTTCATCTCCGCCTTAACGATCTGTTCCCAGTTGTTCTCGTTGAGTTCTTTTAGATCCACGCCTTCCCAGTCGATCATCGGAGTTTTCTCAGCAATGTCCTTCGCGAGTGCTTTTTTCGCTTCCGCGCTGCCGAGAAACCATCCACGGCAATACTGTTTGGCCAATGCATCGCGCTTACGTGGGCATCCTTCATCCACGAGCTTCAGTCGCTCCTGGTATTTACGCATGCCTCCCTGTGTGTCTGGTAGCTCGCAGAGTGAGAGTAGAGTGGTGCGGTCCAGTGGTGCCTGCCGCGATTGCTTAAAATACTTTGGGAAGCTGGAGAGTGTATGATCTTTCAGCTCATCGATACTGCAGAGCTTCGCGCGAACTGGATTGAGATGCACATAGTCAATCAATCCCAGCAACGGGCGATCCTCGTTAATGAGGATCGATTTGTAGCGCCCTTGGAACACATGCCCACGCTCATTACGGAAACGGTTAAAACGAGTCGCAAACGTGCTCTGCAGCCATTTCATGCCCTCCACCAGATTTGGCTCCGGCGTCTCGATCACCAGATGGTAGTGGTTGCTCATGATCACATAGGCATAGAGCTTCCATCCACAGCGCTCAGCCGCTTCAAAGATCGTTCGCTCAAATGCTTCCCCCGTCTTATCGTGAACAAAGAGGTCCTTGCGGTAGTTCCCGCGGCTAATGACGTGGTAAACCGCACCAGGGTATTCGATCCGTTGTTTGCGTGGCATGAAGAAGAAGCTAATCGTGAAGCAGGGGATTGGTCAAATATTTATATTTTGCGTTTGACCCCTTTTGTCCTCTAGAGAGTTTTTACTTGAATGAACCCCAAGAAGCCGCAACGGTTATTTTATGGATAACCAGCCCCCCCCCCCTTCTCTCTCTCAACGGAATAAACTCCCGGTTGTGGGTGAGCGTTTGTATTGCATTGGGAATCTTGTCGGCGGGTTCCCCGACAGAGGCAGCCATTTTTACCTTTCAAAGCGGCGACTTTTTCGCGTTTGACACAGGTACGGTCAGCAACAGCAGCAGTGGCAGTCAAATCAGGCTTCTCTTCAACGAAGCGGTCGAGGGATCGACCGGAGTCGGAGCTACCAGTTCACATTCCTTTGTAGGCGGTGAATTTTATTCCTTCACGCTGGATACCACAGGAGGTTTTGAAATAGATAGCGCTGAAAGGCACATCCGATGGACGACCTCTGGTCCGGACCTCTACATGCAGAACCAGGGTTCCGGTGGCGGAGTGAACCTGGGCTTGGGAACCACGGACTTCGACTCGGTGACTTTTGTCGATCCCGGTTCGATTACTCAGACATTCAGCAGGACAGTCACATCACAGCCGAGTGATGTGTATGCTTTCAAGATTGGTTCAGACGTTTTCAAATTACAGGTCGAGAATTTCAGCGCGAGTGAATTCGATGTTTCAGGATCTGTGCAGGTGGCCCAGATCAACCTTCCGGTCGTTGCAGCGTCCGACGCCAATGTTCTGGTCCAGACTCTGGGCTCTGGCTCCGCCACCCATGCTTTTCTCACCGGCACGACTGACTTCGCCTCTGTGACGGCTTATGACCCCGATCTCGTTGACAGCACTTTCAACCGGTCCTTCGAATCCAATCCTTTCGAAGTCATGGTGTTCAAGGACGGGGAAGATCTCTATAAATTTCAACTTGTGGCCCTGCCTGATGAGTTCTCGTCTGGCTCCTTTCAGGTTGAAGCGGTCTCGGCAGTCCCTGAACCCAGCGCAGTCACCCTTGTTTTCGGAATGACCGCGCTGACATTCGCGCTGTGCCGAAGGCGAAACAAGCCGGCTGCTGCTTCCCGGCTTTAGGAAGCAGACTTCATGGCCCCTCAAATCCGGAACGATGCAGTTGAAAACTGAACGGCCTCGAGCTTTAGCCGCGTAGCACAGGGATCCTGCCTGTTTCCATTACTGATAGGAATTTGCTTTTCGGCGTCGCTAGCCGCCCGGGGTGAGGGTTGACGGGAGAGGGGTAAGAAAGAGTGAAGTTTGAATTGTTAAGGGTGAAACCTTTACTCGGCGGAGGCTTTTGAGGGCCGAAGGGGTCAAACGCAAAATATAAAGATTCATCTACTTGGAGTTGTAATATGCCTGATCTTCGGCGGCAGCGAGCGGTTTGATTTCTTCGGGTTGGAGGCGAGTGAGCTTACCATTTTTGGAGACAATGGCGTATTGACCTAAGCGACGCTTGCGTTCCAAGGCCTTCGCAACCGAATAGCGAAGGCTCTTTAGGACTGCTTGGTTATCTGTTTTGCTTTCACTCATCATATCTATGACCTCTTAATTATAGCATCATATTGTTCCTGTTTATGGATAATACGACCTTCTTTTGTTTGGTGGAAGATTAGGCTCGGGACGTCGCGATCATTTAGTAGGCAGCGTGTTCGGTCTACAGCACCACTGAAATCGCCTAAAAGGTTCTGAAGGCTTTTGGAGAAGCGTCGTTCAATGTCAGCCGACGGGATTGAATGACGGCCAGCGATGACGCGTTCTTGAACACGCTCGTGAGAATATTCTACGCTGGGTAATGCCAGATAGACTAATTCTACGCGCCAATCAGATGCTTTTAACTTTTTGATCAACGCGAGGTAGCTGCGGCCGGAGAGGGTGGTCTCGAATCCGAAGTCTTTGCCGCTCTTTATGGCTACTTGAATCTCATTTAGATAGATTCGACTGGCGTTAAAGGTTTCAGCTTCGGGATTGATTGGATTCAATCCTGCGGCGATGGCATCGGCGTTAATGAAATGCTGGCAATCCACGGATGGCAGGAAATCGAGGGCAAAGGTGGTCTTACCTGCGCCGTTCGGGCCTGCGATGATTCAGCATGGTTTCATTTATTAGGAATTAAGAGAGAGCGATTCTAACCATAAACTACGTGTATTAAGAGTAGGATTATGATTAAGAGTAAGACGGGCTTAGCCTACGTAGTTCCGTGCGTTCTGAAACATCTTTAACCATGGGCCAGCTTCGCCGGTGAACTGATCATCGGGCTTGTAGCTCATCTGCACGGAGCGGAATAGGCGTTCGGGGTGCGGCATCATGATGGTGGCGCGGCCGTCGGTCGTCGTCAACGCGGTGGTGCCGGCAGGGGAGCCGTTCGGGTTGGCGGGATAGACTTCGGTGGGTTCGCCTTGGCCGTCGATGTAGCGCATGCTGACGAGGTCGCCGGTGAGGCATTTCTCGAATTCGCCTGTGGCGGAGAAGTCGGCGCGGCCTTCGCCGTGAGCGACGGGGATTGGTAGCAGGCTGCCTGCCATGCCCTTGAAGAAGATACTTGGGCTTTCCATGACTTCTACGTTGGCGTAGCGCGCTTCGAATTGCTCGGAGCGGTTGCGCACAAACTGTGGCCAGTGCTCTGCGCCTGGGATGATGTCCTTGAGTTGGGAGATCATTTGGCAACCGTTGCATACCCCTAAAGTAAAGCTATTTTCGCGTGCGAAGAAGGTGGTGAACATTGCTTTGAGCTTCGGGTTGTAGAGGACGCTCTTTGCCCAACCAGAACCTGCACCAAGGACGTCGCCGTAAGAGAAGCCGCCGCAGGCGACGACGCCAGCGAAGTCTGCGAGGTCGACTGTGCCGCCGAGGAGATCGGTCATGTGCACGTCGACTGCTTCGAAGCCAGCACGGTCGAAGGCGAAAGCCATCTCATTTTGGCCGTTGATGCCTTGTTCTCTGAAAATGGCGACTTTGGGACGCTGGGCGGACGCCTGCGGCGAGGCGTCCCTACCTAGATTGACGTTTTCGACTTCTTGGACGTCGAAGGCTGGCTGGATAATGATGCCGTTGTTCTCTTCTAAGATCGAATCGTATTCCTCTTGCGCGCACTTTGGGTTGTCGCGCTTGGTTTGCATCTGGAAGCTGAGCTCGCTCCATGCTCGGTTGAGCGTGGTGATGGACTCGCTGTAGATGCTTTCGCCGTTGAGGGTGATGTTGAGCGTTGGCTCTGCTGATGTGTTGCCGACTAAGTGGCTGATGTCGCTGACACCGTGCTTGGCGAGCACGGTCATGACTGCGGCTAGCTTAGTCTTGTCGATTTCGATGACTGCGCCGAGTTCTTCATTGAATAATGCGGCTAGGGCGGAATCCTTGGGCTCTGGGGTGGCAACGACGGAGCGTTTCCCTCCAGTGATCTTATCTAGGACGACGTTTATGCCTTTGCGGCCGGCGATGGCCATTTCGGCGAGGGTTGCTAGCAGGCCGCCGTCGCCCTTGTCGTGGTAGGAGAGGATGAGGTCGTTGGCTAGCAGTTCTTGAACGGCGTTGAAGAAGCCGACGAATTTTTCTGGATCGTCTAAGTCGGGGGTTGCGTTGCCGATCTGATTGTAAACCTGCGCGAGGGTGCTGCCGCCCATACGGTTTTTGCCTGCGCCTAGATCTAGAAGAAGTAGGGCGCTGTCGGTTGACTTAAGATCGGGTGTGGCGGTCTTGCGCACGTCTTCGACGCTGGAGAACGCGGTGACCATCAGGCTGAGCGGGGAGACTTGCTTGTGCTCTTGGCCAGAGCTGTCTTTCCAGCTGGTGCGCATCGACATGGAGTCTTTACCGACGGGGATGCAAATGCCGAGTGCGGGGCAGAGTTCCATGCCGACGGCTTTGACGGTGTCGTAAAGGTTGGCGTCTTCGCCGGCTTCGCCTGCGGCGACCATCCAGTTGGCGGAGAGCTTGATGTTGCCGATCTTGCCGACGTAGGCAGAAGCGATATTGGTCAAGCACTCACCAATCGAAATGCGGCCGGATGCTGCGGCGTTGATGATCGCAATCGGTGTGCGCTCGCCCAAAGCCATGGCTTCGCCGGTGTAGGCATCCATACTGGTCGCGGTCACGGCGACGTCGGCGACGGGTGTTTGCCACGCGCCGACCATTTGATCGCGGGCGACCATGCCGGTGATGCTGCGGTCGGCGATGGTGATGAGGAAATTCTTATTGGCGACGGCTGGGAAGCGGAGCACGCGGTCGACGGCGTCACGTAATTGAATTTGGGAGACATCGAGCTCAGCGTGATCTTCGACTAGGCGGGTGACATCTTTGAGCATCTTCGGTGTTTTACCGAGTAGGACGCCCATTTCCATGTCGATTGGGTTGTTTTCAAAGTGGGAGTCTTCGAGCACGAGTTGCCCGTCGTTGGTGGCTTGGCCAACGATGGCGACGGGGCATCGCTCACGTTCGCAAAGGGCTTCGAAGTCGACGATGCGGTCTGGCATAACGGCCATGACGTAGCGCTCTTGAGATTCGTTGCACCAAATCTCCATGGGGCTCATGGAGGAGTCTTCGTTGTGAATGTTGCGCAGGTGGAAGCGTCCACCAGTGGCTTCGACGAGTTCAGGCAGGCCGTTGGAAAGTCCGCCGGCTCCGATGTCGTGAATGGAAAGCATGGGATTTTCCATGCCGAGGGCGATACAGCCGTCGATTACTTGTTGGCAGCGGCGTTCCATTTCTGGGTTGCCGCGCTGAACGGAGTCAAAGTCGAGAGCTTCGGACTGCGAGCCTGCGCCGATGGAGGAGGCTGCGCCGCCGCCGAGGCCGATCTTCATCGCTGGACCGCCGAGTTGTAAAATAAGTGCGGTCGGTGGAATCGGCTTTTTGTCGACATGCTCGCGCTTCATGTTGCCCATGCCACCGGCGACCATGATTGGTTTGTGGTAGCCGCGGTGTTGGCCGTTGTGCTCCAACTGAAGGGTGCGGAACATGCCGCAAAGTTGTGGGCGGCCGAACTCATTGCCAAAGGCAGCGCCACCGATCGGGCCTTCGAGCATGATGTCGAGCGAGGAGGCCATACGCTTCGGATGCTCGGCGATGTGCTTTTCCCATGGCTGGGTGTAGCCCGGCACTTCGAGATTGGAGACCATGAATGCGGAAATACCTGCCTTGGGACGACCGCCGATGCCGGTGGCACCTTCGTCGCGGATTTCTCCACCAACGCCAGTTGCAGCGCCAGGGAACGGGGAGATCGCAGTGGGGTGATTGTGCGTCTCTACTTTGCAAAGAATGTCGAGTTGGCTTGGTGTCTTACGGTAAGTCTTGAATACACCCTGTTGGTCGACTTCCCACCAGTCGGCGGCGGAGCCGGGGATGACGCCGCAGTTATCGGAGTAGGCCGAGAGTGTGCCTTCTGGGTTCAGCTTGTGGGTGTTGCGGATCATGCTGAACAGCGAAAGTTCGCTCTGTTCGCCATCAACGATCCAGTCGGCGTTGAAAATCTTGTGGCGGCAGTGCTCGGAGTTGACCTGCGAGAACATGACGAGCTCGGCGTCGGTCGGGTCGCGCTCCATCTTCTGGTAGGCTTTGACCAAGTAGTCGATTTCGGGGGGCGACATGGCGAGGCCCCAGTCGATGTTGGCCTTGTCAAAGGCAGTTGGGCCTTCGGCCATGAGTGGCACGGTGCGCAGTTCGGTTGGCTCAAAATGACGAAAGAAGTCGGTCACATCGTCGTAAACAGCTTCAGTCATGCGGTCGTGTAGCGCGAGCACGGCCAGGCCGAGGTCCTCGATGCCGAGCACGATGCCGTCCTTGGAAGTGAGGCGGAAATGGAGGCCGCGTTCGACGCGCTCGATACCTTGGATGGCGCAGTTGTGGAAAATGTCGGTCGCCTTGGAGGACCAGGGCGAGATGGTGCCCTTACGCGGAGTCACGAAGAAGCCGCCTTCGCGCTCGAAATGGTGGTTGGCAGCGAGCAGGGCAAAGGTGCGCTCGGTGGTCTGATCGTCGAGGACGTTGGCCGACTCGATAAAATAGACTTCGACGGCGTCAATGGAGTCGATCGCGAGCTCTGGAGACGCTGTGTTGAACGCATTTTGAAGCGCGGTGAGACGAAAATCGGAAAATGCGGGACGGCCCTGAAGAATGATCGGTTGCATAGCTGTAAAAGTCGGAAAAGGAGTAAGTTGGCGATTGATTTGAAAGGGAACAACTCGAAAAGCTGGGAAAGAGGATTTTGAAGGTGGAACTTAGAGGGACAGGGGGCGAGGGCTGAGGGTATGTTTGTTTTACCGCAGAAGTGGCTGAGGGCCGAGAGGTAAAAGGGAGCTGCTATTAGGTCTTAATTCTCATCCTACTCGAACTTTGCTGTCCTTCTCGGTGGGCTAGGGATCGGCTCTGAAAATAAAGCGACAAGAGTGTCGCTTCTACGGTTTTAGTTTTTAGCTTTCGTGATATGACATCAAAACCGCCAGTTCGTTGGGGCATTCTTGCCTGTGGAAAAATCGCACATGAATTTGCGGTGGCGCTGAAGGATTGTTCTGCCAGCGTACTGCATGCGGTATCGAGTCGTGATGTGAAGCGCGCGCAGGCCTTTGCGGATCAGTATCAAGCGCCACGTGTGTATGGTAGTTACGAGGCAATGCTGGCGGATTCGGAGGTCGAGGCGGTCTATATAGCGACGCTGCATCCCTTGCATTTGGAGTGGATCGCGCACTGTGTGCAGGCTGGTAAGCATGTGCTGTGTGAAAAGCCGCTGACGATGAATCTTCGCCAAGCCAAGCAGGCTAAGAAGCTCGCCGACGATCATCGCTGTCTATTACGGGAGGCGTTCATGTATCGGCACCATCCACAGACGGAGCGGGTGGTGGAGCTGGTAACCTCTGGTGTGATTGGCAAGGTGCGGATGATTGAGGCGAACTTTTGCTATAATTCGGGGGAGCAGCCGGAGTCACGGTTACAATCTAAAGCGCTTGGCGGCGGCGCGATTCTGGATATCGGTTGTTATACGATGTCATTTGCACGCTTGATTGCTGGACGTGCACACGGCCGCTTATTTGCGGAGCCGCTGGAGTTGAAGGCGGTGGGACATCTGGACGTGAAGACCAAGACGGACATGTGGACGACGGCGGTGATGCGCTTTGAAGGTGATATTTTGGCGAAGACAACCTGTGCTTTACGTATGAATCGTGAAAACGTGGCAATGATTTTGGGTGATAAGGGCCGTATCACAGTGGAGATGCCGTGGCAGTGCCCTGGCACGATTCGGGTTGAGATGGACGAGAAAGACTCGGTGCAAGAAATTGCGATGCCGAAGCAGCGCCCCTTGTTTGCGTATGAGATCGATTCGTTTACTAACGAGATACGCGGTCGTCCGATCGCTGCGGATGCGGTGGCGATGCGTTTTGACGATACCTTGGGCAATATGAAGGCACTCGATTGGTGGCGCGCAGAAATCGGCCTCGGCTACGAGGCGGATGCGGTGCGCTAGTGTCTGAGTATTACAGGGGATTAATTGGCCGTAGCGACTAATTTCATCTCAAGATCACGGCGCATTTGGATTACCATTTGTGTGTGCTGGAAGTGTTTGGCTAGCCTCTTCGCAGTACTTTGATAAAGAGCAGGCCTGATTTTGATTTTGAAGCAAGTAGCGAGAGTAAAATTCTCTTGTGTGGTGTTCGATTTGATATACCAAATCTACTATGAAAATTTGTTGTATTGGAGCAGGATATGTTGGTGGACCCACGATGGCGATGATTGCCCATAAGTGTACGGACATCACGGTCACAGTTGTAGATATTAATCAGGCGCGGATCGATGCATGGAACTCTAATGAACTGCCAATCTTCGAGCCTAGTCTGGATGGCATTGTTAAAGGCTGTCGTGGCAAAACACTATTCTTCTCGACCGATGTTGATTCCGCGATTCGTGATGCAGACATCATCTTTATAAGTGTCAACACGCCGACCAAGACTTACGGTGTTGGCGCTGGGCGTGCGGCGGATCTGCGCTATATCGAGAAGTGTGCTCGTAAAATTGCTGAAGTCGCGGAGAGCGACAAGATCGTGGTTGAGAAATCCACTTTGCCAGTGCGCACTGCTGAGTCGATTAAGCGTATTCTCGAGTCCAACTCCAAGGGGCGGAAATTCCAAATCCTTTCTAATCCTGAATTTCTAGCTGAGGGTACCGCTGTGGCTGACCTTGAGAAGCCAGACCGAGTGTTGATTGGTGGTGATCAGACGCCAGATGGCCTCGCCGCGATTCAAACTTTGGTCGATGTGTATGCGCAATGGGTGCCGACGGAGAACATCTTGACCACCAACGTCTGGTCGTCCGAGCTATCCAAGCTTACCGCCAATGCTTTTCTTGCTCAGCGAATCTCTTCGATTAACGCGATTTCAGCACTATGCGAAGCGACTGGTGCCAATGTCGACGAAGTCGCACACGCGATCGGTACTGATAGCCGTATCGGTCCGAAATTCCTTCAGTCTTCCGTCGGGTTTGGTGGCTCTTGCTTCCAGAAGGATATCCTGAATTTGGTCTACCTGTGCGATCATTTTGGTATTCCAGAGGCTGCCAGCTATTGGAATGGTGTGATCGAGATGAATGACTTTCAAAAGCATCGGTTTGCGCGTCGTATCATTTCCACCATGTTTAACACTGTTTCGGACAAGAAAATTGCTGTGCTCGGTTTCGCTTTTAAAAAGGACACCAACGACACCCGTGAGTCCGCGGCCATTTACATCTGTAAGGATCTGCTCGAGGAACAGGCCAATGTCAGCATCTACGATCCGAAAGTGTCGGAAGCTCAAATTCGTCGCGATTTGGGTCTTGCCGACGAGGATCGTTCTGTGACCGTTTGCGCAGATGCCTACGAAGCGACAAAAGATGCGCATGCGCTCTTAGTGCTAACTGAGTGGGATGAGTTTAACGCGCTTGATTTCAAAAAGATCTATGATCACATGAATTTGCCGGCCTTCCTGTTCGATGGTCGTAACCTGCTCGATCTCGAAGCGCTTCGCCAAATCGGCTTTGAGGCGTCTGGAATCGGTCGCGGAGAGGCTTAAGCTCTGCTTGTAACAGTGTATTTTTAATAGACGTGGACGGGGCGAACCTCATTCGCGTCTTTTTGTATACATGCAAATTATCAGTTGCTTCAGCGGGAGGATTCTCTTTCACTGCAGGCTTATTAATTTCATTCAACTACTAAAGTATTATCATGATAGTTAAACCGCGCATCCGAGGATATGTATGTATTACCGCACACCCGAAAGGTTGTGAGGCTAAAGTGCGTGAGGAAATCGAAGTCGCCAAGGCTACGAAGAGAAGTGATGGGCCTAAGCGGGTTCTAGTGCTCGGCTCTTCGACGGGCTACGGCCTTTCCTCCCGAATTGCTGCTGCGTTTGGTTTTGGTGCGGCTACATTTGGCATCTTTTTTGAGCGCCCATCGACTAATGGCAAGCCGGCCAGTGCTGGGTGGTATAACTCCGTGGCATTTGAAAAAGCCGCTCACGAGGCGGGCCTTTACGCCAAGAGCATCAATGGTGACGCATTTTCCAACGAAGTTAAAGCGCAGGCAATCGCACAGATTAAAGAAGACCTCGGTCAAATCGATCTGGTCGTGTATAGTCTTGCTTCTCCGCGTCGCACCGATCCAGAGACTGGCCAAGTTTACAAGTCAGTGCTCAAGCCAATCGGTGACCAAGCATTCACCAACCGCACGATGGATACCGATCGTGACGAGGTTAAAGACGTCACCATTGAGCCAGCGACCGAAGAAGAGATTCAACACACCATAAATGTAATGGGTGGTCAGGACTGGGAGCTTTGGATGAAGGCGCTCAATGATGCTGGGGTGCTGGCACCTGGAGCAAAGAGTGTCGCTTATTCCTATATCGGTCCCGAAGCCACGTGGCCTGTTTACACCAACGGCACTATCGGTCAGGCTAAGAAAGATGTCGAGCGCGCGGCGGCGGCGATAACCGAGACTTACGATTGCGCCGCCTACGTTGCGGTCAACAAAGCCGTCGTCACTCAGGCCAGCTCGGCAATCCCTGTTGTGCCACTATATATTTCGATCATCATCAAGCTGATGAAAGAGAAGGGCACACATGAAGATTGTATCGAGCAAATGGTGCGCCTCTTCGATGATCGCCTCTATGGGAATGATTTACAGCTCGATGATCTGGGTCGTATCCGTGTCGATGATTGGGAGATGCAACCTGACATTCAAGCGAAAGTCATTGAAATTTGGCCATCGATTACATCTGAGACGCTCGACGTGCTCGGCGATTATACCGGCTACCAGCACAACTTCCTGACCCTGTTTGGTTTTGGACTCGACGGCGTTGATTACGACGAAGATGTCGAAATCGACCTGCCACTGCCGAGCAGCGTGTAAAATTCTTGGCGTAAAGCCAGGCGCTCCTTTGCAAGCGGCTTTATTCCTATGCAAAAATGCTGCTGCCACGCACAGCGCTCTTGGCTCACCACGCCTCCTCTGCGTCCGCAATTACGCTTTTTTCGTCTAGGCTAAGACGAATCAGCATCGGACGGCAACAGACTTCGCAGTCGTAGTTACATTCCGTAGGTGTCTCTGATGATGCTGGAGCTGTAACTGAGAATACCTCAAAGCAATTCGGACAAGTAACGAGGCAGGATTGTGAGGATTCCATTCTCTAAAGGTCGACCAACTGAGGCAATTCGGTGAATAGTAGTTTCAGATCGATGACTGATTCGTCGATGCTGACGATTTTTGCGAGTGCCTTACGATAGGCTTCGAGTTGTGGGCGATGGTGCAGGCTGGCTTGCTCCAACGTATTGTGTGGATGGATACGGTCGCTTTTGAAGTCGATGATCTCAGCGCGACTGATAGTCCCGTCTTCCGCTTTATAAATTACAACGCGGTCGAAGATACCATTAGTGAATTGATCGCCTTCGACATAACTGAATGCGCGCTCGCGCCAGACGAGGGTTGCTGTTTCGGGCTTGGTAAAGAGTGTGCGTATTTCGGAATTTTTGAAACAGCTGTTGAGGGTCTTTTTCACTTCTGGAGGGCAATGCGCCGTCATTGCCAAATGTGGAAACGACGGAGCGTTTTCCTCCACAGGTTGTTGGAAGAGATCTAGGGTGAGGTTCGTGTCATCGTTCGCTTGGGGCTTTGGTTCGAATGCTTCTAGCCATTCGATTTGTTCGAAGGCGTCGTGTAGCGCGGTGCCAAAGATGCTGGCGTGCTCATCGAGGTCGAAGCTCCTAGCCGCGGCGAGTGAACCTGCCTTGCTGTTAGATGGGCGTGCCAGTTGCAGTCGCGGATGTGCGGGATCGAAGGCAGGCGCTGATGGTGGTTGGCTATTGGTTGTTGGTTGTACGGCTGCTTTAAACGACTCATGCCAATTTTGATCGCCGGTGCTCCAGAGCACGGGATAGTTGGCCTTGGGGAATAGCTCGGTTGTTTGAGCCTCCGTGCCGAGCCGCTCTTTAAGGAAATGAACGGTTGATGTTTTGCTCACGCGATCTAGGTCACTGATTATATAGAGTCCGCGTTTGGCGCGGGTCATCGCGACGTAAAGTGTGCAAAGGTTGCCGAAACCGCGTTGACTGATACTTTGCTCTAAGAGTTGGTTGAGCATTGGGTCAGCCTGCATCAAGTCTTTCTTGATCGGCTCGATGATCCAATCGGCTTCACCTTGCGGATCAAGTAGTGGATTGATCCGTGTTTCGCTGCGCGAAGTCTTGTCTTCGTTGACGAGGATGACGACGTCGTATTCCAAACCTTTGGATTTATGAATGGTCTCGATGATTACGGCATCCCCCGCGTGGCATTCGCCGCTACTACACTTTCTGAGGAAGTGAATCAGACCATCGATGTCGCGGCGCTCCTCGCTGTCGAATGCACGTGCTTTTTCAATCAGGCGATTGAGACGTTCACGGTGACGTGTATCGCCTTCGGGTAGGTGAGCGGTAATTTGCTCAGTCGCCCAGCGCACGGCACTTTCATGGCTATCGGAGAGTAGGCGTGCGCGCAGTTCCTCCGCGGCACTAGCGAGTGCGGGGCCGTCGGTCGAGACGTCGATCAGAGTGAGGTAGCCTAGCGCATGAGCATTGCCAGGGTGTGCAGCTAAGCTGAGCAATGCAAGGAGTGCAGCGCCTGCGGAATTATCGACTGCGGGCTTGATGGCGGAGCCAGTATGTATTGGTAGCAAGCAGTTCTCGCGCAGGTAGTCCGCGACTTCATTGGCATCGCTATTTTTACGCACGAGCACGCCGACGCTCATGCCACGATCGATCGGATTGAGATCTTGAAGTAGCTTGAGGATTAGTTCGTTGCGTGTGGGGCTATCGTTTTTCTTTGCTTCAATCCAGCAGCTAAATCCGCTCAAATTTTTAGTGGCGGGTGAAGCTTCGTGCGTTTGCCATGCGCGTGCCCAGCGGGCCGCTGCATCGGCAGAGAAGGTTTCGGCAATCAAGGCGTTGTCTTTGAATACTTGGTTAACTGCGGCGAGGATTGGAGTGGCTGAGCGCCAAGACATCGAGAGTGGGTGTTGCTCGATACGGTTTGCGCCGCTGGCGTTGTAGTGCATTTGGATGTCGTGGAACAGGCGGTCGTCGCTATTGCGCCAGAGGTAGAGGCATTGTTTGGTGTCGCCGACGTAAAAAAAAGATCGCTCACCAGAGTCGTCTTGCACGATCTCGTCGATTAGGTTGGCCACGACTTCCCACTGTGGGCGACTCGTATCTTGGAATTCATCAAATAGCCAGTGGTCAAATTGACTGTCGAGGCGGAAATCCATCAATTGCCGCGTCATCGGATCGACTTCGCCCATCGGTGAACCTACGGACTTGGGTGCGAGTAGGTGCGTGAGGTCGGCGAAGGCGAGGCGTCCAGGGCGGCGCACGATGCGGTCGTAGTTGTCGTGATAAGCTTGTAGAATACGGTGCACCCCTTGGGTGTTTTCGAGCGCCCGCTTCAGGTGATGCCAGATAATTGCGCGTAAGCAGTCGGCGAGGGCATTGCAAAGTGCGGAGCTTAGTTGTATCTCTTTGCGTACTTTGATCGTCGCTTGCCCAGCTAGGATGTCGGACGCGGCTGCCAGTGCATTATTGAGTAAGGTGTTGAGCGTTTCGTTGCTTCCGTAGTTGCGGATCGCGCAGGCCGCCGAGTTAAAATCGTTGACCTGTGCTTTGCCCAGATTGTCGGGTAGGGCGGCGAGTAGTTTATTTGCGAGCTGCTCCCAGTCGGGGGCGACACTGGTCTGCCACGGGCAACCTTGCGGCCATATTGTGGTGGCGTGTCCCCAGCGATCGGCATCGGGGGTTTCGAGGTAGAGTGCGTACAGCTGCTCGATGAACTCGGAGACGACTTTCTCAATACTGCGTGCCTCTTGTCCGTAGGTGGCTTGTTTGAAGGCGTGCCAAAATTCGTTGAGCTCGGTGGTGAGTTCCCCTGGTCGATGAACGATGCTGTCGCGCACTTCGTTGCGCATGCGTGGTTCGCTACTTTCGTCGAGCAGCTTGAGGCTGCCAGAGAGGCCGAGTTCGAGTGCGAAACTGGAAACGACCCGAAAGAAAAAGCTGTCGAGCGTCTGCAGGTTGAGCTGGTGCATACTGTTGATCAGCAAGTGTAGCAAGTGGTGGTAGCGCGCGCAGTCGGCAGTGATAGCTAGCTGTTTAGAGAGTGAGTCGGCTTTGCTAGTGTCTTCGGCGGCATCGCAAAGCTTTTCAATGATCTTATTAAAGAATTCACCAGCGGCGGTGCGTGTGAACGTCAGGGCGATAATACGCTCTGGTTGCTCAAAAGCATGCAGCAGATAGATGAAGCGATTGGTCAGCGTATAGGTCTTACCCGAACCAGCGGAGGCGGAGATCGCAATATTTTGAAGTGAGTTCAATAATTCAAATCCTAGGAAGCCGCTGAGTCTTGTCCATCTACAATACGAATTTCCACTGCTGAGAATCGCGTCTGTTCGCGACTTCATTTACAGGAGCCAACCTTGGCACGCCTGAACAGAGTGTCGCTTGCACTGGCACCACGATGGGATCGACATAAAAAAACGCCACTCCCGAGGGAGTGGCGTTAATTGAAAAAAGTACGTCGACTTATTTGAAGGCAGCTTCGGCTTCCGCAACTGTCTTAGAGACGCGAGAAACGATCTGGTAAGGATCGCCTTGTGAGTTTGGACGACGGTCTTCGAGGTAGCCCTTGTATGCATCATCTACGACGAAGCTGTGTGGGACGCGGATCGAAGCACCACGGTCAGCTACCCCCCAAGAGAACTTGTCGATGGACTGTGTTTCGTGGAGACCTGTGAGGCGCATATGATTGTCAGGGCCGTATGCAGCGATGTGCTCGTCCTTGTACTCTTCGAACTTGTCCATGAGTTTGAGGAAGTAGTCCTTACCACCGGTGTCGCGCATGTATTCTGTGGAGAAGTTGCAGTGCATACCGGAACCGTTCCAGTCACCTTGGTAAGGCTTGCAGTGGTATTCGACATCGACGCCATACTTTTCGCAGAGGCGCTGGAGGATGTAGCGAGCCACCCAGATTTGGTCACAGGCTTTGTGTGCACCTTTGCCGAACACTTGGAATTCCCATTGTCCCTTTGCCACTTCTGCATTGATACCTTCGTGGTTAATACCTGCGTCAAGGCAGATGTCGAGGTGCTCTTCAACAATCGCACGAGCGATTTCGCCGACAGAAGAGTAGCCTGCCCCGCAGTAGTAATCACCTTGTGGTGCTGGGAAACCTTCTTGAGGCCAACCGAGTGCGCGGCCGTCTTGGAGGAGGAAGTATTCTTGCTCAAGACCGACCCAGAGGCCTGGATCATCGGCGATAGTCGCACGGGCATTGGATGGGTGTGGAGTGCCATCTGGGTTCATGACTTCACACATGACGAGGAAAGCATTTTTGCGAGTACTATCAGGATAACATGCCACCGGCTTTAGGATGCAGTCAGAGCTGCTGCCTTCGGCTTGTTGAGTCGAGCTGCCGTCGAAGCCCCAAAGTGGGCAGTCGTCGAGCGACCATGTGCTGATGTCGCCGTCTTTGACGCATGTCTTGCCACGAATGTTTGCGACGGGTGTATAACCGTCGAGCCAGAGGTATTCTAGTTTGATTTTAGCCATAATAATTTGTGAATGAGTTGTCGTTGAATTGTCTGATTAAGCAGTTTTTAAAATGAGTGAACAGATTGAATTCATCTTAAGAGACATGCGAATTTAGCAAAATGCGTGCCAGAGAAGGCTTCGCAAGTTTTTTTGGCCACGATTTAATAAATCTGCGCAGAATCCCGACGAGTTCTTGCCAAATAGAAGGTGGAAGGCTCAAATTAACCACATATTTATGCATGAGGCTAAAAATACTGCGCGGGCAGTTGTTCATATTGGTTACGATGGCCGTGTGCATAAGACGTTTAAGGGGCCGCAGGCTCGTGAGCGCTACGAGAACGAAGTCCGAGTGTTGGACTTTCTGCAGAAGCATGGTTGCGCGTTTGTGCCGCAAATCATTGAGAAGGAAGATGATCAGCTGTATCTGGTGACAAGCAACTGCGGTAAGCTCGTCGATCATGTAAGTGATGAGAAGAAGAAGCGAATTTTTAAGGAGCTAGAGCAATACGGCGTGCGCCATGAGGATGCGGAAGTGCGTAATATTACATATAATACGCAGCTTGGTCGGTTTTGTGTGATTGATTTCGAATTTGCGACGATTTTGGAGCCCGGCTATCCAGCTTCGCCTAAGATGCAGTCGAATCCAAATCGTGATGAATGGAAAGCATAGTATGGCAGAAGAGTTAGCAGATACGGCAGAAATAGTGCGGTGGTTTGGCCAGACAGATGTTGGGCGTTTTCGCAAGGACAACCAAGATTCGTTCCTATTGCTAGCGGTGGATGGCGAAGGCGTGAAGCGCCTCGGTAAATACGGCGAAGCGAATCTCAAGGCGCACGATTTCATTTTTGCCGTCAGTGATGGTATGGGCGGCGCCAAGGCCGGGGATTTTGCCAGTCGGATCGCAATTGATAAGATCACTCGGCTGTTGCCGCAGAGTTTTCGTTCGGCAGCATCTGGCATCGAGATTGGCTTTCAGGATCTTTTGAGTGAGTTGTTTGATCAGATCCATGCCGAGCTCACACATTTGGGATTCAGTTACGAAGAGTTGCAGGGTATGGGGGCTACTTTAAGTCTCTGTTGGCTCCGCCCAGAGTGGCTCTATTTCGCGCATGTGGGTGACAGTCGTATTTATCATTTGCCCGAGGCGGGCGGCATTAATCAGGTGAGCCACGATCACACTCATGTCGGATGGCTACAGCGAGATGGACAATTGACCGAGACGGCAGCGCGTAGCCATCCGGGACGTAATGCTCTGCAACAAGTACTTGGCGGCAAGAATCAGAACCTCAGTCCGCAATTTGGAGCGATCGGCTATGAGCCTGGTGATCGTTTTTTAATCTGCTCCGATGGTTTGGTTGAAGGTCTGTTTGATCGTGGAATGGAGCGGATCATTCGTAATCCAGCGCCACACCTTAAAGGCACGCCAGCTGAGATGCTGGTAACCGAGGCGGTGCAGACTGATGGTAAGGATAATACTACTGCGGTAGTGTTTGAGATGGCGTAAGTTGGGCGCGCCCCAACAAATTTATAAGTAGCTGCGCAGGTACTGGGTTATCCCAGCATAGTAGAGTTCTAAATCTATCCCCGCGAGGGTATTTCAGATCGCGGAGTCAACCCACTCGCTACAAACTTCGCTATTTTTGACGTTAGGTAGCGATGGAAATAGACGGGTTTCATCCCTCACCAACGCGCTACGCGAGCTCAATCCCCGTTGCACCACTTTTTCGGTCTTTGGCAATTAGCATATAGATCGACGGAAGAAAGAGTAGTGTAAACAGTGTGCCGATTGCCATACCGCCGACGAGGACGAGGCCGATCGAATTGCGTGCTTCAGCACCTGCACCTGTGACCAGTGTCAGCGGGAAGTGACCCGCTACGGTCGCGACGGTGGTCATTAAAATCGGGCGTAGGCGCACTTCGCTGGCTTCTTGAATCGCATCGAGCTTTGCTTTGCCTTCGCGCTGTAGTTGATTAGCAAATTCGACAATTAAAATCCCGTTTTTGGCAACTAGGCCGACGAGTGTGACCAGCCCGACTTGTGAGTAGATATTCAGTGTGGTCGTCCAGCCATCGGTCCAGAAAGGCACGCTCGGGCTGAGCATTTTTAAGAAGGTAAAGATCAACGCGCCAAACATGGCCAATGGTACCGAACCGAGTAGAATGATAAAGGGGTCGCGGAAGCTGTTGAACTGAGCAGCGAGCACCATAAAAATTAGCACCAGCGCGAGACAGAACGCAGGCAGGAATTTATTGCCCTCGGTGCGAAGTTGGCGTGACTCGCCATCGTAGTCGACCCGATAGCCGTCGGGCAAGATTTCGGCGGCAGCGTCTTCGAGAAAACTGAGACCTTGATCGAGTGGACCCATATAGACGCCGCTCATTTTTACGGCATTGAATTGCTGGAAGCGATTGAGGGAACGTGGCTGCACACTGTCTTCGAGCGTGGCGACTGTGCTGAGTTGGATTAACTTTTTTTCTGGGCCTTTGATGTAGATGTCCTGCAATTGATCGGCATTGAGACGTCCAGTCCGTTTGATTTGAGGGATCACTTTATAGCTGCGCCCAGCGATGTTGAAGCGATTCACATAACCGCCACCGATCAGTGCGCCGAGGTCGGCACCGATGGCGCGTTGGTCGAGTCCGAGCGAACTGACCAGATCATGATCAATTACGAATTGAGTTTGTGGTTGGTCGATCTTGGTGTCGATGATCGGCGGAAAGGCGAAGCGACCGCTCGCAATTGCTTTATCGTGAATTTGCCGCACAAATTTGAGGATCTCTTCGGGCTCAGCAGTGGAGGCGACGATGAAGTCCACTGGAAAGTCGCTGCCGCCAGGCAGTGCGGCAGGGGTGACAGGGAAGATTCGAACTCCAGGAATCGCGCCGAGTCCCATTTGAGCTTGCGGGATAATGTCAAAAACTGTGCGTTGGCGCTCACTCCACGGAGCGAGAATCATGCCGCTGAAACCACCATTCGGGTAGGTCAACTGAAAGCTGTAGGCAGTTTCTGGAAAGCTAAAAAACACGTCGTTGGCTTTTTCGGTAAAACGAGAGGTTTCTTCGATTGCGTAGTTGCCAGGTGCATCGACAATGCCAAAAATGACACCCTGGTCTTCGGTTGGCGCGAGTTCCTTTGGCGAGAGCACGAACATCGGTAGGCACATCAGGGTGAGCACGCCCCAACAGCAATAAATAACCCAGCGAGTTTGCAGGCTAGTGCGTAAGATACCGCCATATTTTTTTCTCAAACGGTCAAAGCCATTATTAATAAGTAGTGCAAGCCCAGTATGTTCGCCACTCTTGAGCAGCTTGGACGAAATCATTGGGCTGAGGGTGAGGGCCACGATGGTTGATATGATCACTGCGCCGCATAGTGTGAGCGCAAACTCTCGAAACAGTGATCCGGTGAGTCCGCCTTGGAAGGCGATCGGTAGGTAAACTGCAACCAGCACGAGTGTGGTGGCAATGACCGGTCCGATCAGTTCGCGCACGCCGAGGAGTGCGGATTCGATCGGCTTCATGCCGGCTTCGAGGTGGCGTTCGATATTTTCGACTACAATAATTGCATCGTCCACGACAATGCCAACTGAGAGCACGACTGCCAGTAATGTGAGCAAATTGATCGAGAAGCCGAACAACTGCATTAGAAAAACCGCGCCGATGAGTGAGATTGGAATGGTGATGATCGGCACGAGTACGGTGCGAATTCGACCCATAAAGCAAAAAATAACCACCATCACGATGATCAAGGTCTCGGTGAGTGTTTTGACTACTTCAAAGATCGACTCTTCGATATAGATGGTCGAGTCATAGCCGATGTTGGCTTCGATGCCCTCGGGGAGTTCGTCTTTGATTACGTCGAGTTCGGCGCGCACGGCTTTGATCACATCGACTGTGTTGGCATTGGGCAGTACGTGCATGCCGATAAAGACCGCCTGCTTCCCAGAGAAGCGCACCTCAGCGCTGTAGTCATCGCCGCCGAGTTCGACTTCGGCGATGTCTTTGATCCGCACGATGGTGTCACCCTGATTCAGGATCGCGAGTTGCTCAAATTCTTCGATGGAATTGAGGTCAGTATTGGTGGTCAGGTTGACGGTGACAAGGTTGCCCTTGGTCTGACCGACTGCGGATAGATAGTTGTTGGAGGCAAGGGCTTCGCGAACCTGCGCGGGATAGATGCCGAGCGCAGCCATGCGTGTTGGGTCCAGCCAGATACGCATCGCGAAGGTCCGCCCACCGAGTATCTCGGCTTCTTGCACGCCCTTGATTGATGTGAGCCGAGGCTGGATAATACGCACAAGATAGTCGGTAATTTCGTTGGCTTCAAGTATGTCGGATGCGAAGGAAAGGTAGGCAGAGGCGCGTTCGCTCTCAGCAGATTCGACCGTGATAATTGGCACTTCCGCTTCGGGGGGTAGATCGCCGCGAACTTGGTCGACCTTTGAGCTGATTTCGGCGAGGGCTTTGGTCGAATCAAAGTTGAGTTCTAGGCGCACCGTGATGGTGGACATGCCGAGTAAACTTTGTGAGGCGATGTAGTTGATGCCGTCCGCCGAGGCGATGGCTCGCTCCAGCGGGGTGGTGATGAAACCACGTACGAGATCGGCATCGGCACCAGTATAAATCGTCGTGATCGTGACCTTGGCGTTTTCGTTACGCGGGTATTGTCGAACCGTGAGCGAGGAAATTGCCTGCACACCCGCAATCACGATCACCATGCTGACCACGATCGCTAGCACGGGGCGCTTGATGAATATATCGGTAAAGGCTGTCTTCATAGGTGACTCGAAATAAGTGGGCGTTGCAGCAACGAAACCTATTAAGAATTCTTCGGACTCGGTGCGAGTTCCGGAGTGGGAGCCAACTCATTATGAATAGTGATAGGCATGCCATTGTTTAGTTTAAACGCGCCAGCCGAGACGATCTCGTCGCCTTCTTGGAGCCCTTCTAGTATGCTGACAAAATCACCAGTGCGCTTGCCAGTACGAATAAACGACTGCTTTACGATGGTCGTTTTTAAGCCAGATACTTCGTCGGTGGCGGTGGTCACTTTGAAAATTGAATTCCCATATGGTGCATAGACGATTGAAGTGGCTGGTACGACCAGCACGTCATTTTTATTAGGTAAGATGACGGTGACTTTGACGAATAGGCCAGGGCGAAGACGTTCATCTGCGTTTTCTAGCGTAGCTTGAAGTTTGACTGTGCGAGTGACTGGGTCGATCTGCGGGCTAATTGCCGTGACACTGCCTTCGAAGGTGTGCGCGGGATAGACGTCGCTCTGAAGTGTGACTTTCATGCCAGTAGCAACTCGAGCGATGGCCTTCTGGGGGAGCGTGAAATTGACGAACACTTGATCGTAGGATTGCAGGGTAACGACGGGAGCGCCCATTGAAAGATATTGACCGAGATTGATCTGACGTATGCCAACTCGACCGCTAAAAGGAGCGCGGATAGTCTTACGCTCGATGACTGCTTCCAAGTTTTTCATTTGTGCGGTGGCTTTGTCAAAGTCCGCTTGGGCGCGATCCAACTGTGATTGGGCGATCGAGTCTGTGCCGCGCAAGCGTTTGGCACGAACCAACTCAAGTTCGGCGAGGTGTGCGGTGGCCTTATCGGAGTTCAGTAGTGCCGATTCGACTGTAACATCCAGTTGCACTAGAATCGTGCCCGCATCGACATGTTGGCCGTTTTTAAAATTAATCGCACTCACCACGCCTGCGACTTCTGCATCGAGGCGCACGCCCTTGTCGGGCTGTATGGAGCCGATCGTCTGGACGCTATCGACCCAAGATTGGCGCTCTGCGATGAAGGTCGAAACACTTTCGGGAATCGGCCCCGTCAGTTTACCAGCATCTGCCATCGCTTTGAATGAGAGCTTCTTGGTGCCGATGAGGAACAAGAGGGCGAGTGCGAGACCGCCAAATATGCAAATCCCGAAGATTTTTTTCTTAATCATGATACGCAGTTTCAGTGTAATACCGCTATGTGCAGCATTTTGTACTGTATTAGGAAGTCAATTTAAGGAAAGACAAACACTTGTTTGAATTTTGCTTTAAACAGATGCTTTTTTGGAAAAGTGTAGAGGAAGTGAGAAAATGAAAAAAACCGGTTGACGAGCACCGAACGCGAACACTTAATGCCGCCTTTCTAAGTGAGGCCGGATAGCTCAGTCGGTAGAGCAGAGGACTGAAAATCCTTGTGTCCCCAGTTCGATTCTGGGTCCGGCCACCACTTTTAAAAAGCCCTTAGGCATCAATACGCTGGGGCTTTTTTTAATGCCTACAGTAGTAACTAGGTTAAGGCGTTAACTTGCCAATGGATAAGCTGAGGCCAGCGGTCGGCAAGCCGGCTAGACTCGGGGCTGTTGCAGATCCTATCGAAATTGAGGCGTTGAACGCAGGACCAAACTCAAACTCGATGAGCTGAGTCGACAACTATTTCTAGCAACCTGAAGGTTAGCGAGCGATTGGTTCTGATGCTTCATTGTAGAGCACGGTGTAGAGCACACCGAGTAGGTTTCTACGAGTCACGCGCTCTTTATCTTCGCGGGTGTTATTAATGCCCTTTGCGATCCAAGCCTCTG
>Ga0255752_10001458_pt1 | contig 27388 bp, 8 predicted proteins | sample 011ome_25_FD_179952 | JGI IMG/M metagenome (GOLD analysis project Ga0255752, IMG submission 179952) | Coastal salt marsh microbial communities from the Groves Creek Marsh, Skidaway Island, Georgia - 011512CT metaG (version 2) | ecosystem: Environmental > Aquatic > Marine > Intertidal zone > Salt... | reverse complement strand
GCGAGTTTCGACAAAGAAGAAAAGAAGTGAATTCAAACATAATATAAATACTACTAAACACAAAAGAGAGAGAGAGAAAGAGAGAGCGAGAGAGAGAAGAGATGTTGTAATACAAAGAGAGAGAAAGAGAGAGAAAAAAACACACAAAAAAACTATTTAGGGTATCAGAAAAAAAAAAGGCGCAAAAATCGAATCGTTCCCTCTGTTTGCTCTTCCGTCATTATTCCTCTGCACCGCGCGCGCTTTACATACACGCACGCAAACACACACACAAACACAAACACACACAAACAAAGGCACTTTTCGTTGCCCGCGGATAAACATCTCGTAAAAAAAAACAAAGGAAGTTGTCTCTCTTCTTTGCTTTTTGTCTACAAAAATGACTTCCTCCTCCCCCGCTGCCCGAGGAGGACGAGGACCACCTCCTCCTGGAGCGTTGATGAACGGAGGAGGCTACGCGACATTCGCACCTCCAGACGACTCTCATCGGCGATACGACGAGGAGGAAGGACTGAAGAGGAAGAAAATGTCGTGGCGCGTGATCCTCTCGGCCATCTTTGCCGTGCTCTTCGCGACAACGTTCGTCGCCTCGTCTGGTGGCTCGATGACGGGGAAAAGCCGCGTCAAACCGAGTGAATTGGACATCGCGTTTGCGCGCTACGGGAGCGAAGAGCCATCTTTGGTGAACGATCGCAAATATAAAATCGAAGACGATTACGAAGAGTACGAGTACGATCACAACAGCGGGCGCAAAGCGGACGCGATATTCCGCGGCGCGAGAAGTACGGCGAGTCATAAAAAGAATAAGAGTACCATTCACGGATCTCCTTCTCCCTTGGAAAGGTTGAACGCGAAACTCGGCGGGATGGTATGGCCGTTCGATGGACCAAAACCGAGCGGTGGTAAAGAAACAGTGAAAGGATCGGTGCCATTTAAATTGAGCAAGTTAGGTGCGGACGACGGGACGGGTACGTCCACTGCTACTGGGGTAGATCCCGGAACGGCGAACGACTTGACCGAAGACTCTGAAGCCGAAGTAAGCGCCGAAGAAGCGGACGAGCAAAAGAAAATGGAGAAACAAATCGAACACGAAGAAGAGGTAAACGCGACCGGTTTAACTGCACCAGCTATAGACGATGACGTAGATATTTACGACCCGGCTTTCCACAATCCGCAGAAGGAGTTTTTATCCGCGGAGGGTAGAAAGCGATTGGAGGCGTTTAGGAACCCACCAAATTTGAACGAAACGACTTTAGATACCGGTAGGTTGCGTAGGTTAGGTAGAACTTTATACTTAGACGGGAAACCATGGTTAATGCGCGCTGTGTGTTATTCTCCAGTGCCAGTAGGAGCCGACCCGGATTGGTTTGAACCGTATGGGGATTATTTCACGTCCAACTACGCCGGGATTTTTGAACGAGATATTCCTCTCCTAGCCGATGCCGGTGTGAACGCGATTCGTATTTATACGTTGAAATATTCTCACAGACACACGCAGTTCTTTGATTTGTGTCACCAGTATGGGATTGTTATTATTGTTGGTTACGATTTCGAAGACGGAACCAAGTCGTTCTTCAACGACGAGGAGTCCATGACGAAAGTCCAAAGAAAACTTAGATCGCAAGTTAGAGCCGCAAAGCACCCAGCCATTGGCGCTTGGATTGTAGGAAATGAGTTGAATGGACCGTGGAATTTGTTCGTTTGCGATAAAGATTTAGCGGAGAACTTTGGCATCAGCGGGTGTCAATTCGAAGATTCCATCGAAAAGTTGATGAAATCCGTCAACTTGTTGTGCTCGGTCGTGCGTTCCGAAGGTGTCTTGTGCGGAACCGCTTTAGCGAACGTGAACTTACCGAGGACAAAACAACACGTCGTTGGGATGCAAATGTGGGGGGCACTAGCGTGGATTCGTTATTCAGACGTGTGGATGGACCAGCTCGACTTCTGGGCGGTGAACATGTACACGCGGAGATTTTGGTCGCCGCTCACTTTGTTCAAAAAGTATCATTTAGTTTCCAAAAAGCCGTTCATAGTTTCTGAATACGGCGTAGATGCGTATAAATTAGCTCCACAACACGAAGGATGGAACGGCTACGATACTATGGGCGAAGAAGACCAAATTGCCCAAGCCGATTGGACGACGTCGATGATTGAAGATTTAGAAAAACATGCCACGACGTGCGCGAGTGGCTGTGGCACGCGATTCGTTACCGGTGGATCTATTATGGCGTGGGTGGACGAGTATTGGAAGGGAAAGGCAGTCACCGCTGTGCCGACCACGGATGAAAGAATTCCAATCATCGAAAAAGTCTGCCCGAGTTTGAAAGAAAAGTTACACTCTCCGTGCGGCTACATGTCGCCGACGCAGCCAGATTTATACACGTCTGAGGAGTATTTCGGGATGATGGCGGTAGAAAAAAGGTGCAAAGTGAATCACGTTGATTTACTTCGACCGAGAGCGGTTTACTTCATGTTAAAACTCCTCTGGAAAAAAGGCGGCACGTGTACGCCGTTTTACGGCGGTGAGGAACTTCAAGCGTACGATCCACTCAAATTTCCAAAGTGTGGGGAAGCAATCAACGATGCGCACAACGCTTCCGTGCACGCGTTTGCACACACGGAAGCCGAAGCGTGGCATCAAATTAAGTTGAAGCCGGGACAGTTGGTGCCGCAGTTTGCGTTTTTCGAGAACTTTTCGGCCATTCTGTCGCATCCGCCGGGGCTCATTAACCCGACAGCCGTGTCGTTGCAGTCGCCGTACTTGTCTTGCCACCACCAAATGTTGGTGCACCAAAAGTCACCAACTGTGTGTCCGGCACCGCCGACTTTCGCGCTCGACGTCGAAGGTTTTATTGCAAAAGAAAACTCGACGTGGACGCAGCCCGGGGATACCTCCTGCCCGGGGACCGACGGATACGATTTGAACATGCTTGATCTTAAGTTTCAAACGTGGCTCAAACTTATCTTTATTGGTTACATCATCATTGCTCTTGGTTTGAAGCGAAAACAGTTGGGCAGAATTTGGAGAGATGCATTTCACGCGCTGGTGAGAGCGAAGACGCCGGTGTTCTCGTGGTTTTCGAAATCGCACGAACCAGAAGAAATTGAGCTCACCAAAAAGGCGGCGCAATCGACGAAAAGTCCTCCTTCTTCGCAAAGGTTCGCCGCCGATTTGGCTTCTGAACCAGCCACGACGAGTGGGCAAGATTTAGAAGAATTAGAAGGCGAAGACTTGACGCGCCGCGGTCCGGAGCCAACCGGAAAGTCTGAAATTGAACGCGCCGTGACGAAATGGCGGAACAAAATCTTGCCTATCGCGCAAGAACTAGCGTCAGTCTTTGGTTTCCAAAGCGCCGGAGACGATAACGTTGGTGCTACGGTTGAAAACGTCGCGGATCGATTAGCTGGTCAACTTTGGAACATTGGCTCGACCGAGGAATCCAAAGGCAAGGGTGAAGATTTTATCATCGAAAAGAGATATGCGAAGTCGTTTCGAAACTACGTTCGATGGCGTAACTTTGTTGGTGATTTAGGCATTATGCACTCTGGATCGTTAGAGTCACAAATGGGGCAGAACAAGCTGAGATCGCTCGTGCTCTTTGAGTGCATCGCGGACGAAGCCGCAAACTGCCGCGGCATGCCTGAAATGATTGCATTTCTTTTTCACGTGTGTTCCAACGCTATCACTGCAAACGGGAAGCCAGTGAACTCAAAGGTCATGAAGTTTGAGAAGGGAGACTTTGTTGAGTCTATCATTATGCCCGTGACGGAATTCCTCGCCACGCAAATTCGTTCGGATTTGCGCGTGTACCGTAGACTTGGCTACGACGATATCAACGAGTGCTACTTGATCCCAAGTAAGTTAAAGCGAATGACAACGAACGATACTGGGGATGGAACGACGGTGTCTTACGTGAACTACAGAAACTACATGCGCCGGGCACGCATTGCAGCGGAAATCGATCAGACACTCGGCGCAGTTTTCGAAAAGACGCACAACGAATTTCTTGGATGGACCATGGTCCTTTTGAATTTCCACAGAATGTTCACGTTCATGACGTGTGCCTTTGCATTTATGACTATTTACTTGTTCGCAGGTTTACAGTGGCAATATTACTCGTTCCTGGCAGGCGTCGCGGCTGGATGTGACTTTTTCGTTGAGTTGCAAGTCCTCCTCGTGCACCGTCGAGAACTCTACAAGAGCAAGACTATGAGCATTGCAAAACTTGCAATCGCTTCTGCGGCGTTGATTGTAACTGGTTTGACTGCTTGCGGTCTCTTTTCTTTGACCGTATTTGCTCCAATTGGATACGCGTACATCGCGATCAGTTTAATTGATTTTAGTGGACTCGTTCCGATGGGCGGCCAAAAAGAATATTTAGGCACGAAAGAAGATGTGAGCACGGATAGAAGCGACAGCTTCCGGTATCGTCTCTTCTGGATCGTCGTATTGGCGGCTAAGTTCTTATTTGACTTCGTATTCATCCTCTCGCCGCTTGAAAAACCAACCAGAGCTATTTTACAGCTCGATTTGTACTGCTGGGGGTACGACTTTGCCGGCGAAGACTGCGATCAGTACGATTACAGCGATATGTTACCAGAGTTTATGATCCACATCGTCCGCATTTTCCGACGACACACGTACAAGTACCTTGTCGTCATTCAAAGATGGCTTCCGAGCACTCTCTTGTACTACGCGGATACCTTCTTCTGGTACCTCATCGGCTTGGGTATCGCCTCAGCTTTTGATCGTTTGCGTTGGAAAGGCGTGGAAGACGGATGGTCGAAAGTTGTTCGCGAGCTTCCGCTCAAGATTGCCGCTTTTGGGGAGAAGATTATATCCACTCAGCAGCTCAAGCCAATGCCGGCATCGTCGCCTTCGACACATTTATGCGCGGAAGCTGCTTCGGAGCAGTGGAGAGAATTTGCGCGTGCCTGGAACGCGGTGATTAAATCTTTGCGCAAGCGTGATTTATTGAGCGACGAAGAGCGCAGCGCGCTTTCGTTTGCACCACTGAATGGAAAAACTGTGAAGAGTTTCCTCGGTGGTGATTCTGATACGTACGTGTTATTCCCTCCAATGTTAACCGCGCCGGTATTTTCGAAAGTTGGCGCAGAGCGTAACGCGAGTATGAAATACGCCTTGTTGGGATCAGTCATGTCGCAAATGATTGATGTCTCGGCGTTCATGTTTGTTTGTATTTTAGGCGTCGTAGATTCGAGCAAACGCGCAGAGTTTTGCACGTTGTTGAAGTCAGCGACGGATCTGATGGGCGTCGTCGTTCGCCGAGAGTCGACGCGCGCGCCGAAATGGCTCATCGATATTCGCACGCTGGTCCACGACGGTATCAAGTTGATTCGCAAAGCACGCGACGATGAAGAGGACGCCTCCGGCAACTCACTCGTTGAGGCGTGTAAAGTTTTCAAGCAAAACATTGAAAAGTCGATTGAATTGATCAAGAACGATATCGTCGCGGATGACAACGAAAAGTTATCGGCAGCGCACAAAGAAACCAACGTCGTGTTGGGCCAGGTTTGCGATTCGTTGTTGAAGGTGCTCTCGGATTCGACTAAATTAGAAGACGCGTCGCACGTACGATCGCGAGTGAAGCCTGCTCTGTTGACCGCTCCAGGTAGGCGCGTTGTCGACGTTCTTCACAGAACGTTCTCCACTGCGAATCCTACGGGGGAACCAGATTGCGCGGAAGCTCGGGAAATTTTAAGATTTTTCTTGGAATCTCTCACCGACCCGCAATTGCAGAAAGCCAGAAGTGTCTTACAAACGCCGGCCTTATCCACGCTCACTCCCATGTACGTCGAAGAAGTTGAATTGACGACGGACGATTTGAGGGAGCAAATCGATGGGGAGAACGTCTCCACGTTTCGATTTTTGACTACCATGCTTCCGCGCGAATGGGCAAACGTGCTTGAACGAACAAATTTACGTTTGCCACACCAAAACTACGAAGCGTTCTTGGATGAACTCGCAGGGAGACGCGAGACGAACGCGGAAACGGCAGAGGATGTCGCAGTTCTTGCGACAATCTCGCGTTGGGCGTCAGACCGTACGCAGACGCTCTCACGCACGGTGAAAGGCTTCTCCTCTTACGCAGATGCGTCGAGAATATTGGCGAGACTGGAAGGCATAAAAGAAGAAGAGATTGAAGCGCTCGTTCGCTTGAAGTACGAGCACGTGTTATCTTGCCAAATGTACGGCGTTAAAGGCTGGGAAGCCAAGGATAAACAAATTGTTGAGATGTGCAAGGCACATCCACACACCGTACTCACGCACTACGAGCAGCCCGATTTGGCGGCGAAGAGTATGGAAGACGCGGGGAGCTATTATTACCTGTGCCGATCTCGAATCGATTACGAAGAAGATCCTGCCGGCATTATGAAGCTCACGCATAGAATTCGCTTACCTGGAAATCCGATCGTCGGTGAAGGTAAGCCAGAGAACCAGAATCTCGGGATTGTTTACGCCAGAGGGAATTACATGCAAACAATCGATATGAATCAAGACGCGCAATTATCTGAAGGTTTGAAAGTGCGAAATCTTATCCGTACTTTCGAGGATGATGATGATACTGTCATCGTTGGTTTCCCCGAGCAAATGATCACCGAACAGAACGGTTCAGTCGCGCAATTTTCCGCTTTGTCTGAGCAAGTGTTCGGTACAATGGTTCAGCGGTACATGGCGAAGCCGCTGTGCGTGAGGTTCCACTACGGTCACCCGGACGTTTGGGATTTGGCGTGGGTCCGATCGAATGGTGGTGTCTCGAAAGCTACTAAATCTTTGCACTTATCTGAAGATATCTTTGGTGGTATGAATGTCATATTAAGAGGAGGGAAAGTGCGATACGTAGGTTTCAAGATGGTTGGTAAAGCCAGAGAAGTTTCCTTTGACGGCGCGAACCAGTTTCACGCGAAGATTGCTACCGGTAACGGTATGCAGCTCATTTCGCGTGATTTCCACAGATTATCAAAGTCCTTCGATTTCTTAAGAGGTCTGTCGTTTTTTCAATCCTCCGCGGGCATAATGTTCACGGAATTTGTATTATTCGCGTCACTTCTTGCGTTCGTAGTGACCAAACTTATCATAGTTATGGTGCACGTCGAAACGTACTTCAAATCTGGAGATGCGTTCGATAACATTGGTTTCCACGAGGAAGTCGGTACGCACAATATATATCCATCGCACTGGTTTATTCAAGCGTCCTTTGTTATGGCTTGGCCAGTCATGTTAGAAGGCTGGCTCGACGGCGGCTTTGTGAATATGTTTTCCAAGCTGTATCACCACACGATTACCGGAAGCTTTATTTTCAATATGTTCATCGCTAAAATGAGAGGTTTTTCATTGGACAGCTCAATCAATACCGGTGAAGCGGCTTACATGAAGACTAAGCGTGGCATGACCATGCGCGCTGGTTTCGTCAGCTTGTACTCTAAGTACGCCGAAAGTCACATCAAACCGGCTATAGAAATGGCATGGGTGGCGGGGGCTATCATGTCGCTCTCTTCGCTCGGTCCTTTACACGAATTCTTCTCGAGCACTTGGCACGTCTGGTTTGCAATTTGGAACTTAACTATGGCACCCTGGTTATTCCATCCGCAAACGTTCAAGAGTGGCATGATCAAGTTTGGTATGGCTGAGTGGGTCTGCTGGTTGGACTCTATCCCTCGAGGAGACGACGAGCGCACGGCGAAGGAGAAAGTCAATGCCAGACGCGGTTTGGGGAATAAACCAACGTGGTGGACTTGGCGCGCAGATACGATGCGTAACTGGAGAAAACTTCCAATGTCTGTAAAGTTTTGGCACGTGTCTTTGAGACTCGTTCCTGGACCTATAATTGTTTCCTTGGCCGCGGCTGCAGCGCTGAACGTCGGAGATGCCTCGTCTACCACTGCGCTGCGTCCAATTATTATCTTGACTTCTGGTGTTGCCGCTGGATTATTAGCGGCGGTGTATTACTTTGCCTTATCGCCGCAGTTCTTGTGGCCACACAGATTAGTGTCTCTCGCGAAGCGATTTGCTGGCAAAGGTACGTTATCTGAAGTTACGAAGCAATCCATTGTCTTGATTTACGGCTACTTTTTCAAAATCGTGTGCGTGGTTTTGCATCACTTCCTCTGTCAAAGATTGTTTTCGGCGCAAATGAATCAATGGGATTTCCTTAATGCCGTTGTCTTCGCAATATCTGGCTACGTGTTCATCAGCTGCACTTCAGCAGTCTTTGGTCTCATCTCGGATCAGCCTCCAAGAGCGTTCCGAGGGCTCATGTTGTCCTTTCGCTCCTATGGTGACTTCATGGCAAGAGAAATCGATATCATCAATGGTACGATTTTGCACATCGTCTTGCTCGTTATTGGTTTGTTTCCAATATCGTTCATACACGCTAGAGCGTTGTTCAACCGCGCGTATGCGGCCGTGTTGACGGTTGAAATGCGCAGACGAGAGATGATTGCGTCCATCAACCGATCGGACGTGTCCTCGAGAGCGCGTCAAAAACTCTCTGGATTTAAACTCTTCTTCAGAAAAGTTATCGGCTTGCACGTGAAGTCCATGAAATATAAACGTCCGGCACCGACGGTCTTGCCAGATGTGCCTCGCGATATGACCGTTCCAGGTTCTGGGTCGGCCATTAATCCGAGATGCGAAGATATCAAGAAACGCTTGATTCCATTATTCGAACAGCAAGCTACTCTTTTTGGATTCCAAAAGACGTGCCCTGATTCGAACTTCTCGGAAACACCAGTTGAAGTGAAATCGAACATGCACAATGCACTTGAGAACATGTCGCGATGGGTTGAAAACACCATTGCCACGTATTCCGACGAAGCTGGTATCTCCGAAGACGGTTTGAGTGAGGCGCAGTGGGCGGAAGCGATCAACCACTTACACGGCCACATGTTCTTAAACTTCAAACACTGGGTGGATTACACCGGTATGCTTGATCAAGCACAGACAAACGCGGACGTGCAGGCATTCGAAATCGACAACAGTGGTTCGGAAGAGAAGAAATCCCCGATTCTTGCGCTCTTCATGGCACAGCGCAAAAGTAACGAAGTCTTCTTCAACAACGTCAATCGGGAAGAGTTCTTGAAGGTGGAAACGAACGCGAAAGCCCATCATTTGGCGATTTGGTTTTTGCTTTACGGTGAATCCGCTAATTTACGCCACATGTCTGAAGTACTCTGTTATCTCTTTCATTGCGCATTATGCGCAGTTACGCTCGAAAACCGTTCAGAAAGAGATCCCGAGACCAACGCGGAACTCATTTTGGCGCAACCAGTAAAGGGGTCTGAAATGCCATACAAGGAGTGCGATTATCTCAACAACGTTGTCACTCCGATGTACTTATTCATGCGCCGCGAGTTGAAGGAACGCGCGAAAGCGCCAATTGTTGATCGGGTCATGTACGATGACGTCAACGAGTTCTTTTGGGAGTACAATAGGTTCAAGGAAGTCATGCCTCCAGTGGACGGCCATGCGAACGAGGACGTCGAGAAACGCGAAGCTGAAATGCCAGAAGAGGAAAAGCAGAACCGACAACCTGAATTTATTGGTGTACCTATGGAAATGCGCGACAACCCACTTGATCAACGCATGTACGCACATTTCAGAGCGTACATGATGAACAAGGCGAAGCATCCGCTTGGTGCCGGCGAGGGGTTGTCGAAGACATTTTTCAAGACGCATCGCGAAGTTGCTGGATGGTTCAGTCTTTACGTCAACTTTAACACGGTCATCGTATTTCATGCGGTGTGCTTCCACATTTCGTGCGTGTGCGCATTTGCTGATGGTTTCGATTGGGGATATGTGTGCACTGCCGCAGTTACGCACGCAGTTTTGAAGCTTATTTGCGAGTTTGCCACCCTCTCCTTTCGCAACTTGAAACAGGAATCCTTCGAAGATTGGTTCGTTATCATCACGCGATCGCTCGCGTTTATCATGATTCCTTTATTTTATGGGTTGGAAAAGTCTTTTCACCCGGATAGTAAAACACCATACTTCCAAGCTCTGGCTGCTGTTTACGCCTTAGCCATGTGTGGCGTCATGACGTCGGTGATCAAGAGAGAGCCCTACATGGGCGGCAGTGCGCAGTTCGCAACACCGTTCCGCGAACGCTGCATTTACTCCATTTTCTGGATATTCGTGTTGGCCACAAAGTTGGCATTTGGTCACTATCTTCTTATTCCTCCCTTGCGCGAGTCTGTGAATGCATTGCAACATCCAGATTTGTGCTGGAACAAGGAGTCTGATACGTACACCTCGTGCATCAACTTGGACGGCGACGCGTTGAAAAATGCTTTGCACTTTGAGGCGAGAGAAAAGTACTTCTTGCAAGATATCACTAAAGAGGAAGAATTGTTGGCTGAGCAGTTAGACCCGCTCGATTACGACGACGACTACGAGGAAGATAAAACTATGCGTCGTCGTACTTTATTATCTGGTGCCGATTCGGGAAGTTTTGATCTCTCGGGAAATATCGGCAAGCTTGCCGCCATCTTGGGTGGGGGCGATAACATCACGCCTCTCGCCTCATTGGGCTACATTGGTGAAGAAATTGAAGGTGAAATCCCGTCGAGTTACTACGATGTGCACGCGAGTACCGTTTTGATGTACCTCATGACAGTAATGCGCGTTTTACCGGCGTTGGTAACGTACTTTTGTGATACCTTTGTTTGGTACACCGTGTACGCGACTGCCTTTACAATTGCGCTTCAGTGGTGGGGTAAAATTTCGCACGCGCAAAACTGGAGCTTCTTCTTGCGAAGCTTCTCGACTATCCCGTATCTCTTCTGCGACAAGTGCTTGAACAGAAAATGGCCGAAGCCAGAGTTTGTCGTGCGTTCTGGCGAAGGGAGCCAGAAGATGGCAGAGTCGGATTCAGAAGACGACATGGAGAACCCGAGCAATAAAATGCTAGGTATGGCGAAAGGTTTGAGCGATAAGCGAACAGGTAAATCTGGTGGTGGTTACAGTGCGCACATCGATGAGATGGACGATGATTCAAGAGCTGGCAGAGATTCTTTGCTTACAATCACGGAGAAAATCGACGAAACGGACCCAAATGCATACGAAACCAACCCGGCGGACTTCTGCGCCGATGCGCTTGACATAAAGTGGCAACACTTTGGAAGAGCGTGGAATGCAATTGCGAAGAATTTGCGCGATCGTGACCTTCTCAGTGACGCTGAATATCACGACTTGTGCTTTACTTTTTTGTCTGGCCGTGACATGTCGCAGATTTTCCATGCCCCGGAGTATGTTATCCTGCCGGCGATGATGACCTCCACTGTCTTTTCAACCGTGTCTTTCCAAACTGGCACTATGAAGGCATATCCTGCATTTTATCGCACTATGGTACAAACGAAAGATTTGCTTGCGGTCTTGTTTACCGATGCCTTGCGTTTAGTCGCTCCAAGAGACTTGGAGGACTTCATGAAGATCATCGTAGAAATCGCGCAAGTAGAAAACGAGCAAATGCACCACCGCAAAACTGGAGATATCGAGAGCTACATGGTTTTACGAGACGCTATCATTCGTTTGCTCCAGGAGTTGAAAGCGTGCGGTGTTGATGTCGAAGCCGAAGGTGAAACGCCTGATAGTGACTTTGACTCGGAATCAGATAACGATGACGACGATGAGGACAAGATTGAAAGGCTCACAGCGGCTGGCGAATTGGAAGAAGCTGAGCGCATCAAAAAGGCATTGGCGAGGAAAAGGTACAACCGCCAAAAACGCGAACTTCGTGAAAAAGAACTCGCCAGACAAGAGCAAATGCTCGAAGCGATGAACCTTGAGTTAAAGTATGGATGCACCGGATTCTTTAGCAAGAAAACGAGGAAGAAGATGCGCGAAAAAGGCGGCAGGTTTGCATGCTTTGTGATTGAAGAGAACATCGAACTCACCGAAGCTGAAAAAGCGGCGTATGAAGAGATGAAACAAAATGACGAAGAGCGCGAAGCTGAGCTCGCAGGTTCAAGCAAAAAGGCTCGAAAGACAAAGCGAAAGGAAGCGAAAAGGTATAAAAACATCACGCTTCCAGAGAATTCAGACACGCGAGGTGAGCGTGTCGCGGAGGCTTTACATGATGTCTTGCTCGCGGTCAGGAAGATTTGCGCATTTGCCATGGAGCGCGACTCTGGGAAATGGTCGGCTCACGCCAATCAATACAAATACAAAGTTTCGCAATTGTATTCAAAGTTACTCGATATGATCCAATCCGATTTGTTGAGAGACAAGAACCACGTACAGGTTGTTGCAGCTTCGGCAGCGTCGCCGGAGATGCACGATATCATCGACGCTCTCTTGCGTTCGATGAATTCCAGTAACCCAGGTGGTCAGCCAAGATCGGCTGAAGGGCAAAGACAACTTATGTTTTTTGCAAACTCTTTACGTTTCACAGCTTTAAGAACACCATCTGATATTCGAACGATGCGTGGCTTCTCGGCGTTCACGCCTTATTATGCGGAGGATGTTGCGTTTCAACGCCATGAACTCACCGCGCACTTGGAGGATGAAAAGACGCTCTTTTCGCTCATCGTCGCAACGTTTCCGGACGATTACGAAAACTTTAAAGAACGCGTGAAAGCTTTGCACAAAGACGACGAGACTATTCTTGACGAGCACTGGGACGAGGCACAAAGGTGGGCATCTGATCGTTCGCAGACGTTGGGAAGGTGCATTCGAGGTGTGTGCTTGTACGGGGATGCTTTGCGTTTGCAAGCGCGCGCAGAAGGGATACCAGAAGAATCCATCGAACGGTTAGTTTCACATAAGTTCGAATACGTCGTTACGTGTCAGGTGTTCGGGCGCATGCGTCAGGCTGCACCCGGAACGATGGATCGGGCGAAAGCGACGGAGATTGAACGATTGATCAAATCCCATCGCGACTTGAAGGTGTGCTTCGTAGACATGCCGCGCCAAAACGCTCAAGAAGATGAGAAAAACTTCAACGGCTTTGCTTCGTGCTTAGTGGGTATAGACGAAGAAAACCAGGGTAACTTGCAACTCACGTATAAAGTCAGACTGCCCGGTGACCCGATTATCGGAGAAGGTAAACCGGAGAACCAGAACCATGCGATTATCTTCACGCGAGGTTCCTACTTGCAAACTTTGGATATGAACCAAGATAACTACATGGGTGAATCTTTCAAGATTCGTAACTTGATGGATGTTTTTCGCGACGACGTCGTCTTGGTCGGGTTTCCTGAGGTAATCTTCTCAGAAACGCATGGTGCCGTGGCGCAATTCGCCGCAATTTCTGAGTTCATTTTCCAAACCTTTCAGCGGTTCATGACGTGGCCGTTGATGGTACGCTTTCACTACGGTCACCCTGACGTTTGGGACAAAGCATTCGCGTGCACCAACGGAGGCGTCTCGAAAGCTTCAAAGATGATTCACGTCGCCGAGGATTTCTTCGGCGGTGTTAATGCCATCGCCCGAGGCGGTAAGGTATTGTTTGAGGAATTCATCGAGTGCGGCAAAGGACGAGATATGGGTTTTACCTCTGTTAACGGTTTCGAACAAAAGATTTCCGGTTCCGCCGGTACAATTTCCATGTCGAGAGATTTGTTCAGACTTCATCGCGGGCTAGATTTCTTCAGAATTTTTTCATTGTACTTCTCCGGACCTGGTTTCTACGTCTCAGTCATGCAAACTGCGTGGGCGGTTTACTTCTTTGCCTTGACGCACGCGAGTTTAGCCATTGCGGATTTGGAATTGTACCGTGTCTATCGTTACTTTAAAATGACAGAGACGCAAACTACCTTATCTCTTTCAAAGGAAGAGGGCGGTTATTACAACTCAATCTACGCGTTACAGATTGGTTTGCTCACGCTTCTTCCGTTACTGATGAAAATGATCATGGATCGAGGCTTCCGCGCCGGCGTGGAGTACACTCTAGAAACGCAGCTCGCCGGATCGTGGGCGTTCAACGTTTTCACCATGGCTACGAAAGGGTACAACTACATGAGATCGTTGATCTTTGGTCAGGCTATGTATATCGGTACCGAACGGGGTTACGTTTTATCGAACGCCTCCATGGTTGTCTTGTACGGTTTGTACGCCAAATCGCACTTGTACCTCGGTTTCGAGGTTCTCTTTTATCTCCTCTTGTTCCACGCGAACACGTCGGTGAAGAGTTCAATTTTGTACGCCTGGTCGGTGTGGCCGTTTGCTATTTGTCTCATCATTGCCCCGTGGTGGTTCTCTCCGCAAAGTTTGAATCTCTATTGGATGCAACGTTCGTGGTTAGATTGGAGAAAATGGTTAGACGGTACGTTTGATCAACCAAAAGTGTCGAATGGTTCGTGGAACAAATGGCACGCGGGCATGTTGGAGAACTACCGCGAAATGCTTTCTGTTTGGTACAAGTTCGGCGTCGTGTGCTTCTCTGCACTCGGCCGTTTTGTCTTGATCTTTGTTCTCATTGGTGCCTACCACGGTACCGAGCTCATTGAAGGCTTCACGCAAGATGAACAGTTTTCCTTGAACTGCATCACCATCGCCATGGCGTCTGCTATCATGGGCGTCTTGATGATGCTCCAAAAATTCTTGTTCTCCACGCGATTGATGGACCGAGAACATCGTAAGATGCAACCGGACGAACTTTGGAAAATATCAGTCATTCGCGGCGGCGTTCGATTCGCGTTTGTCATCTTGTGGATCGGTTTGTACGGCGCACTGTTATACGAACACGTGCCAAACTTGTGGGTATTCCGCCAACTCTTTTACGCCACGGTCGCAGCGATTTGCGTCAACTCGGTCATCATCGAGTCCTTCATTTTGATCGGTAACTACCAAATTGAGAACTCGCTAGACTTTTTGTTGAAAACGGGCCTCGACGCGGAGGGTAACCCTATTCAACAGTCTGGATGGAAACCTCGCGTGGCGTACGGGTATCGTAACTCGTTGCAAGTGTGCAGAGACTACGGCGATTTCTGGTACAAAGAAATGGACAAGTTTTTGGGCGGGTGCATTTTCGGCTTTTTGTTCTTCTTGAGTTTGCTCCCAGTGGCGTGGTTACAAACCACGCTCATTTGGAACTCGTGCTTCTCAGACGTCATGGCGACGAGAAACCGAGCGCAAGAGTTGACTACGGACACAACTGAATAGTTTTTCATTGATACATTTTTGAGAAGGCGCGAAGCGCGAAGAACCATATAAATCTGGTGATTTGGAAGCGCTCTTTGTTATAAATATGAATATCACACAAAATATTGTACTTTTTAAACGCACAACAGAATCTATACTACTCTCTTTTCATCGCCGGTGACGAACCATCTTCTTTCAACGCGGAAATCACGTACATCACCAACACAACTTGCACGCTCAATATAGCGAACAACCCGCTACACGTCGTCGGGTTCTCGAGAAACTCCGTGCCGTACTTCTCGTACAAATACGGAACAAACCTCGTCATGGACAGGTTATACGTCACCAACGGCGTCACAATCATCGCCGCGCTGTAATAAATCAGTTTCGCTAAAGCCTTCGCCGTCGTCGGTTCCGAAGCGAGCTCTTCGATGCGCTTCGCCGCCGCGCTTCTTCGCTGCGCAGCAGCCATTTTTTCCTACAGATGGTGTGTGTGCGCCCACAAAACGAGTCCAAAAATCACCGCCGCGACTGCGCAAATCGCCACGAACGCTTCGCTCGTCGCTTTTCGAGTTTCGATGTACTTTTCTCGCTGTCGTTTCCGTCGTTTGTGGTCGTCTGTTTTTGATTTTGAAGTTCCCGTTCGAGCAGAGAGAGAAAAGAGAATCCATTTGTGTGAGTAAACAAAAGCGGTTACAGAATGGGATGATGCATGCAAAGAAAGACTACTACTACTAATAAGAAGAAGAAAACGAAGCAAACGCGAACCTTGACTTCCCAAAAACGACTCCTCGTCGTCCCGTTCGTCTGCTCTGTCGATCCCGAGAAGTTCGCGGTTCAACTTTCGCCGTCTCGCGCCCATTCAGTGTGAGAGAAGTGGCGAATGCATCCAAAACTCCTCAGAGTTTCACATCGCCGTTGCCCCGCTGGAAAAGACATTAAACATGACTTTCGAAGAAGGAGACAACGAGAAAGAAGAGGATAACGATGAGAACATCAACAAAGAGAAGCGACGACTTTATCTGGAGCAGATTCTTTCGCAGAAAGATTTCGTCATGGACGCGTCGGTTATTGAAACCTTGAGAGAGTACGTGCACCCAACGTTGTCCGGCGGGGAACCGAACAGGGCGGTGGAATTGCTCGGAGGCAATTACCGAGGGTACGCGCAAATGACGAGTTTAGTGTGCGATTGGCTGAAAATTACGAGACCACCGAGAGTGAGCGCGACGACGAGCCCGGGACCGAAAGTCAGCTTTGCAAAGTTTGGCAACGCAGGCGGCGAGAAGGAGGAGGAGAACGAAGGGAAAATGGGACTGAATGAGAAGCGAAACGAAGGGCAGGACGGGGGAGGCGTCCGGGGAGCGAAAGGAACGAACGAACAGACGCCGACGGGAGGAGTGAATAATAATCCCTCGTTACTATTGAGCGCGGATGGTGAGAAAGGTGCGGTGATGCGAGACGGGACGAAGACCGCGGCGGATTTAAAAGTAGTCGGCGCCGGGACGACCGCGGCGGCGCACCACCACCACCACCACCACGCGATGATGTTCAATAACGAAGTAGGTTTAGCAGACGGAACCATGGACGAAATTGGTTTGTTAGAGCGGTTGATCGAACGCACTTTTGACGCGTCGAAAGCGGACGCGGTGTTTGATAAGTTTAAAGGGAAACCGCCGGCGTGGTTGGAGAAGATTTTTCGATCGGAAAGAGGGAGAGCGTTGTTGTTTAAATTGGCAGATAGGCACCAGAATTGTTTGTTGATCGATTTAGCGATTCAACACGCGTGGAGAGCGGGGTTGAGAAGAGAAGTGCGAGCGTTAGGGTCGGCGGCGAGCGCGTATTTTGGGGTCTTTCACGAGTTGATGGCGGACCATTTTACGAGCTTGTGCGAGAACGTGTTGGCGGCGGCTTCGTCGAAGAGTAGTGTTAATAATAATACCGCGCCGGGCGAGTTAGAGGAAAAGATTAGAAAAGACACGATCGCGATCACGGATATGTGCACGAGAACGGTCGGAGCGTACATGTTTGCGCAGATTTTGCTTTCGGATATCATCAACGGCGATGAATTTTCTTCCTCCAAATCTTCGTTCAACTCAGTCATCCAAGACGTCGCGAAACGGTTCTCTCAAGATTTAGAAATAGCTGCAGCGGAGAAACACGGTGCAGCGGCGGTGAGGAGGATAGCTACGGCGTTGAGTGTGACGAGTGAGGATGCGGACGTCGCTTCGGCGATTTCGGATTTGTTACAAGCAGCCGGGAAACCGATCGGTGGTCTCGCGTTAGGTTCGTCCTCGTTCGCGAGTCGCAAAAGGTTGCGCAGTGGTGTTGGGAGTAGTGATAGTGGCGGTTTCAACGTCGGTGCAGGCGGTGGTTCAGCGGTCTTAGCTGCCGCGGTGGCGGCTTCGGCGGGTGGCGGGCACGGCAAACGCGCGCTCGCCACGTGGGACTTGAAGAAGATTTTAGGAAAATACAAAGCAGGAGAAAATGACAAAGAGAACGACAACGGAGGACGTCAGAAACCGTCGGCGGCACCGTTGCGTCGTCCAGATGCGTTGCGCGCACTTTTTGAGGAAGCATTTCAGTACGAAGCTAACCTCCATCAACTCGTGACTGCGTTGACGTCGGGCGAATCGGAGAATTCTCCCAAAGCTTTGTGCGTGGAGATTTTAGCGCTCGCGACGGCGAACGATTGCTACGTGCAAGAAGACGTCAACGCCTCGCGCAAGGATTTACTTTCGGCTCTACAAATATGCAATCAAGCGTCGAAAACGTTCGATAATTCTACCACTTTGACCAACGACGACAGGAAAAATGGATCCGGGGTGAACGAAAAGTTGTCGCCGAGCGAGTTTCTCGAAAAGTGCGCTGAACTCAAAACACTTTCATCGTCGCTCCCTGCCACAGCTGCCGTCCTCACATGGATCGAATCTGCCATTCGACGCGACCCAGAAAAGTCACACAAAGTTGCGTTTGCTTTGCTCGAGACGTGCGTCCAATCACAACCGACGTTGCGTTTGCGCGCTTTAGAGTGTGTCTCGACGGCGATTGAAGTCGCCGGCCGCGGCTGCGGCGACGACATCCCTAAAGCCGCTATCGACGTCATCTTATCGTTATTTGAAGACGAGAAAATAAGCTCTTTGGAAAACTACGAGGAATTTATCACCGACGCGCTCGACGAGTGCGTCGAAGTCTGGACGCCGAACCGCATCGATCAATCTCACGTGAAACGCTTCCTCTCTGAGTTTCTCGAGTTCGCGCAGCCGCCGTACAGTCGAGCATTCGCCGTGCGCGTGTTATCCTGCCTCAACGCCTGTCGCGCTAAAAAAGGATTTTCGCAAAGCATAGACGTGTTTTTAGAGGAAGTGCGAGTGAAGAAAAGAGAGTTCAGGCCGAGTTTAGGCCGAGAAGCGATGGACATGTTGGAAGCGGCGTGCGCGGGTGCGGATATAAACAACAACAACGGCCCCGGAAAAGTCAGAAGAGGCGTGACTTTTTAACACGCGAAGTTGATGCCGAAACCAGAACTCGAGACGACTTTTGAACAGTAGTACTATGATGTGTATGTGTATACTTAGAACTACAAATGAGCTAATGTTGAGTACGCGTGTGGTACCTTAAACTTTGAGCGGAACGATACCTCTTCTTGCACACATCACACTCGTACGGTTTCTCGTTCGTATGAATACGCATGTGGATTTTAAAGTACCAGATTCACGAAAGCACTTCTCGCACACATCGCATTCGTACGGTTTCTCGTTCGTGTGAATACGCATGTGAACTTTCAAATTACCAGCCGTAGTACAACGCTTCTCGCACACATCACATTCATACGGTTTCTCGTTCGTGTGAATACGCTTGTGTATAGTCAATGCAGATGGTGTTACAAACACCTTCTCGCAAAAATCGCACTCGTGCCCTCTCTTTCTCTTCGCTCCTTTCCTAACAGTTATTTCTTCTTCTTCTTCTTCTTCTTCTTCTTCTCCCTCTTCTTCTTTTTGTATCTGATGATGATTCGCCTCGAGATCATCCTCCTCGTCAGGAATCCTCAAACACAACACCGGTTCGTCTTCTTCCACTTCTTCTTCCTCTCTCCTACCCTTCACCACCTTAAAAACCGTCCTCGCGTTCACCGCTCTTTTCGGATGTGGATTCTTTCGTCTCATTGGTGTACTATTCTTGCGCGTTTAAAAATACGAGTAGTAAAGTATATTAGTTTAAATCACATGTGAGATCTTTTTTGTGCAAGAAACATAAAAATTCCGTTTTTCATTTTTTGAACCGAAGTGTTTAGGGTTGCATTTTGATTTTTTTAGTCCCGCGGGAAAAGAGAGACACCCGCCCACACAAAGAACCGCTCTCTCTACGTAGTAAACAAAGCGTTTCGAAGAGAAGAGATGAGGTCGTCGTGTAGGCGGCGGCAGTCTTCCGTGATCTCGAAAAGGACGACACTCGCGATGACGACGATAGTCGCCGCGTTGTTTTTGAGTCTGGGTGTGTTCTCCGCGGACGCGATTAAACACCAACACTCAAAGACGAAGAGTGCCGGGGAAGCGTCGCCAACTGCGGTCGAGATGGAGGAAACGACGACGACGAAAGAGCATCTCCTGGACCCAGCGCTGAACACGGACGAAGTCCGCGACGCGGCCAAGCAAGTTGGACACATCACGGATATGGACGCGTATTTAGCCGCGATTGAACACAAAATGGACGTGTTGGCGGAACATCCCGCGCATAACGTACGTTTCACATCATCGTCGGAGAGATATAAAATTGGGACCGCGGGGGGCTTTCGTGACCTCCCGGGGCCCCCCGCGTTGGCGTTTTTTCTCTCCTCCTCTTTCGGAGGTCGTCTTTTTTCAGAACGATTTGCGAGCGTCTCTCTGTTCGCGCGCACGGGATTATCGTTCTTCGTTTTTTATCCATCGTTTGTCGTTTACGTCGTTCGTTCGATGATCTTTCGCGCGTTTACTGATGATGATGATGGGGCGCTCGCTTGCTTTCTCCCAAGAGATCGAAATGTTACGAAAATACTGACCGTTTCCGCCGACTTTTAAAACATCAAAACAAACACAGGTTGAGGACTATCCCGAAACCGAGCAGTTAGTCATGCACTACCAAGCGATGCATCCGGACCGAGAGCTGACGACGGAGCAATTGAAGGACCGGACGCTGCACCCGGGGAAGTACCACTTGCAAGAGGACCAGAAGAAGGAAATCGAGAAGGAAAAGTTAAGGGAGGAGAAGCGAGTGCGGATGAAGATTGAAAAAGCGAAAGCGAAGATTCGGAATCAAAAGATGAGCAAAGAGGAGATTGAGCTGCTGAAATCGGTCGGGATTGATCCGAAAGATGCGCAGAACGTCGCCATCGCGGAGGTTTCAAAGAAGATGAACAAAGAGGCGGCGGAGAAATCTGGCGATTTGAAAGACGACGAGTTGTACAAGAAGTTTGAAGCGCAGAGGTTACAGTACATGCACAAGATAGCCACGAGTGGTACCGCGGATTGGGACGATCAGTTGAAAGCGTACCAAGAGATGATGGGTGAGAAGATGAAGAATCCGGAGGCGTACGACGTCATCGCGAACGAAGGTAAATCGACGACGATGGACGCGACCTGGATCGAGCCGACGCCAGGGACGGATGAGTACAAAAAATGGGTGCGTGACGGACGACCGAGACCGAATGAGGTGAGTTTGATCGACGCAAACGGAGGCGTGGCGAAAGCTGATCCGAAGGTGATGAAGGTCAACCCAAAAACGGGGATGACGTACGAAGAGGAGAAGCTTTTCAAGGAGATGCAACAAGAAGCGAAGAGTTTCAAACCAACCGTTGCAGAATACGAGAAGCAAAAGTACGTGCCAAAGTGGACAAAGTTGCACGATTACTCCAACTTCACGGACAAAATGCGTCGAGGGAACTTGAACACGGATGAAAACGGCATGCAGCTCGAGGAGTACTCGAGCGGCTTCACGGCGACGACCGATGGGGACGAAGACGAGAGCGAATTGGCCGGACCTAGACCGTTTCCAGTGTACAAAGGCGTGAAGAAGAACGTGAAAACGATCAAAACGGTTGCCGAGTTCTATCAAAAGATCCAAGTGTGTTTGCAAGAGGCGCCGGTGAACGGCAAGTGCTTCAAATTTTCGCAGCGCACGGGAGAAGGGACCATCGATCAGTGGGATGTTTCCAAAATCACCGACATGCGCAACGCTTTCGTCAACCGCGAACAGTTCAACGGCGACTTGTCCAACTGGAACACAACCGCGGTGACTTCCATGCAAGGTATGTTCAAAGGCGCGAAGAGCTTCAACTCGCCGTTGACGTACTGGATCACCACGAACGTGAAGGATATGGACAGAATGTTTGACGGCGCATGGGATTTCGATCAACCTATGGACTTTTTGGACACTAGAAACGTCAAATACATGAACTACATGTTCAGAGACACGTTTATGTTCAACCAAAACATCAACTCTTGGGACGTGCGCGGCGTCGTTTCCACCGAGTACATGTTTTACAACGCCACGAGTTTCAACTCGCCGTTGGACAAATGGGATGTCTCGAACAATAAAGTCATGGCACACCAATTTGAAAACAGCAGAGTGTTCAATCAAGACATCTCCAAGTGGAAAGTTGGCGCGGTAACGACCATGGAACGCATCTTTTGCGACGCCCCGAATTTCAACCAAGACATTCGCGGTTGGTTCGACATCATCTCGAAGAAAGCGAACACGAAAGACATTATCAACAACGGGACAAAAGCGTTCGTCAAACATTACAGCTGCGACGACACGAGCGATTTGTCCTCGTGCGTACCCATTGTCAGCCACTTGGAAGAATCCGATGGTTTCTTCGGTATCCCGAGATACGATCCTCGCACTTTGCAAGGTTTCGACGACTTGGAGTTTGGTGTAAACGACAACTACACGATGATGTTAGTTGGACAATCGCTTCCCGGCGTTGCCGTTGCCGTTTTTGTTTTGTTCTTCTCTTTCGTCTTCTGGCATCGACGACACTGGTTTGAATCTTGCTTTGGCCGAAACGCGTGTAACTGGACGCCGTTCTCCGGAACTGGTTTGTTCTTTGCGCGCGCGCAGTTGATTTTATTTGCCTTGATTGCCTGTCTCGGTTGCTTTCTCGTTTGGAACAAAGGTATGGCGTTGCAACAGGATATTCAAGTTATCGCGGACAGTATTTCCAACTCCACCGCGGAAATGAACGCGCAAAGCGTGCGAATTATCCAAGCTTTGGACGACGCGAAAATGTTCACCTACGAGGCGGAAACCGAAGCCTTGGCTTTGGCAGACACCATCGCGAACATTTCCGAAATCGACGGGAAGATGGAAGAGTACACGGAAGTTGGATTAGTCACCGCAGATGTCGCTTTGATTTTAGCCGCGGTGATGGGCTTGAGTGGCATTATTCTCGCGCTTACCTCTCTCGTCGGCAAATGGCGATGGTTTACGTACTTGACTGGATTTCTCACGCTTTCGCTCGTCGGTTCGTGGTTGTTCTGGGGTGTACTCACCGGTACGACGACGTTCTTGGCAGACTTTCAGTACGCTTCGGCAGACTACTCCGCCTCGCAAAAATTTGGTTACACCTTCGATTCGGATTTAGAAAACGCGTTGCCTTGCATGGATGGTAAAGACGTAGTTCAACTCATGAACACCGCGCGCATGTCCATCGCCGCTGGCGTATATCTGTACAACGATTTCATTCAAATGTACGATCCGAGGAAAACCTTACCGCTCATCGATCAAGAATACGATGGCGACGCAGAAGCCGCTTCCAAGTATTGCGCGTTTGATAGACCCGGGGATGATTATTACACCGCATTTTGCGACGCTTATCGCCGCGCGTTGATCCCGTCTGACACGAAGACGTACATCAAGACGCAAAGAGGTTATTTTAACGAAACTGCAGGAAGGAACCATAAGGTGAAGATTAACGAAGTTGGCACTATGTATTCTCGATGCCAATACGACTCAACGCAAGTTGCGTTGGTTGAGCAGTGCGGTAAGGAAGAACCGGCGCAAATTCCGGCCAACCTATTCGACGCTATGGTGAAGAACTCGGAAGTGATAATCACTTTGAAGGATCAAGAGTCGGACATCATGGCGTTAGCGACGTGTAAGATGGTTGCAGATGCTTTGGAAAAGTTAGAAGACTCCGTGGACGATGCGTTGGAGTCTATGAGCATAGTTTGGGGTGGGTGGCTCATCGCGGCGTGCGCCTTTTTGTTATTGTGGGGGTCCTCTTTGATCGTGATTGTCCGGTTACAAAACGGCAACACGGGAATTGATTCTATTCTCGATAGCGAGAAGGATGCCCTCTTTTCGGTGGCTGTACCGAAATTCAATAGCTATGGAACGGGATCAAAGTCTATGACGGAGAGTATAATTAGCGGTCAACAAGTGGTGTCGGAATCGGCGACGGACGCCAAATATAAGTATAAATTCCAAGCGAAACGGTGAGTTTCGTTGGAACAACGACGAGAATACTAATAGATAACCTTTAAAGTTTAGCAACGAAACTAATTTGTATTAACAAAAGTATTTATTCAAAGAACATTTATTTCCTTGTATTGTCTCTCTCTCTCTCTCTCTCTCTCTCTCTCTCTCTCTTTATACTCTTCTTCTGCGCTCACATGAATTCATGGAACGTGCGACTGATTACCTCGTCCTGGTGTGCTTTTGAGAGTTTGATGAACTTCACCGCATACCCGGACACTCGAATCGTTAAATTTGGATACTTTTCCGGATGAATCTGCGCATCCTTCAACGTTTCGCGCGACAAAACGTTCACGTTCAAGTGCATTGCTCCTTTCTCGAAGTATCCGGCCAAAAGCGAACCCAGATTTCCGGTGCGACTCGCGTCGTCTTTGCCCAAACTACCTTTGGTTATTGAAAAAGTATTCGAGATACCGTCCAAACACGCGCCGTACGGCACTTTCGCGACTGAATTAAGCGAGTTTAACGCACCGGTATTGTCGCGACCGTGCATAGGATTTGCGCCCGGAGCAAATGCTTCACCCAATCTTCGACCATCTGGCGTTGCCCCGGTGTTCGATCCGTACATGACGTTCGACGTGATGGTGAGAATCGACAGCGTATGCTTGGCGTTTTTGAACGCGGGCGTCTTGCGAAGCTTTTCGATGAATGTTTGCACAACCCACTTCGCGAGTTCATCCGCATCGTCCGAGTCGTTGCCGTACTTTGGAAAATCGCCTTTGATATCAAACGATGTAATTATCCCTTTCGTTTCCTTTTCATCGGAGAATATCGGACGAACTTTTGCGTATTTTATCGCCGAAAGTGAATCAACCAACACGGATAAGCCCGCGATGCCGAAAGCCATGTTGTATTCAGGTTCAGAATCCATCAGAGCGTACAACAAGCTTTCGTACGCGTATTTTTCGTGCGAAAAATGAATGACGTTCATGGTTGACACGTATAACTCGGCGATCCAATCCATGTATGTCTCGAAACGTTTCTTCACGTCCTCGTAATCGAGATGGATAAAATTTTCGTCCGTTTGGGCTTTCTCGGCGAGCGAGTCAAACAGCTGCGCGAGTTCTACGGGCGCGATTTGTTTACCAGAGATTTCATCTTTACCGTCATTGAGAGCGTACAAGAGAATCTTGGGTAAGTTGCATCGAGCGCCGAAAAATTGGGCGTCTTTACCGAGTCGCATACCACTGACGCAGCACGAAACGGTCGTATCGCAACTCCAGTTTTCGCGAAGGAGTTTGTCGTTGATGTATTGAACGCTACTACTCGCGATCGAGATATCCGTCGCAAACTTCTTAAACGGCTCGGGTAAACACTCGTCAAATAGAACCGTCATGTTCGGTTCCGGCGCGGCGCCTAAATTTACAAGCGTTTGCAAGAAACGATAGGAAGTTTTGGTCACCATGTGCTTCTTCGAGCCGCTAGCGTCGACTAAAACGCCGGCGATGGCGTTTGTCGCCCAAATCGGGTCGCCCGCAAAAATCTCATCGTACGCCTTTGGGCGCAGGTGTCTAACCAATCTCAGCTTGAGCACCAAGTTATCGATGATTTCTTGCGCTTCGTCTTCGCTCGCGAGCACCCCGGTGCGTAAATCGCGCTCAAAGTAAATATCTAAAAACGCATCGACTCTTCCGAAAGATATCGCCGCTCCATCGTTCGATTTCACCACCGCCAAGTACGCGAAATAGATCGCCTGCGCCGCTTCTTTAGCCGTCGTCGCCGGTTTCGAGATATTTTTCCCGTATAGTTTCGCCAACCCGTCCAACGAATGCAAAGCTCTGATTTGCATCGAAATTTTATCCTTCTTCTCCATGTTCGCCTCGTTCGCGTTCGAGATATCCAACCTCGCCGCGTCTCTCTGCTTCTCCTCGATCAACCGGTCTACCCCGTACAACGCGACTCTTCGATAGTCTCCGATGAGGCGACCGCGTCCGTAGCTATCCGGCAAACCCGTCAGCGCGTGACTCGATCGTACCAACCTCATCTCAGGCGTGTACAAATCAAACACGCACTCGTTGTGCGTACGCACGTTTTGCTCAAACACCTTCTTCGTGAACGGATCCATGCGTTCGCCTTGCTCTGTCAACGCTTTCTCGACAATTCGAATGCCTCCTTTCATCTTCATCGTCCTTTCCAGCATTTTCGTCGTTTGCAGGCCGACGATGACGGAATCGAGCAAACAATCGTCCGCGATGTACCCAACCCCGTGTGCTAAAATCGTCGAAGGCGTTTTCGAATCGCAACACAGAACGCCTCCAGACGCGATTTCTTTGTTTTGTTTCCTCTCCACTTCTTCTAACAAAGTTCTCGTTTTCTCTGTCGCCGAGGAAGGCACGAAAGTGCCGTCGAACGGGTCGTAGTTTTTCGCGATCCAATTCGCGACTCCGTCTCCGACGGGTACAGCATCAGGCGAAGTTGGGATCTCTCGAGGGAGCTTTTTCGTCGGATCGTCGAACCCCATTCCGCGCGCGCTTTTAAAGGTTTTTAGTGAGGAATATTTTGTATCTTGAAATGCTTCTCAAAAATACACGAAGGAAACTACTGAGATATAAACAAATAATAATGGAAAGCACAACTTTGATGATGAAAGAAGAAGAAGACAAAGACGAAGAGGATAGTCTGTTGTTGTCGCCACCGACGACGCAAACTCAACAACTGCTGGCGTTGAAAGGCGGCGCGAAACATTCCAGAGGCAACGTTCCTTGTTCGCACGGTGAACACTTTTCTTGCCATCTCCCAGACATCGAAGATGTGACGTTAAAGAACGAGTGGGACGAGACGGAAACGAGCGTAGACTTCTCTCCGAAGAATTGGGGTTGGATTCATTCCATCGACAGCATGACGAGCGTGGACGGACCAGGGCTGAGAGCGATGATTTTTTTCCAAGGGTGTCAAAAGAGATGCGCGTTTTGTTGCAACCCAGATTCGTTGGAGGAAAACGTTGGAAAGAAGATGGCAACAGAAGAAGTTTTCTCTGCTTTGGAAACGAAAATGACGTACTATCGAAAATCAGGAGGCGGAATCACCATGTCAGGAGGGGAATGCATGTTACAGTATCGTTTTGTAGTAGCGTTGGCGCGAGAAGCGCGCGCGAGAGGTTTGACTTCCATCATCGATACGGCCGCCGCCGGAAACGATATGATTTGGGACTTTGTCTTGCCGCACATCGACATGGTGCTCTTGTGTTGTAAAAGTTCTCACCCCGTTCGATACGGAAAGATAACAGGACGTCCAGAAAACTTCGGCGTCATGCTCGCGTTTTTGGCGAAACTGGAAGAATATAAAGTGCCCACTTGGTTGAGATTTGTCTTGATGTCTTCTGATGACGAAAAATTTCAAGATATCGTTACCGACGGCGAAGAAGAGTTACTCGGCGTGGCTGCTCTCGCAAAGATGCACAAAAGGTGCGTCAAAGGAGTCGAGATCTTACCGTACCATAACTTTGGCGCGTTCAAGTACAAAGAGATGAATATAGCTTATAAGTTGGAGCAGATGAAACCGCCATCTGATGAGGTCATCAGACGCGCGAAAAGAGTCATCGAAGGCGAAGGCGTAAAGGTCCTCTTGTGAATTTCTTTCATTGATTATCATCAAATTTGTTAGATTAAGGTGTTTTCATTAAAAATGCTTTCTTCTTTTACATACACGCACACACACACACACGGGCACACGCGCGATTCGCACTACTCCACGTACCTCTGCATCTCTGTTCACTCTTTCTTTGTATAGCTTCTCAATATTTATCTGTTTTTATCTTTTTCTTTTTGAAAACTT
>Ga0255752_10001457_pt1 | contig 27389 bp, 23 predicted proteins | sample 011ome_25_FD_179952 | JGI IMG/M metagenome (GOLD analysis project Ga0255752, IMG submission 179952) | Coastal salt marsh microbial communities from the Groves Creek Marsh, Skidaway Island, Georgia - 011512CT metaG (version 2) | ecosystem: Environmental > Aquatic > Marine > Intertidal zone >... | reverse complement strand
CTGCTGATCCGGCCCGTCGGGCGCGGGTGGCTGCAGCCCCGCATGTGCCCATGCCGCCTGAGTGGCGACCCGCCCGCGAGGCGTGCGCATGAGCATGCCGAGCCGCACCAGAAACGGCTCAGACACCGTCTCGATGGTCTCCGGCTCCTCCCCCACGGCCACCGCGAGGGTCGACAGCCCGACCGGACCACCTCCGAAGCGATGGACCAGCACATCGAGGACGGCCTGATCGATCCGATCCAGCCCGAGTGCGTCGACTTCGTAGAGGTCCAGAGCCTGGCTCGCCGAGTCACGGCTGACTACCCCGTCGCCATGCACCTGAGCCCAGTCGCGTACCCGCCGTAGAAGTCGGTTGGCTATCCGTGGTGTTCCCCGGCACCGTCCCGCAATCTCCGCCACGCCTGCCGCGTCGACCGGCACCTCCAGTAGGCGTGCTGACCTGGTGATGATCACCTCGAGGTCCGAACTGTCATAGAAGTCCAGATGCGCGGTGAAGCCGAAGCGGTCCCGCAGGGGGCTGGGCAGCAGGCCTGCGCGGGTGGTCGCGCCGACGAGGGTGAAGGGCTCGATGTCGAGCGGAATGGCCGTGGCTCCCGGTCCCTTCCCGACCACCACATCGACCCGGAAGTCCTCCATCGCCAGGTACAGCAGTTCCTCGGCGGCCCGGGCCGTGCGATGGATCTCGTCGACGAACAGCACCTCCCCGGGCTGCAGACTCGACAGCACAGCAGCGAGGTCACCCGCATGCTGGAGTGCCGGACCTGAGGTCATGCGCAGCGGCGCCTGCATCTCCGTGGCGATGATCGAGGCCAGGGTCGTCTTGCCTAGGCCCGGCGGCCCGCTCAAGAGCACGTGGTCGGCTGCACGGCCACGACGAGCCGCCGCCTCGAGCACCAGCCCCAGCTGGGACTTCACTCGTTCCTGACCGACGAACTCCCCCAGCGAGGTTGGCCGGAGGGCACCCTCGACGGCCGCGTCCTCGGCGTCTGCACCTGGCTGCACCGTCATGAGCGATCCAGTCCGCGCAGAGCCGCCTTGAGCAGCACGCTCACATCGGCATCATCGCCTTGAGCATCCGCCGACTCCACCAGGTCAACATCCAGCGCCCCCACGGCCGCATCCGCCTCCTTGGCCGACCATCCCAGCGACACCAGGCCTGCGCTCACGGCAGACCGCCATCCACCACTCGTGATCGTCGACGCCGTACCTCCGACGATCGACCGTGCCGGGCCGAGCCGATCGGCAAGCTCGAGAATCAGCCGCTGCGCGCCCTTGCGCCCAATTCCGGACACGGACATTAGCGCTGACTCGTCCTTGCTGCTGACAGCGTTGCGGAGCTCATCAGGGGACAGAGTGCCCAGGAGGGCCAGTGCAATCCTTGGACCGATGCCACTGACGGTCTGCACCTGCTCGAAGATGCCACGCTCCTCGTCGTCGAGGAAGCCGTAGAGAGTCCAGGCATCCTCACGCACGATCAGGCTCGTGCGAAGTTCCACGCGATCACCCACGTGCAGCGACGTGGCAACCGTCGGGGTGCACAGCACATGAAGGCCCACGGCTCCGACGTCGACAACGACGTGGTCGACCGCAGCGGACACGACGGTGCCCTTGACGAAGGAGATCATCGCGACGCCGCAACCGCAGCCGCGAGCCGCCGCTGGCTCTCGCCTCGCCAGATCTGGCAGATGGCGATGGCCAGGGCATCCGCCGCATCCGCCGGCTTGGGTGCAGCGGTCAGCCGAAGAATGCGTGTCACCATTGCCGTGACCTGCGCCTTGTCCGCCCGCCCGTGACCGGTCACCGCTGCCTTCACCTCGCTCGGGGTGTGCAGGGCCACAGGGAGCCCTCGCTGACCAGCGAGCAGGAGACCCATGGCAGCGGCCTGCGCCGTCCCGGTGGCCGTGCGAACGTTCTGCTGGCTGAACACGCGCTCGATGGCCAGGGCATCTGGCTGGAATTCGTCGACGAGGGCGGCGAGGCCAGCGGCCACCTCCGTGAGTCGCACCTCGATAGGAACCTCAGGGCCGGTACGGATGACTCCCACATGCAGGCACCGCATGCTCTGGCCCGGGGCTCCCTCGACGACGCCCGTCCCGCACCGGGTGAGGCCGGGGTCGATCCCCAGGACGCGCATGCGGTCTCCTCAGCTTTACTGGGTCCCCATCGGACCGTCGTTTCTCGATCTCTCGATCCCCTTGCCGGGACCAGGCCAGTGCAGGACCGTCCGAACACCTGTTCGGAAGGCTATCTGCTCGGGGTGTCAGGAGCCGGCAGCCGCAGGCCCGGTCGTGGGCGTGTCGCCGGTCACCGTCGAGAAGCCCTCGCGCAGGTCGGACACCAGATCGGGCAGGTCCTGAACCGCGCGATCATCGGCCGAGATGCCGATGTAGGCGCGTCCGTCATAGGTGACCATCGTGATGTTGACGGCCGCGCCGATCGTGGCGACCAGCGGATAGACGGCAGTGACCCGTTCTCCTGCGAGGTAGAGCGGCATGGGCGGACCGGGGACATTGCTCGTCGTCAGGTCCGATGCCTGGGCCGCGTGGGCGAGCATGGGAACGGGCACGAACCAGCTCACCTCGGCGAGTGGATCCGCCAGGCGGATCGCAGGCTCCTCGCGCCACTCGTCGACCAGCAGGTGCGCCTGCTCCATGTGCTCGCGGGTGGTGAGGCCGGCGATGGACAGCGGGAACCGGGCGATGCTCACGGCATTGGCAGCCTTGCCGGAGCGATCCCCGGCGTCGCCACGCAGACTGATCGGCACATTGACACGCAACTGCTCAACTACCACTCCGTGTCTGCGGTGGTAGGCGTCCATTCCGGTCGCCACCGCCGCCAGGAAGGCGTCATTGACGCTCATGTCCTCGGCCTTGGCCGCTGCCCGGATGCCGGAGAACGGCAACGAGAACGCCGCGAACCGATACGTGGTTCCCCTGCCGACGAGCACCGGGGACAGGGCGCTCTCCGGGACAGCCGCCACGCGACCGATCGACGTGACAGTGCTCCACGCCTCGCCCCACATGCCCACCGGATCGCTGGCCGACCCGCGCGCCAACGCGCCGAGGCCCTTGGCCGCGGACTCGACCAGTCCGGCTCCCCTGCGGGCCAGATCCACGAGGTTGGCCGTGCTGATCTCTCGGAGGCTGACATCCTCTGCTGGCGGCGCCTCCGGCGCGGGGAGCTCGTTGGGATCAGACTCAGCAGAGAATTCAAAGAGGGTCAGACCCATCATCACGGTCGCCTGACCATCCGCGATCGAATGGTGCAGCTTCAGCAGCAGCGCCGCGGCGCCACCGGGCAGCCCCTCAACGAGGGCCGCCTCCCACAGAGGTCGGTTGGGGTCGAAGTCCGTGAGGCTCATGCGTCGGGCATCCTCGAGGAGATCCGCCCAGCCACCACCCTCCACGAGTCGATATCGACGCAGATGCACGCTGATGTCGAAGTCCGGATCAACGGCCAGGCGCGGTGCCGAGAATCCGAACAGGCCATACAGCGGGCGCATGCGCAGCGTCGGGACACAGAGGGTCAGCCTCTGCATTCGAGCGAGGAATCGATCCCAGTCAGGCGCCTTCTCGACCAGGGTCATGGCCACGACGGTCGACCTCATCGTCGGATCACCGCTTGCCGTGCGGAAAGTGGCCGCATCCCAGCCACGCAACTGCGTTCCGACGTAGTCGTTCACAGGCGACCCTTCAGATCGATCAAGCTCTAGTCGATGGCCGCGAGAACCTCGTCGCTGACGTCGAAGTTCGCAAAGACATTCTGCACGTCGTCGCTGTCCTCGAGCGCCTCGATCAGGCGGAACACCTTGCGCGCCCCGTCCTCATCGAGTTCCACTGAGACGCTCGGTAGGAAGTTCGTGTCAGCGGACTCGTAGTCCATGTCGCCTTCCTGAATGGCCTTGCGGACGGGAATCAGGTCTCCGGCCTCACAGATGATCTCGAACGCCTCGCCCAGATCATTGACCTCCTCGGCTCCCGCATCAAGAACGACCATGAGCACGTCATCCTCGGACATGCCCTCGGTCTTGGGCACGATGACGACGCCCTTGCGGTTGAACAGGTAGGACACGGACCCGGGATCGGCCATGGATCCGCCGTTGCGCGTCATTGCGACCCGGACCTCCGTGGCCGCACGATTCCGATTGTCAGTGAGGCACTCGATGAGGACGGCCACGCCATTGGGGCCGTAGCCCTCGTACATGATCGTCTGCCAGTCGGCACCGCCTGCCTCGGCGCCCGATCCACGCTTGACCGCGCGCTCGATGTTGTCCAACGGCACCGAATTCTTGCGGGCCTTCTGAATGGCGTCGTACAGCGTGGGGTTCCCGTCGGGGTCTCCCCCACCGGTACGGGCAGCAACCTCGATGTTCTTGACCAGGCGCGCGAACAGCTTCCCGCGCTTGGCATCGATCGCGGCCTTCTTGTGCTTCGTGGTCGCCCACTTGGAATGGCCGCTCATGCTGACTTCCTCACCGTGTCTGCCTCACCATCTGGACGAATAGATCATGGAACCGAGAGTCACCCGTCAGTTCCGGGTGGAACGCGGTCGCCAGCAGCGAGCCCTGACGAACGGCCACGATCGTACCCTCGGCCGCCCCGCGGTCAACGCGTGCAAGCACCTCGACATCCCCTCCCACCGACTCAACCCACGGCGCCCGAATGAAGATTGCCGGGAAATCGGTCTCGCCCAGACAGGGGACCGCGACGGCCGCCTCGAAGGAGTCCACCTGCCGTCCGAAGGCGTTCCGTCGCACGACGATGTCCAAGCCCCCCACCGTCTCCTGGTCGGGTCGGCCGTCCTGGATTTGGTCCGCGAGCATGATCATGCCGGCGCACGAGCCGAACATCGGCATGCCGGCCGCACGCGCGGTTCGCAAGGGCTCCATCAGGCCATCTGCCAGCGCGAGTTTCGACATGGTCGTCGACTCGCCGCCCGGCAGCACGAGCGCGTCAACCGATTCCAAGTCGCTCGTGGACCCCACCGGCACCGCTCGTGCCCCCGCGGCCCTCAACGACCCCATGTGCTCGCGAACGTCACCCTGAATGGCGAGGACCCCAACGAGGGGGCCGTCGGAGGTCACCAGCCCCGGTCCTCCAGGCGGTGATGCACCGGGATGTCCGCCACGTTGATCCCGACCATCGCCTCGCCGAGACCACGGGAGACCTTGGCCACGACATCGGGATTGTCAAAGTGCCGGGTCGCCTGCACGATCGCGTTCGCACGCTTGACCGGGTCACCTGACTTGAAGATGCCCGAGCCGACGAAGACGCCGTCCGCACCCAGCTGCATCATCATCGAGGCATCAGCGGGCGTGGCGATGCCCCCAGCCGTGAACAGCACCACCGGTAGCGCACCGGCAGCCGCAACCTCGACGACGAGGTCGTACGGCGCCTGCAACTCCTTGGCAGCCACGTACAGCTCGTCCTTGGACATCGACGACAGGCGTGCGATCTCGCCTCGGATGGTGCGCATATGGGTCACCGCATTCGACACATCGCCGGTGCCCGCCTCGCCCTTGGATCGAATCATCGCCGCACCTTCGGTGATGCGCCGGAGCGCCTCACCGAGGTTCGTGGCACCGCACACGAAGGGGACAGTGAAGTTCCACTTGTCGATGTGGTTGGAGTAGTCGGCCGGGGTCAGGACCTCTGACTCGTCGATGTAGTCGACACCCAAGGACTCCAGGATCTGCGCCTCTGCAAAGTGGCCGATCCGGGCCTTCGCCATGACCGGGATCGAGACGGCCTCGATGATGCCGTCGATCATGTCCGGATCCGACGACCGCGAGACACCACCCTCGGCCCGGATGTCGGCCGGCACGCGCTCGAGTGCCATGACGGCTACCGCTCCGGCATCCTCGGCGATCTTCGCCTGATCTGGGGTGACCACGTCCATGATCACGCCGCCCTTGAGCATTTCGGCCATGCCTCGCTTGACCCGCTCCGTACCGACGACTGGGGACACGTCCGTCACGTCAACCTCACTTGTTCGGGGCCGCACGCACGTCGGCCCTCTTTCGGGGAACGCCCATATCCTAGGCGGCTAGCGCGATGCCAGCCCGCTGGGCATCTCATCGTCCATCTCCCACGACTCCGGCCATGCCGTGTGCCCTGCGAGACGGAAGGTGCGGCACATGCGCTGCCCCCGGAGCTGCCTGCACGCCCGCACGGCATCGTTGAGGAATCGGCGGGACAGCTGAACCCGTCGGCATGAGGCCGAGAGCTCAGCCAGCATCTCGGCTCCCTCCGGAACGGAGGCCACCTCGGTGACGTCCTCCGGGGTCAGAACCGCGCTCAGGGCACCCGTCAGTGCAGACTCGGCCGACGCCCGCGCCTCAGCATCCGCCTCTGCTGACGTTCGGGCCGCATGCGCGGCGTCGGCCAGCAGCATGCTGGAGGCAGGATCCAGCAGGCCTGATGTCGCCAACTCCATCGAGACGGCGGACCGGCGAACCAGCTGGGCATCCAGCGCCAGCTCAGAGGTGTCGATGCGCTTATGCAGATGATCCAGCCGACCTGCCGTCATGCTCAGGTAGAGCGCGAACAGCGCCGCGACCACGACGAGCAGAATGACGAGCCAGACGTTCACGAGCTACTCCTGGAGAGTCGTCCCATGACCTGACCACGGAGATCATCGGTGACCTTCTCCCCCGGTATCCGCACGCTGTCGTATACGGCGATGACGTCAGCGACCACCGTGTCCCAGTCGAAATCGCGAACACGCCTACTCGCCGCCTCGACCAGCCGGGTACGCAACTGGTCATCGCGGAGCGTCTCAATGAGGGCAGTGGCGAGCTGATCGCTGCTTCCATTGCTGAACATTCGACCGGATCGTCCGTCCTCGAGCACCCGTCGAAAAGCCGGAAGGTCCGAAGCGACCACGGCGGCCTCGGCGGCCATCGCCTCGGCCAGAACGATGCCGAATGACTCCCCTCCCGTGTGCGGTGCCACGTACACGTCCACCGATCGCAGAGCCCGAACCTTGTCCTCATCACTGATGCGTCCGAGAAATGTCACGTTGCCCTTCGCCTCGGCTGGCACCTGTGCGCGCTGCTCCTCCACATCGCCAGGTCCCGCGATGAGAACTTGCACGTCGGGCAGGGCGGACACGACGGCGGGCAGGGCGGCTAAGAGGACAGCGAGCCCCTTGCGGGACTCGTCCATGCGGCCAAGGAAGAGCATCGAGGGCCGGTGCGGATCCACGGATTGAAGTCGCTCCTCGCTGCTGAAGGCGGACACCCGCACGCCGTTGGGAATGAGGACTGCGTCGCCTCCCATGTGCGTCACGAGGGTTCGCCGTGCATCCTCGCTGACGGCAATGCGCCCGCGCACCTTCTCCATCGCGGTCTGGCCTACGTAGTAGCCCGCGGTCAGGATGCGCGACCGTTCCTGCGACGAGTGCCACGTGGCGACAATCGGTCCTCTCGCCACCCAGAGCGCCAGCACCGACAGGCTCGGCGCCACCGGCTCGTGGACGTGAAGTACGTCAAACGAGCCAGCCCGAATCCATGACCTGACGACCCGGGTCGCCTTGACGCCAAGGCTCAGTCGAGCAACGGAGCCGTTGTAGCGCACGGCGATAGGTCGACCGCCATCGACCACCCACGGGGGCAGGCTGTCTGGATCCTCGGTGGGTGCGAGAACGCTGATCTCATGTCCCTGCGACTGCAGCGCCAGTGCGAGGTCTGCGATGTGAGATCGCACCCCGCCTGGCACATCCCAGCCGTAAGGGCTGACCAGCCCGATCTTCATGACGCTGCCCCAGCTCGGCGAGAGGGATCCAGATCCTCGATCCATACCGGCTGCATCATGTGCCAGTCCACGGGTCGCTCCCGAATGCCGTCCGAGAAGGCATCAGCGATGCCCTGTGTGATCAGCCGCACCTGATCCTCCTGAGTGCCGGCTGTCGGACGGGCAATCTCGTCGTGCACGCGCCCACGAGCCACACCGTCCTCGAACCAGAGCGTCACTGGATGCACCTGCGCGTCGGTCAGCAGGGCCAGCAGCGCCGGTCCGGCCGGCAGGGAGGCGGGCTCTCCTAGAAGGTCCACGACAATGCCGTTCCGACTGATGTCGCGATCACCCATCAGGGGGACGAGTCGACCCTCGTTGAGGCGTCGCGCAAGAGTTCGGATGATGCCCGGCTCACCCGTGGGCAGGATCTCCATCCCCATGGCCGTCCGGTATGCCAGGAACCGCTCATACAGCCCCTCGGGCTTCAATCGCTCAGCGACAGTGGTGAGGCCGCCGTAGCGCATGCACCCCCACGCCCCCGCGTGATCCCAGTTCCCCGAGTGATTCACCACCATGAGCGCACCGCGCCCGGACGCCACTGCCTGATCCAGGAGTTCGCCGCGATCCATCACGAAGGTGTCCGTGATCTGCTCGGGACTCCAGTTCGGCAGTCGGAAGGTGTCGCACCAGTACCTCAAGTAGCTGCGCATGCTGAGCCGCGCCAGTTCCGCAATCTCGTCTGTGGATGCCTCGGGGCGTGCGCGACGCAAATTCCTCTTCAACTGCCGGACGCCGCTGCCGTCGCGGCGCCAGATGACATCGGCCGCCCCATCGAACACGCGGTACGCGGCGCGCTCGGGAAGCCGCCGAACAAGGCGCCATCCGACGGCAAAGGCCCACTCGGTGGCTGCATCATTGACGGTCCCGAGGGTGCGCCGGGCACGGGACTCAGTCGCCAAGGGAACCCGATCCAGGGTGCAGTTGCCTGCGCACAGTCGCGACCCGCTGGGCAACGGTGATCAAGCCCAGTCCGCCGAGAATCCACAGGGCAGCGGGAAGGACATAGGGAACTCCAAGGCCCGCCAGCAGAACAGCGGCGCCAACGATCAGGAGACGCTCAGCTCTCTCGGCGATGCCGACATTGGCGGTTGCCCCGACGGCCTCCGCACGCGCCTTGGCGTATGAGGTCACCTGACCCATCACCAGCGCGAGCAATGCAGCGGCGGTGATCCACGGTTGATCGTTGAAGGCTCCGTACAGGGCAAGCCCACCGAACACGGCCCCGTCCGCGAACCGATCCAGCGTCGCGTCGAGGAAGTTCCCCCATGGCCCGGACGTGCCCGAGAGCCTAGCCATCGTGCCATCGAGGAGATCACTCATGGCCAGCACCGCAATAATCAGCACCGCGGCCACGAACCAGCCCTGCGGCAGGCACACCAACGCGACCGTCACGGTCGCCAGCGTTCCGACAATCGTCACCGCGTCAGGGGAGATGTGCATGCGCAGCAGGAGTCGAGCGGTCGGTTCGATCACACCGCTGACGACTTTGCGGGCCGCCGGGTTGTTCAGCACAGATGTGACTCTATCGGCGGATAGTGGGCCCGGTTGCCTCACGCCGTGCCCAGGGTGGAGGCTGGCAGGGACACGAAGGAGGAGGAACCATGGGCGACACCCGTAGTGAGGCCGGCAGTGCACCCCGTGCACTGCCCGACACGGCCGACCGTATGCGCAACGTCGTCCTGGTGGGCCCGGCCGGCTCTGGCAAGACCACTCTCGTGGAGTCGCTCCTGAGCGCCGCACGCGCGATCCCCCGACGCGGCTCCGTCGCCGAGGGGACGACAATCGGCGATCGCGACCCCGTGGCCGTGCGCCAGCAGCGGTCCGTGGAACTCTCCGTGGCCACGTTCGTCTGGCGGGACACCACCGTCACCCTCATCGACACACCCGGATATGCCGACTACACGGGCGAACTGCGCGCCGGGCTCCGAGCGGCTGATGCCGCGCTCTTCGTCGTCTCCTCGACTGATGGCATTGATGCCGCCACCGCACGTCTGTGGGATGAGTGCGAGGTCGTCGGCATGCCAAGGGCCGTCGTCGTGACCAACCTTGACCGTGAGCGTGCTGACTTCGATGAGACCGTGGCCGTCTGCCAACGAGTGTTCACCGGTGGCGGAGGAGTCCTGCCCCTGTTTCTCCCCATCCATGGCGATGGCGGCAGCGTGGTCGGATTCATCGACCTGCTGGATGAGCAGATCTGGCATTGGACTGACGGCACGGTGGTCCAGCTCGATGCCGAGGATCGCCACCGGGAACTCATCGAGTCAGAGCGTTCGGCTCTCATCGAAGGCGTGGTGACCGAGTCCGAGGACGAGGAGCTCATGGACAGGTTCATCGGTGGTGAGCACGTCGATGTAGGCCTCCTCACCAAGGATCTGGAACGAGCCGTGGCCCGCGGGCATTTCCATCCCGTGGTGGGTCATGCGGAGACTGGCTCGGGCGTGGGTGCTGAGCTGATCCTCGACCTCATCGTGCGCGGCTTCCCCTCCCCTGACGAGCACGCCCTGCCCACGGTCACTCACATCGATGGCGCCCCTGCGGCGCCGATCAGCACTGACCCAGGCGGTCCGCTTGTCGCGGAGATCGTCAAGACGACCTCTGATCCGTATGTAGGCAAGGTGTCTATCGTTCGCGTCTTCTCCGGGACGCTGATGGGTGACGCACCCGTCCACGTGTCCGGGCACTTCGCCCCCGACACCGGACATGTCGATCACGACGTGGATGAGCGCACCGGACACCTCATGACCATGCTCGGCGGCGAGCACCACGATGTCGCCTCGGCCCCTGCCGGCAGCATCGTCGCCGTGGGGCGCCTGAGCCGCGCCGAGACCGGCGACACCCTCTCCGACACCGATAATCCGCTGGTCATGCGCCCGTGGCTCATGCCCGAGCCGCTGCTTCCTGTGGGCATCACACCGCACAGTCCTGGCGATGAGGACAAGCTGGGCACGGCCCTCGCGCGCCTGGCTGCCGAGGATCCCACCCTGCGTATCGACAGTGCCGGCGGCACAGGACAGATCATCCTGTGGACCCTCGGCGAGGCGCACGCGGATCTCATCACCGACCGACTCAAGTCTCGCTACGGGGTGGCCGTCGACCCCGTCGACGTGCAGCCGTCGATTCGCGCGACGCTGGCGGCATGCGCCTCGGGAAGTGGTCGTCTGGTCAAGCAGTCCGGTGGCCATGGCCAGTACGCCGTGGTCCAGATCGAAGTGGAGCCGCTCCCCGCCGGATCCGGTTTCGAATTCGTCGACAAGGTCGTTGGGGGTGCCGTTCCGCGCAACTACATCCCATCGGTGGAAAAGGGCATCAGGGCTCAAATGGAATCCGGCGTGGCCGGCGGCTACCCCGTCGTCGATATCCGAGCCACGCTCCTGGACGGAAAGTCGCACAGCGTCGATTCCTCCGACATGGCCTTCCAGACGGCCGGTGGCATGGCGCTGAAGGATGCGGCTGCGAAGGCCGGTGTCCGCCTCCTGGAACCGATCGTCACCGTCACCGTCACCGTCCCTGACGAGCACGTCGGCACGGTCATCTCAGACCTGTCCACCCGACGCGCAGTGATCAAGGGGACGGACTCCGATGGCGCGGGTCACTCCACTGTCGTCTCCGACGTACCGGAGTCGGAGGTCTCCAGATACGCCATCGACATCAGGAGCGTGTCGCACGGCACTGGGGAGTTCACTCGAACCCCGGCCGGATTCGCCCCCGTTCCGAGCAATGTCGCGAAGCGACTCCTGGACGAGCGCTGACTTACGCGTAGCGCTCGCTCGTGGCCCTCGTGTCGAGGTCGAGGTCGAGGTCGAGGTCGAGGTCGAGGTCGAGGCTGGCCTACGGGATCGGCCAGGGTCCACTGGTGCGTCCGGTATCGACAGCAGCGAGGTCGTCGCCGACGAATCGCAGGACCCAGCTCTGGGCGGTCAGGGGGCGATACCGGTGCTCTGCACGCTCGACGGCCATGACATCCCCTGCCTCCAGGAGAACGGCCACCGGACCCTTGTCCGTCATGAACTCCACGATTCCCCGACCGTCAACCACGGTCTCAAACTCATCGCTTCCGTTGACGTGCCATGCGCCCATTCCCATGGCGGCCGCGGCATCGTCCGCCGGGGGCTCCGCCACAATGCGAGCCTTCTCGGCCGTGTCCGCTCCCAGCACATCGGTCAAAGCGGATTCATAGTCCGAATCGTCGACGCGCAGCAGGCGTACGCCCGCGACGCTGAGAAATGCTCGCGACCGCTCTTCGTCGTAGGTGAGGAATTGCGCCATGTCACACCGTCTCCCATGCCTGTGCCAGTAGGTCCCGCGTGTCACTGAGCAACTGCGGGATGATCTTGGTCCCACCCACGATCGGCAGGAAGTTGGTGTCACCGCCCCAGCGCGGCACCACGTGCTGGTGGAGATGACCGGCGATGCCCGCTCCCGACACCGAACCCTGGTTCATGCCGATGTTGAATCCGTGCGCCCCTGACACGGCACGCAGGACCGTCATCGCCCTCTGGGTGAACTCCCCGAGTTCCAGCACTTCAGATGGCCGAAGGTCCGAGTAGTCCGCCACGTGCCGGTACGGACAGATCATGAGGTGCCCGGAGTTGTAGGGATACAGGTTGAGGACGCCATAGACCTCGCTGCCGCGGGCGAAGACGAGTCCCTCCTCGGAGGGCAGATCAGGCGCACGACAGAACGGGCAGTGGTCTCCTGCCTCGTGATCGGTGGGCTTCCCCTCCCCACGCAGGTATGGCATGCGATGAGGCGTGTAGAGCCGCTCCCACGCGTCGGTCATGTCACACCTGGACCCGATCGGCGATCGCGGTGACGATCTCCTCGATGGCATCCTCGACGCTGACGCCGTTCTTCTGAGTGCCATCGCGGTATCGGAAGGACACCGCCCCGGCGGCGACGTCCTCATCGCCGGCGATAAGCATGTAGGGCACCTTCGCCCGCTGAGCGTTGCGAATCTTCTTCTGCATGCGGTCATCAGCCGTGTCGACGTCGACTCGCACTCCCCTTGCGCGCAGGCGCGCCGCGACCTCGTCCAGATAGTCGTTGTGCGTATCCGTGACGGGAATCGCGACCACCTGAACCGGCGCCAGCCACGGGGGAAACGCGCCGGCGTAATGCTCAAGCAGTACCGCGAAGAAGCGCTCGATCGAGCCGAAGAGCGCACGGTGGATCATGATGGGGCGCTGGCGAGTGCCCTCGGCGGACTGGTATTCGAGGTCGAATCGCTGCGGCAATTGGAAGTCCACCTGGATCGTCGACATCTGCCACGTCCGTCCGATGGCGTCCTTGGCCTGAACGGAGATCTTCGGGCCGTAGAACGCGGCCCCTCCCTCGTCCAGCACCAACTCCAGCTCCTGACGCTCAGCGGCTTCACGCAGCGCCTCCGTCGCCTCGTCCCACTCCTCCGGCGTTCCCACGCTCTTCTGGGGGTCTCGGGTCGACAGCTCCAGGTAGAAGTCCTCGAGCCCATAGTCACGCAGCAGATCGAGCACGAACGTGAGCAGTCGATCGAGCTCAGCACCCATCTGCTCCTTGGTGCAGTAGATGTGCGCATCGTCCTGCGTGAATCCGCGGGCCCTGGTGAGGCCCTGGACAACGCCGGACTTCTCGTAGCGGTAGACCGTGCCGAACTCGAAGAGCCGCAGAGGCAATTCCCGATAGGAGCGGCCGCGCGCGGAGAAGATCAGGTTGTGCATCGGGCAGTTCATCGGCTTGAGGTAATAGTCCTGCGCCTGCTTGCGCACCTGGCCCTCAGCGTCGACCTCCCCGTCGAGCTTCATCGGCGGGTACATGCCCTCCGCGTACCAGTCGAGGTGACCTGACTTCTCGAAGAGCGCACCCTTGGTGATGTGCGGCGAGTTAACGAACTCGTACCCCGCCTCCTCATGGCGCTTGCGTGAGTAGTCCTCCATGACTCGACGAACGACTCCGCCCTTGGGATGGAAGACCGCCAATCCCGAGCCGATCTCCTCGGGAAAACTGAACAGGTCGAGTTCCGCGCCAAGCTTGCGGTGATCGCGCTTCTCGGCCTCCTCCAGGAAGGTCAGGTAGGCCCGCAGTTCGTCCTTGGACGGCCAGGCGGTGCCATAGATGCGCTGGAGCTGCTCATTCGCCTGGTCACCGAGCCAATAGGCGGCCGCCGAGCGCATCAGCTTCACGGCGTTCGGCGGGATGTATCGGGTGTCCGGGACATGCGGTCCGCGACACAGATCCCCCCAGCAGCGCTCTCCCGTCTTGCCGTCAAGGTTGTCGTAGATCGTCAGCTCGCTGCCTCCGACCTCCATCACCTCGGCTCCACCCTCGCTGCCGATCAATCGGAGCTTGAAGGGCTCTGAGGCGAGTTCGCGGACGGCCTCGTCCTCCGTGACCACTCTGCGAGAGAAGCGCTGCCCGCTCTTGAGGATGGCGAAGACTCGCTTCTCCAGCGCCGCCAGATCGTCCGGCGTGAAGGGCTCAGCAACGGAGAAGTCGTAGTAGAAGCCGTCCTTGATCGGGGGGCCGATACCAAGTTTGGCCTCCGGGAACGTGTCCTGCACCGCCTGGGCCAGCACATGGGCTGCCGAGTGCCGGAGGACAGCAAGGCCCTCGGGCGAGCTCACCAGTACCGGTTCGACCACATCCGAATCGGTGACCTCGGTGTCCAGATCTCGGAGCTCGCCGTTGATTCGCGCTACGACGACCGAGCGGTCCCCACCCACCAGTTCACGGGCGGTAGTCGACACCGGCATTCTCCTCACGTGAGTGTGCAAGACCCGCGCGGACAGGTGGAACGCGAAGCCTCAGATCAGCATATCCAGAGCGCGGAACTACCCCGACTCACCGCTCCGGCTCACCATTGAGCTTCCGTTTCGATCACTGCGCCTTGCGCGACTGATGCGACCGAGGGCGGCGACCGCGCGATCGCCCTGCGGGCGCAGGCGAGCCCGCAACAGCCTTCTTGCGCACTGGAGCGGGCTCCGCCGCCACGAATGCCACATGCGGCGCACGCTCGCCGCGGAGGTCGGCCACCTCGAGCGCACCGGGAACTACGGTGATGACGGTCGGTCGAATGCCGGCCTGCCTCGCCAAGGCGCGCACCTCGGCCGACTGCTCATGGGTCGCTACCGTGACCACGACGCCCTCTGCTCCGGCGCGAGCCGTGCGTCCAGAGCGATGAAGGTATGCCTTGTGCTCCGCGGGTGGATCGACATGCACCACGAGCGCCACCTCATCAACGTGAATGCCTCGGGCGGCGATGTCGGTGGCCACCAGCACTCGCACCGAACCATCGCTGAAGGCAGTCAGATTCCGCTCGCGCGCGTTCTGGCTCAGGTTTCCATGCAGATCGACGGCGGGGATTCCGGCCTGCGACAGCTGCTTGGCGAGCTTGCGTGCCTGATGCTTGGTGCGCGTGAAGAGGACAGAGCGCCCCAGTCCGCCCGCGAGGTCCTGCACGATCGCTGCCTTGTCCGTGTGCTTGACGGTCACAACATGGTGGGACATCGCCGAGACCGGAGCCTCCACCGGATCCACCGAGTGAGTGACCGGGTCGTGCAGGTACCGCTTGACGAGCACGTCTATGCCGCGGTCGAGAGTCGCGGAGAAGAGCAGGCGCTGACCTCGCTTGGGGGTCTGGTCGAGCAGCCGCTTCACCGCAGGAAGGAACCCGAGATCGGCCATGTGATCAGCCTCGTCCAGGACAGTGATCTGGACTCCATCCAGGCGGCAGTGGCCCTGTGCGATGAGGTCCTCCAGGCGCCCCGGTGTGGCGACCACGATGTCGACGCCCGCCTTGAGCGCGCGAACCTGCGGATTCTGGTTGACACCGCCGAAGATCACGGCAGCGGAGAGTCCGGACGTCGCGGCCAGCGGCTCGAGAACCGCCAGCACCTGATTGGCCAGCTCGCGGGTGGGCACGAGGACGAGCCCACGCGGGGAACCCGCCTTAGTCGAACTCCGGTTGTCTGCGAGGCCTGCGACCAACGGCAGGGCGAAGGCAAGGGTCTTGCCGGACCCAGTCCGTCCCCGGCCGAGCACGTCGCGCCCCGAGAGGCTGTCCGGCAGGGTTGCGGTCTGAATGGGGAAGGCGCTGGAGATGCCCTGGGCAGCGAGGGCCTCGGCCAGCGCATGGGGGACCCCGAGCTCAGCGAAGGTGATGCGATGCCCGTCAGCGGGCGCGGAAGTAGAGACAAGTGTTGCCTGATTCACGAAGATTTCCTCACGATGGTGCGACGGCGGCGGTGAGCCTCGTCGTTACGCGAGGACAGTCCTCGCGCATGAAGCGATGCCATGACATCGGCATCTGCACAGGAATCGCATCCGGAATGGAGCGACACGGAATGCGGCTGTTGAAGCAGAGACATCTGTGCGCCTCCAGAGTCTCACACTCAGCTCCGAAAGCGAAAACGACAGCCCCACCAGCGCGTCACCGGCACAAGTACCACCCTCGACTAGAGGGTTCGGCTGCACACCCAGCCGCCGGCACCACCGTTAAGCCAGGACGCATAGCTCGGTCTCCAGCCCTCGTTGCGCTGACCCCAGTCCCTGCCCAGGGCAGCACTATCCGGCGCATGAGTACGGCAATACGCCACCCGTGCCGCCGCATCACTCATGCCGTCCTCGGCCACCATGCGAAGAACAGCACTCGCACCAATCGCATACTGCTGCAGCACACCACTGCCGGTCACCACACTCGACGCCGTCAACCACATATCCGCACTCGCCTGATACGAGAGCGTCCGAGTGCACACATACCCACCCGCACCATCATTGGGCCACTGCGCATAGCTCAACGTCCACGCATCGAACTGACGCTCCAGGCTGACCCGACCATCGACCACATAGCCCGGCGCATTCGCCTCACACGCCACCACCGGCGACCCCACCGCCAACTCCGCTGCAATCGGATACTGCTGAATCACATCCGGCACCCGCACCACCGAACCACCCGCACCGGAGCCACCACCACCGGAACCGCCACCACCGGAACCAGCCGTAAGCCGGACGAGTCCGCCGGCCGCGGTCCCGTCCCAAGTCGTGAACTTTCCGGGGACGAGAAGGAACCCATCCGACTGCTCGGTCACCGGATACACCGAGTTGTCTGCCCCCACTGCAGTGAATGCCGCGTCACGAATCCCATCGGAGTCCAGCACCACGGCATATCCCGCGACGGTCGAGTCCCACGTCGTGAACAACCCTGTCACGGCGATGCCACCGGTCGTCAGGGGAACGACTCCCAGCACCTCGGCCCCGCCGCCACCGTTACCGGTGTTGCTTGTGAAGGTGAGATCGATCGCGCCGGCGCTCGACAGGCGGACGACCCCTCCAACCGCTGTTCCATTCCACGTCGTGAACCGCCCTCCCAAGAGGATCCAACCATCGGATTGCACCCTGACGGAGCCGACGCGGTTGTCCCCGCCCGTGCCGGTGACGAAGGACGGGTCGACACTTCCGTCAGCGCTCAGGCGGACGATCCGGCCGGTCGCGCTCGAACCCCATCCCGTGAAATCACCGCCAACAAGGATCTTGCCGTCCACTTGCAGGGCCAGGGACTTGACCGAACTGTCGGGTCCGGTGCCAAGAGTTGAGGAGAAGGTCGCGTCGGTCGTCCCGTCGGCGTTGAGTCGCACGATGCGGGGAACTGCAACCGAATTGAAGGCCGTGAAGCCGCCTCCGAGAACGATCTTGCCGTCCGACTGGAGTGCGAGTGCGCTAGCTGTGTTGTTCGCTCCATCACTCACATTCGACGCGAAGGTCGTGTCGAGGCTGCCGTCAGTATTGAGCCGGGTGATTCTCTCCGCCTTCGTTCCGTTCCACGACCGAAAGGATCCGGCCAGAAGGATCTTCCCGTCTGGCTGCACAGCTATTGAGCTCACTGTGTGCGCAGCACCCGTTCCGTTAGCCGCCGTGAAGGCAGTGTCCAATGAACCGTCTGCGTTCAGACGCACCAGCCTGCCGACAGGCACCGAGTCCCAGAACTCGAAGAGTCCACCCACCAGCACCTTGCCATCGGGCTGCTCTGCCGTCACCACAACGGACCCTGAGGCGCCCCCAGCTCGGGTGGCACCCGTGCCATTCGCTGCGAGGAAGCTCGTGTCGATGGCACCGCCGGCAGCCGCGGGAACGGCAGTCACCGCTCCCACAACCACGAGGGCTGAGGAGGCAAGGAGAGTTGTGAATCGACGAAGATGACTACGGGACAACATGAGACCTTCCCTGGGTTGGACAAATCTGCTCATACGGAATTCCGCTTCCCTAGACCGATCGACTGCAGACCCAGCCACCGGCACCGTCGTTGAGCCACGATGCATAGCTCGGACTCCAGCCCTCATTGCGCTGACCCCAATCACTGCCCAGCTCGGGACTCTCCGGTGCATGCGTCCGGCAATACGCAACGCGCGCCTGGCTCGCCGTCATGCTCTCGTCAGCCACCATTCGCTCCACGGCCGCGGAACCGATCGCATACTTCTGCAACTGCCCACTGCCCATCAGCACGCTGCCTGATGTCAACCACATATCCGTACCCGACTGATACGACAGCGTTCTGGTGCAGACGAAACCACCCGCGCCACCACCGACCCACTGCGCCCACGAGGATGGCCAACCACCTGAGGAAACGCCGCTCAGGTCGAGTTCAGCAGGGGCACTCTCTTCGCAGGACACCTCGGACATGAGACCGAACTGCTGAAGGACCGGAGCCGGGGCGACAGGAGCGACCGTTGAAGCCGGGACAGCCGGCACTGGGACACTCACGATGTTCACGGTGTACCCGACAACGGACGCTCCGTTGTTGTAGTTCAGGTAGAGGGTCTGGGACAGGTTTGCATCACCAGCACCGGCGGTAAGGCGGGTCCACCACGCCCCGGTGCCAGCAAAACTGCCTGCTGAACTCCCCGTCCCGAACGGCTGAGTCGTAAGCCAGGAGCCTGAGGAACTGAGACTGTTGTCCAGGTAGGGAGCACCAGTGCCATTTCCACAGCTCGTGTACTCCAGCGTGGTCGTGGTCCCCACCACGAGCGTGAACGTCCGACCGGCCATGGCCGTCGTGCAATCCGCCACCACCTCCGCCTGCGCCGCTGCCGACAATCCCGTCTGGGCTACCAGGAACGCGACGACAAGAACGATTCCTCTCACGACTGCTGACAACGTCAGTCCCTCTCTCGGCGCGCTTCCCAGTGCAACAAGTACTTTGTCGCTCGCACCCCAATCGGCAACCCTCTACGGGCGCCTGCAGCCTTCGGTGGGCGATACTGGGTTCGAACCAGTGACCCCTCGCGTGTGAAGCGAGTGCTCTACCACTGAGCTAATCGCCCGAAGCGCTCAGACTCTACCCCACGACCAGAGTCACATCCCCCGCGTGGGATACCGCACGACCCTGAGGTCGTCACCTAGCGTGGAGTCATCATCTAGGAAGGACGGTCACCCATGACCTCACCACGTCGCCTCGGCGGCATCATCACCCGCGCGACCGCGGCCGGCGCACTCATCCTCGGGGCCCTGGCCATCGCGGCGGCGCCCGCCCAGGCAGCTGACGAGATGGTGCTCAATGCGCCGAGTTCTGCCGCCGCAGGCTCCCAGGTCACCGTCACGGCGACAGGATCGATCACGACCGGCACCGTCGTGCTCACCGGACAGAACGGCCAGCAGTACGGCGACACATTCAACTACGAGTTCGGTTCGAGCATCGCGACCTTCGTCTTCACGATGCCCAACTCGCCTTCACCCCTGAACCTCTCAGCGACGAACTATGACTCCGGCGGCGGTCCTGTCGGCTACTCCAACACGATCTCGATCAACTTGGCTTCCGGAGTCACGACCAGTTCGACCATCTCCGCTCCCAACAACGCAAAGGTCGGTACGGCCACCAAGGTCACCGTCACGGTGCAGGCCACTAATGGCAGTTCCTACTCTCCCACCGGACAGGTCATCGTCCGGGACCAGAATGGCAGCACAGTCACCACGATGGGACTGACCAAGAGTGGCTCGGGATCTTCCTATGCCTACTGGTGGTGGACGCCCGCCACCCCGGGAACCTACATCTTCACGGCCTACTACTCCGGTGACGGAGTGGCGCTTGGCTCAACGTCACCATCTGATGCGGTGAATGCTTCCGGAAGCGGGAGCACGATCACTCTCACCGCTCCCGGAACGATGACGATCGGCGTTCCCGTCACGCTCATCGCCACACTCGTTCCGGCCACGATTCAAGGTTCCGTCGGCTTCACGTTCAATGGAGCCCCCATCAGTGGAGCCGTTCCTATCGCCGGCGGGAAGGCCACAATGCAGTGGACTCCCACAGCAGCAGGAAACGGCACACTCGGGGCCAACTACACCACCAACGGTGGGCTGAGCGGCTCCACGACCGATCCCGTCACGGTTGTCGCGGGACCTGCACAGCAGGATCGCATCACGCTCGTCCAGCCGGGGGTCGGACCTTGGGGCCCCAACGGCGTCTACACGCTTCCCAACGGTGCATCGTTCGCCTTCCAGGCGTCAACGGCATCAGGTGCCGCGGTGACCTTGAGCGAGTCGGGTCCATGCCAGGTGTCGGGCCTGACCTTCTCAACCACAGCCGGAAGCGGCCAGTGCAACCTCGTGGCCTCGAGCCCGGGCGGAAACGGATTCGCGGCCGTGCAGTACGGCTACACGGTGAATCTGGTTCCCGGCAACCAGACGGCCAACGTCACCGCTCCGCAGTCCGGTCGCTACAACGCCGGTCGCGCCCTTGTCCTCGAGGGTGCCGGCAATGCCGACACCAACGCGGGCCAGAACATCAACTGGTTCATCACCAAGGGCAAGAACAAGATCTGCAAGCTGCAGTTCCAGGACAATGGAGCGGTCAAGCTGAAGCTGATCAAGAAGGGCCACTGCATGGTCAAGGGCAACGCCGCCGGAGTTCCCGGGCAGTGGAACCCGTACTCGATCCGTCGCAGCTACCACGCGATCTGATCTGACTTCCACGTGTGAGGGGCCCTGCCGATCGGCAGGGCCCCTCACACGTTTCGGCTTCAGGGATCGATGTCCTGCGCGATCCGGGCCGGGAAAGCGGCTCGAAGGCGATCGGATACCGGTCCAGGCGCAGCCCATACGCGTTCATCCAGACGGACAACGGGATGAACATCGCGCGTGGATGACGTCAGGAAGACCTCGTCCGCATACGTGAGCACGTCGACGGGGAGCGTCTCCTCGGCGACGTCGAACCACTCCAGCACGAGTTCTCGGGTGATCCCGGCAAGGCAGCCGCTGCTGAGCGGCGGAGTCAGGACCCGTCCGTCCATGACGACGAACACATTCGTGCCCGTCCCCTCACACAGGTCCCCCACCGAGTTGGCCAGCAGAGCCTCTGAGGCCCCCATCTCATGGGCCCGGCGCAGCGCGACCACGTTCTCCGCGTATGACGTCGTCTTGGCACCGGCGACCGCCGAACGCTCGTTCCTGGTCCAGGGAACCGTCACGGCACTCGTTGTCGACTCCCAGGGCGGAGTGTCGACGCAGGCCACCACAAGCGTCGGCTCCCCGTCACCACGGCTACTGCCCAAGGGACCAGGGCCGGCCGTGTACGTGATGCGCAGCCTGCCGAGAACGCCCCCGTCCGCAATCCATGAGCCGATCACCTCGTCAATCGCTGCTCGAATGACGTCGTGATCGGGATCAGGCAGCCCGAGCATCGAAGCCGATGTCCCCAGCCGTCGCAGATGACGGGTGACGGCCACCGCCCCCGCCTGCGTCGCCTTCATCGTCTCGAAGACACCATCGGCGACAGTGAACCCGTGATCAAGGACGCTGACACGCGCGTCGTCGACCAGATGGCCCCCCGATGAAGTGCCAAGCCAGGTTCTCATGAGACCTCAGGATTCCATGTGCCCGATGCCACCGCGATCAGGCGCTGGGCCTTGAGTTCCGTCTCACGCCACTCCGCCTCCGGGTCAGATGCCCAGGTGATGCCTGCGCCGGTGCCGAAATACAGGCGTCCGTCGCGAATCCAGAACGTCCGAATGGCCACGGCCAGCTCTGCCTCCCCCGTGTCAGCGTCGATCCAGCCGAAGGCGCCGCAGTAGAAGTCCCGCCTCGCCGTCTCCAGCTTCTCAATGAGCTCGAGCGCGGTGCTCTTCGGCGCACCCGTGACCGAACCCGGGGGGAAGGTCGCATCCAGGATCTCAGGCCAAGCAGTGCCTGCACGCAGGTCACCTTCGACGACCGACACCAGGTGCACAAGTCCGGGGTGCTCCTCCACACGCAGGAGTGCCGGGACGCGAAGGCTGCCCGGGTCTGTGATTCTGGCCAGGTCATTGCGCACGAGGTCCACGATCATGATGTTCTCGGCACGGTCCTTGTCGCTGAGGTCACTCTCACTCCGGCCCGTGCCCTTGATGGGACCGGACGAGATGGATCGTCGATGACCATCGGCACGAACACCGAGAAAGAGCTCCGGACTCGCGCTGACGACAGCCACATCATGCTCAGGCAGGCTCAGGTAGCCACCGAACGGAGCCGGATTCCCCTTCGACAGCAGCGCGTGCAGACCCGCAGCCTCCGCCGCGCCCGAGTCAGGCAGATCCGCCGACATCACGCGACACAGATTGGCCTGATAGACCGTTCCGACCTCGATCGCCGAGCGGACTTCGTCAACCGCTTGCCGGTAGGCGTGCGCATCCAAGGACGTCGCCCAGGCATCCACCGGGGGGCCTTGCCAGCGAGCAGCGGCCGTCCCGTCGGCGTCAGTCGACTCCCATCGCCGGAATCGAGCCAGGACGGGTGCGCCCGAGTAGGGCAGGGCCACAGCCCATCGTCCCCCGCCATCCAGAACCAACGGGTCGGACGAGACCTCGGCAAGGTCCGTGGCATGGAATCCCCCGAGGCTCGCTGAGGGGTCACCGATCACTCACCCATCATGACGGCTTTCCGCGGTGCCTTCCATCAACATGCTCGTCCGACGCCCTGATTCGCCCCAGTGGGACTTCGTGGGCTATGGTTCTGACTCGTTCAACACATGCGGACGTAGCGCAGCTGGTAGCGCATCACCTTGCCAAGGTGAGGGTCGCGGGTTCGAATCCCGTCGTCCGCTCGCATCATGCCTGGCCGTCATGGCTGGCGCAGCTCCTGGTGGAGTGGCCGAGAGGCGAGGCAACGGCCTGCAAAGCCGTCTACACGGGTTCAAATCCCGTCTCCACCTCCATCACAGCCGACTCGTCACGGCTCGTCCCCACGGCGGATCGCTTCCCGATCAGTGCCAGAATGGGCACCATGACGGGCCTCTGGCGAAGTGGATACGCGCGCCTGGCCGTCCTCACCGCTCTTGCCACCGTGGTCGCCTACTCGATCGGGATTGCGACTCCCCATGTAGACGCTATTCCCGCCGCAATCACCGCGGCCGTTGCTACTCGCGCAACGTTCCACCATGCAGCCAAGGAGACGGTCTTCCAGATCCTCGGTGCCCTGCTCGGAGCCTTCATCGCCCTGGTGATCGTGTCGTTCCTCGGCACCGGGCCCCTCGTGATCTTCCTGCTCGTCCTGCTGTGCTTCGTTCTTGCGCGGCAACTGCGCCTGGCATCTCCTGATGACTCTCCGTTCGTTGCCGCAGGCATGGCCGTCACCGTCATCCTGGTTGTCGGAACCCACTTCACCACCGAACTCGCGATCGAGCGGTTCACCGGTGTGGCCGTTGGTGCCCTGTGCGCACTTGCCGCCTCCTCCCTGGCGGCCTCGAGCAAGTACACCCGTGTCCTTCGCACAGACCTGGACACGCTGAAGGACGACCTGGCCGGATTGCTCAACGCCATCGCCAGCGGTCTGCGCGAGAGCCCCGACCGCACCACCGCCAAGGGCTGGCGCGAGCAAGCCGTTGAACTGCGCAATCGCACGATGGGCTTGGCCGCCGGATGGGACGAACTGGCGCGCAATCGCAAGTGGGATCCCCGCATCGATCCAGATGAGCTCACCCTCCTGAAGCAGGACCTCGATGCAACCACCGTGATGTCATCGCGGCTGCTGTCCATCGCCTCCGATCTGACCAGTGCCACCGGCCGCGACGCGGCTCCGCTGCCTCCGGCGGCCCTCACTCCCCTGGCTGATCTCATCGCGATGGCCGCCGCCAATATCTCCGCCGAGGATCCAGCGACCTCGATCGGACGCACGCAGGCCCACGAGGCTGTGCGCATGGCGGACCAGACCGCACAGATCGCACTCATCGGCGGCATCGTCTCGAATCTCAACCGGATCAACGACGCTCATCGGGACGCTGACGACACTGGGGAGCAACCGGTGGCAGGCGCCACATGACCCGCTTCGCCCGGCTCCGTCCGACGGTGTAGTGTTGCGACGTTCCACGGGCGATTGGCGCAGGGGCTAGCGCGCTTCCTTGACACGGAAGAGGTCACAGGTTCGATTCCTGTATCGCCCACTCACGACGTTTCGCGGACAGCACGAGAGCGCTGCGGTCGCCATTGTCATGGAACGCGATCCACATGTTGTCGAGGACTTTGCGATTTGCCAGACATGGTGGGACCTCCTACGGGAGAGATGAAGATTCCAGTGCCCATCACCTATCCGAGCTCCTAGGCGTGGATCAGAATCCAGCAAGTGTCGGAAAGCGATCGATTCCGGAGTCGCGAGGCCTTGGCCCGCCCACGTTCGGTGAGCATTGGTGAATTCACGTTCGATGCACGGCCACTCCCGCGTCCGGCGGCCGACGGCGTCGTCGAAGGCGAAGTGCAACGCCCACGCATGGTTCGAGCGCTCGACCCCAAGCCGATCCCCCAGGGGACCCGACAGGCACATTCCTTCTACGCCCGCGAATAGGCGCGGAGGCTGCGTCCATCGGAGTCTGCGCATGACCCTCCCGGAGGGTCAGAGGACTCCTGGGCTGTGAGGAACCCGACCGCGGCCTTCATGGCAAGGTATCGCTCAACGACAACTGAGAGAGCCCTTCGATGTCACCATCTCGCTCGCACCACAATGCTGAGGACGGCCGATTGAGCGAGGTCCATGCCGGCTCAGCCGACTGGCGGCGCTGGGGGACCTACCTCAGCGAGCGGGCCTGGGGCACGGTGCGTGAGGATTACAGCGCCGACGGCGATGCCTGGGACTACTTTCCCTTCGAGCACGCCAGCATGCGGGCCTACCGCTGGAACGAGGACGGGCTGGCAGGCTGGTGCGACGACCAGCAGACGATCTGCCTGGGCCTGGGCCTGTGGAACGGGAAGGACGACATCCTCAAGGAGCGGCCCTATGGCCTGTCCAACTCCCAGGGAAATCACGGCGAGGATGCCAAGGACTACTGGTTCTACACCGACAACCTGCCCACGCACGCCTACGCCTCGATGGTCTACAAGTACCCGCAGGCGGCATTCCCCTACAGCGACCTCCTCGAGACGAATGAGGCACGCGGACAGGACGAACCTGAGTACGAGCTCTTCGACGCACTGAAGGACGACTGGCTGGCCAATCGCTACTTCGACGTGGCAGTGGAGTACGGCAAGGCCACACCCGAGGACGTCGTGTGCCAGATCACCGTGACCAACCGAGGACCGGACGCGGCGCCGATCACCGTGGTGCCTCAGCTCTGGTACCGCAATACGTGGACATGGCACGACGGGCAGGAGCCGGCGCCCCGAATTGAGGCGACCGGACCGGGCTCAGCACGAACCACCCACCCACTGCTCGGGGATCGCTTCTACTGCGTCACGTCCTCCATCGCCGACGCTCCCAAGCTGGTGTTCTGCGAGAACGAGACCAACAACGAGGCACTCTTCGGCACCCCGAATGCGTCCCGCACAGCCACGGACGGCATCCAGTCCTATGTCGTGCGCGGTGACGAGGGCGCCGTCTCCACGCTTGCGGGGAGCAAGGCCGGTGCCCCCGTGGCAGCCGTGCTCGATTCAGGGCAGGTGCTGACCGTCACCGTCCGCTTCGGGACGGCCGAGTTGACCGACCCGTTCGATGATGCGCAGACCGTCCTCGCCCATCGACGCCGCGAGGCCGATGAGTTCTACACCGCCCTGAGTGACCCTTCCCTCAGCCTCGACGAGTGCCTCGTCCAGAGGCAGGCCCTTGCCGGGCTCCTGTGGAGCAAGCAGTACTACCACTACGCCGTTCGCAGATGGCTGCAGGGCGACAGCGGTCAGCCCTCTCCGCCGGCCGAGCGCTGGCAAGGCCGCAACTCCGACTGGCAGCACTTCGTCTTCGCTGATGTCGTGCTCATGCCAGACGGGTGGGAGTACCCGTGGTTCGCAGCATGGGATCTGGCGTTCCACAGCGTCACCATGGCACTGATCGACCCCGAATTCGCCAAGCAGCAGGTCTTGATCCTCCTGTCGTCGACCACTCAGCATCCGCACGGCCAGATTCCCGCCTATGAGTGGTCCTTCGGTGACACCAATCCCCCTGTCCATGCCTGGGCCGCATGGCAGGTGTACCTGCTCGACCGGCAGCACACCGGGATCGGGGACTTCGCATTCCTGGCGTCGGCCTATCGCTCGATCACGCTCGACGCCATGTGGTGGCTGAACCTCCGTGATGCCGAGGACCGCGGTGTCTTCGGCGGAGGCTTCCTTGGCATGGACAACATCGGAGTGTTCGACCGCGACCAGCCCCTGCCGACCGGAGGCCACCTGGACCAGGTCGATGGCACAGCATGGATGGCCGAGCTCAGCCTGCAGATGCTGGAGATCTGCATTGAGCTGTCCCGTCAGGATCCGACCTACCTGCGCATGTTCGGCCGTTGGGTGTGGACGGGCTGGCTCATCTCCCAGCCACTCCAGATCGGCACTGCGAACGTGTGCCTCTGGAACGACGAGACGGGGTTCTACAACGACGTCATTGAGCTTCCCGACGGGACTGTGCGCCCTCTCGAGGTGTTCTCCATGCAGTCCGTCGTGCCGATCTTCGCCTGCATCTCGATACCCCAGCAGGCAGTGCAGGCTCTCTCAACCATCAAGGATGAGATCGCCCGCCTCCGAACGGCCTATGAGCTAGAGGAGGACTTCCTTCCCCTTCGCCTCTCGGGGGGAGACGGCTCGCACCTGATGCTCGGTGTGGTCGGACAGGAGCGTCTAGGTCGCATGCTCGAGCGAATCCTGGATCCGGAGCAGTTCCTGTCTCCCCACGGTCTGCGCTCCCTTTCCCGCGCGCATCATGATGAGCCCTACGTCTATCACCTTGACGGCACGGACTATGAGATCTCGTACGCACCGGCCGAGTCCACGACTCGCATGTTCGGCGGCAACTCGAACTGGCGTGGACCGGTCTGGATGCCGATGAACTTCCTGTTCCTTCAGGCCATGAACGCGTACTCGCGATTTCTGGGCGACGGTTTCCTGGTCCCGGATCCGACGGATCCGTCCCGCAACGCAACTCTGGGGCAGGTGGCCGACCACCTCTCCCGCAGGCTCACCGGTCTGTTCGTCCGTGATGCCGAGGGACGGCGTGCCGTCCTGGGCGACAACGAGTACTTCCAGACCGACCCGCACTGGCGCGATCTCGTCCCGTTCCATGAGTACTTCGACGGCGATACCGGTCGGGGCCTCGGTGCCAGCCACCAGACGGGATGGACGGCTCTCGTCGCGCTGCTGCTCCAGTTTCGCGGGGACCTGCGGTTCGATGCTCTGCACGACTGAT
>Ga0255752_10001456_pt1 | contig 27389 bp, 31 predicted proteins | sample 011ome_25_FD_179952 | JGI IMG/M metagenome (GOLD analysis project Ga0255752, IMG submission 179952) | Coastal salt marsh microbial communities from the Groves Creek Marsh, Skidaway Island, Georgia - 011512CT metaG (version 2) | ecosystem: Environmental > Aquatic > Marine > Intertidal zone >... | reverse complement strand
ACGAATATGCACCTGCAATTGATGCATTTCTAAATCCATCAGAACTAAGAAATAGGAAAATTACCAGCACTCCAAAGTTGATGAAGCAATACATAAACTTTAAAGTACGTCAAGGTGGTTTTACAAATATGGTAAAAGATTTTGGTCCTTGGGTAACACAAAAGATGCCCACACAAGCACCAAGAATAATTGAATGGATGAACGAAAATAAAGGTGCAGTGAGTGCATTGTTTAGTTCTTTTGTAAATATAGCACTGCTAAAAGATAAATTGATAAAAGATCTTGACAATCAAGATCAAGATGTAAAAGCAGATATTAAAGGCGTAAGCGGTCATGAGGGCTATGTTGGAGACGGCATAAAACTTGTTGATAGAGATAAATTCAGCCGTGTAAACTTTGCGGCTAATAACCCAGGAGTCGCATAATGGCAAAAATGTATGCAACAAGTTCAACACACGAACCAACATTTGTAAAAACCAGCATAGGAAGAAAGCCTTCATTGTGTAAAATGAACAAACATAAAAGACGATCATACAAAATGTATAGAGGACAGGGCAAAAGATAATGCCAGTAACCGCAGTCGATATGAAGCAACTAGAAACATTCGCAGATAGAATATTTGCTGATGTAGGTATCGATGTGGAGTTTACAAAACATTTTATGGATAGAGTAAACAGTGAACGTAATGCCAAGCCAATAGTGCCAGCAGAGCTTACAAGACTGTTCAAACAAGAACGCAAACGTTACGGCAAACCTATTGCACAAATGGGTCCTGACAGTGAAGCAGTAATGCGTGATTTACAAACCAACATCAACGTGCCTTTTGCATTAGTGTTAGACAAAGACAATGACGAACTGGATTTAATTGCTAAAACTGTTATGCGTAAAAAGGATTTTGACACACCTAATCGAGTATTTGCAGTTGAAGACTCTCCATTTAGAATTGGCACACGTTATGAAATGCCTTGTAACACAGTAAGAGAAGAAGTTGATGTAAGTACAGAAAGAGGCAGACTAGAATACTATTTGAAAAAACCAACTGAAGGCAAAGTTGTACATTTAGGAAAACTAGGAAAGTTTCATGACGGTGATGACGAATTAGTTGACTATGTGCCTCAACGCAATGGACAGTACGCACTGCATCCAGACAAATGGGAAAGCACATTTTATAGTTTAACCAACAAAGATCTCAAAAAAGTAAATCTATACCGTCCTACATTTATTGACCCTCCTGCAGGAACTATTGTAGCAGATATGGCAATAGCGAATCAGTTCTATCGCACTGATGATGAAAAAGAAAAAATAGATCTTGCACGAAGATACGAAAAAAGTATTGTGCCTTTTGGCAGTAATATTTCACACATAAAAATGCCAGAAGTAATTATGAAAGACAATGTTAGTGAAGGTGCTACCAAAAAGCATCCAAAAGAGCCTGGTGCATATCTTATGACACACAATGGATTGGAATATAAGATCTCCAGACACCTTGATGATGACGATGTACACAGAGGCGAATGGGATATACATGTAAAAGGTGTAAGTGCATTCACAGGTGACAACTGGGAATGGGTTGACACTGTTCATCAACGTTGGAATGCAATTGCTAGAGTAAAAGGTCTAAGTGAAAGCAAAGAGCAACCAAAAATTGCTTTTGATTGGCTAAGCGAAAGTCGTGCTTATAGAACACCAAGACATCTAAATGGATTAACACTCAAGCAACTGGGCGAGCAACTTTTTGAACAACTTTTAGCACTGCAAATTTTTGTTAACAGTGATCCAGCATATGCAGCCCGAATAGCAGAAGAAATAATGAAGTTGCAGAACTGGCCTGGATTTAGAACTTCTCAACCAGATCTCTACAATGTAATTGCTATATTGATGAAGCCAGAAAAAGTAAAGGATCGAGTGATACAGAATGCTCAGATTACTATTCCTGAACTTAGACTGAAACGTAATCTACGACAGATAATGAAAAGAGAATTCAACAATAGTGATTACAGCTACATGATGTTGATGTTACAACGCCAGATGGAAGATTTTCTGCCTGCTCCACTGATACAAATGCGTAGACAAATCTCAAACTGGGAAAGACAAACACCAAGAGACAAAAACACAATTCGTCAAAGACTAATGCTACAGATGCGTAAAACTGGTTTGCAGAACGAATTTTATGAGTTTATGCGTCGATCATTAATGAGGGTAAAAAGGTAAATAAAAGTAGGAACCGATTACGGATTCCACCATTAGATATAGGAGATTAAAATGGCAGAATTTACAAGAACCCATGGTAATGCACAACAGGTATTCCATATTGACACAAACAACGGTGCACTTTCAGGTGCTCTAACAGAATCAGCTCCGGTTAACCTAGCCGGTCCAAAGTTAGACTTTTTCAAAATTTTAATTAATGATGGTTCAGCTGTAGACTTACAAGCAGAAGTTGGAACAGGATTAGCAGTAGAAGCTATCTTAAAAGATATTCAGCAGACATCTACAGTAGCTGTATATCAAGTTGAAGATGACACAAGTGGACAGATTTCAGTTGGTATCTACCCAACTGGTGCATATACAAATGCAACATTACAGACACAGATTAGACTATTAACAGCAGCTGGTTCAAACAGCGTAGACTGTTCAAGTTCAACTGTAACTGATTCAGGTTTCAAATTAGCATAATTTTAATTTGCTATAACCAAATACTAAACCCTAGTTTTTATTAACTAGGGTTTTTTTGTGGCTAAATATTCGCATGCAAAAGACTGAATGGATATATGAAAGTCCGGATCGAGGCGACACTGTTTACCGTAGACGTGCAAACTGCACCAAACGTGAACTTGTATTAAAAAAAGAAAAAGATCATCCAATTGTAGATCAAATAGATGATATTGTCGCAGGATCACCTTTTGATCCTGCTCTAAAAGAAATGCTTGATAAACTACAAGTGTACTGGAGTCTGCGTAATGCAAACAATTAGTGTAATGACCTATTTCGATTGTACGCCAACTGGAACCAAAAGTTACAGAAAACTACAGCATGGTTACTCAGACAACACAGGCAAACAAATAAAAACAATCGACGAATGGAACTACAGTCGTAATCAACAACGCAATTGGGAAACCATTCTACAGTGCGTTGGTTTACAAACTCAACCATTGAATGTGTCTGATCCTCAAATTATAAAAAAACATTCACAAAAAATGTGGACTTTTAGCTTTGGTATAGAACACACAGATATTTTCAGTGATGGAAACGATCCACTTGGTTTACTAAAACAGGAAATTCATGGTGTGCCAATGATAGTAGGACTGTCAGAAACCTATACCGAAGGTTTTCTCATGCCTTATCTTATCGCAAAGGGCGAAAAAAAGAATATCATCTTTGATATTACTGATAATTTTGAATAGGCAAATCTAGTTCAACTTAATAAATACTTGCAACAAAGAATTTAGAGATTACGATGTCGGATACCACACCAATCGAAAAAAAGAGTTTAGAAGCACATGTTGATTTATGTGCAGAGCGATATAAGTCTATGGCAAGCAATATAGAAAGCCTGGACAAAAAAGTTGATCGCTTAGAACTGATGATTAATGAAGTTCATGTCATGGTTGAGAAAATGGCTCAACGTAGAACTGACCAGCTTATAGGTTGGGGAACAGGAATTATTGCAGCTCTTTTAGGAACAGTTGGATGGTTGGTAATAACTTACGTAGTCGGGTAACAGAAAAAGCTCAAAAACTTTTAAATAAAATTGCAGATGAACTTCTGAATAGCAATCCCAATGCTATTTTTAGAAATGGCGATAGCATAATGGCATTTGCAGACTACGAAATTGAAAAAATCTCAAAAGACGAATATAAAATTTATAAAAATGATTGTTATATGATAACTTGTAGTAGTTGTAGAATTGCATTAAGTTATTGTATATTAGATAAACACAAGTTGCAGTTGGATGCTCAACATTTAGTTGCTTTAGAAAATAAACTTCTTCACAGACAAAGCGAAATGATGCACTATAGACACGTTATTACAAGTCCAAGTACAGACGATTTTCGCAAAGAAGTAGTTTTGCACAGACTATCAAGTGCAAAATACGAATATAACATGATACAAAAACAATTAACAAAAACCATAAATGTTGCTAAATACTGTCAACAAAAAGGATTTGAAAATGAAACTATTTGATCTAGATTCTCCCCAAACCAAAAAATCTCAGCGAGTGCTTGAGAGCTATTTTGGTAATCGCATTGATTTTACAAAAATGTCATCAAGAAAAGCCAGTGACATGCTTACAAAAGTTCGTGGATTAATACACGAACATCGTACAAGCAAGTCTTTTATTGGCAGCGAAAATGATGCTTCTTATCTAAAGCTAATTGTAATGGAAAGAGGATTAGCCGCAAGAGTTAGAGAAGCAGATGTAAAACTTACTCCACAACCTGGTGCAACAAAAATCAGTGTAGACGGACAACATTTAGGAACTGCTGATATGGCTACTGCTACACAGTTTCAAAAAGATGTAGCAGATGGTAAAATTAACATCGGAGATATGGACGAAGCCAAAGAAGATTACAGTGCTAAAAAAGCTCGTGCTGGCAAAGACATTGGCAAGCCAGGCAAAAATTTCAAAAAAATCAGCAAAGATGCAGCCAAAAGGTACGGAAGCAAAGAGGCTGGTGATAGAGTTGCAGGTGCAATACTCAACAAATTACGCAACGAAGGAATGACACTTCGTAGAAAAGATGGTACGTATCTTACAGAAAACGAAGTGCAACAAGCACAGGTTGTGTTAGCCGCACAAGACATGGTTGACAGAATGCAGAAGATGCTTGAAGATGTTACATCAATGCAGTTTAAAGATCTTCCTGCTCTTAGCAACAGCATACAAACCACAATTGGCACACAACAAGCACAAGCATTTAACAATGCGGCTGGTCAAAGTTTAGCAGTACTTGTTGATGCTTTACAGGCTGCTAAAGTTGAAATGGAAACTGCACAAGGAACACTCACTGGTGTTGAGCCAGTGGTACCGGGACAAGAAGAGGTTGCTGGTGAACCAGCAATAGCAGAACCAGTTGCAGATCCATTGGCAACCGCAGACGTAGATGTTGATGCAGAAGCTGGCGGTCAAGCAGTTGATGTAAATGTAGATGTAGACGATGCGGCTCTTGGTAGAGCAAGAAGATAAATGCGTATCCGCGAGTTTACCGAACGATCAGATAAGCCATCTGCTCAACAATTAACTGCACTTGCGGAATATCTACTTGGTCGAGCAGATGACGAGGATACTGAACATACTGTACCAATAGGAGTCTTTTTAAGCATGGCACACAACATGGGTGTCAACATTACAGATCAACAATTGCGTACTCTTGCAACACAAAATCCACTTAAAAATATTATTTCAAACGTAGATGCCGACAATATTGTACTGGTCGGTGCTGGAGTTACCGGCGAAGAAGGTGCAGATACAATGACAGTAGATCAAGCACAAGACACAGTAGCCAGTATGGCAGATGCCGCAAATCCACTCACATAAAACACTAGTCACTTTTGGTGATAGTTGGCCACAAGGTGGCGAACTCAAAGAAGATTTTGGCCAATATCCTTATGGACGTCAACTTGCAGAACAATATGGATACAAATTTATAAACTACGGATCAGCAGGTTCTAGTATCGAAGATATGGTACTGCAACTAATACAATCAAAGTTAGAAAATGTAACTGCAATTTTTTTCCTTACAAATCCAGCAAGAAGTATGCACTGGCCATTAAGTATGAGTTGGAATGATTCGAGCGATGAAAGAAAACACTGGCCTGGTGATGCTAAAGATTTTGTAAAAGAACTAAAGTTACACTTTCATAATGATGATCGAGATACGATTAGGGCTAACATGTCAGTTATTACACTGCAACAAATGTGTAAATTTCTCAATATTGATGATTATTACTTTGCAGGATGGATAAGACAAACTGAATGGTTACCAGGTGTAGATATTAACAAAATCTACAAAGGTGGTGCTGAAACTGCAGCCGATTGGCTTGGAGCAACTGATCACAATGGAGAGCATTTGCTAGGCGTACAAGACAATGAATATATACGCCCAAATTTTGCTCATCCTAATCATAAAGGACATGCTCTAATTGCAAAAAAACTTGCAGAATGGATCAAACTATAGTATAATAGAAAGATGCTTATAGAAAAATTCCAATACAAAAATCTCTCAAGAAAACAAGTTGACGGAAAGCGATTGTACTCTACCCCAGATGGTAGTGCAGTCCCTAGTGTCACTACTATTCTTAGTGCTACACAGTCAAAAGAAAAGCAGGAAGGTTTGGCACGGTGGCGTAAACGTGTTGGTACAGAACAAGCACAGGCAATCACAACAGAAGCTGCCAATAGAGGCACACGTATGCACACATACTTAGAAAACTATTGCATTGAGGGTACGATCAAGCCAAGAGGCAATAATCCTTTCAGTTGGCAATCACATGCAATGGCTGAAGCAGTTATAGAACAAGGTATGTGCAATGTAGATGAAGTTTGGGGTGTAGAAGTACCTATGTACTTTCCAAATATATATGCTGGTACTACAGACTGTGTCGGAGTACATCTTGGAGAAGAAGCAATAATGGATTTCAAACAATCCAATAAGCCAAAGAAAGCAGAGTGGATTGAAGACTATAAACTACAACTTTGTGCATATGCAGAGGCACACAACGAAGTTTACGGAACAAAAATACGTAAAGGCGTAGTACTAATGGCAGTAAAGCCAGCAGTTGATGAAATGGGACACCTTAAAGAAGATCCACTATATCAAGAATTTGTTGTTGAGGGTAATGACTTTGAGTACTGGCGCCAACAATGGTGGAAGAGGGTTGAGCAATACTATATCTCAAGCTAAATACACGTAATCGGAGTTAATAAATGGCAATAGTACAAGTATCACGGATTACCAACCGAAAAGGCCTAGCTGATAACTTACCCCAATTGGCAGGTGCAGAATTTGGTTGGGTAATTGATGAGAGAAAATTATACATTGGAAATGGAACCCTTGCTGAAGGGGCACCAGCAATTGGTAACACTGAAATACTAACACAATACAGTGATATCCTAAATGCCGCCACCGCCTATACCTACAAAGGCGAGCATGCTGGATATACTGCTCAAACTGGCCCAACTGCAAATGATCCTGTAACACAGACACTTCAGGCAAAATTAGATAACTTTGCAAGTGTTCTTGATTTTGGTGCAACTGGTGATGGAGTTACCGACGATACTGATGCCATTAATAGAGCCTTATATCAATTGTTTTGTGTTCAAACAAATACAACCATAAGACGTAGTTTGTACTTTCCAGGCGGAACCTATAGAATAACACAATCAATTAATGTTCCAACATATGCAAAAATTTGGGGTGATGGTCCAGCAAGCAGTATCATTGAAATGGATGTGAATGCTGACAGTAGTTTTGGTCCTTATACAATTCGCACTGCAGATAGTTTGCAACAAACTGGTTCAAACATTGGTAGTAATGGAGCAACACCTCCACGTGATATAACCATTGACGGTTTATCATTTTTTAGCAAAGAACAAACGGACATCATGTTGATTGATCGTGCTGAAGGTGTCAGTATAAACAATTGTAGTTTTCAAACAAATTTAACAACTGCGCCAGCGAATGCTAGTAACGATGTTGCTGGAATTAGATTTGATAGCACAGTTGCAAATACCTGCAAACAAATTGAAATAAACAACTGTAAGTTTGCCTTTCTTTCATATGGAATAAACACAGATGAAAATATTCAAGGTGTAACTGTTCAAAATTCACAGTTTAATAGTTGTTACCAAGGTATATTGCTTGGCACTGGTACACCCGTAAACGGTGGTCCTGAAGGTGTTAGAATTGTGCAAAATCTTTTTGATGAAATTGCAAAACAAGCTGTTAGCATAGGTGCAGTTGCATTTAATGTAAGTGCATATAACATATTTTTAGATGTTGGTAATGACTACTTAGGAGCAGGTAATGCATCTGCACCATGTGTTGAAATCAATGGTAATGATAATGTTAGCATTGGTGACATGTTTGAACGTAGCAATGCAGACAATCTAGTACAACCAAGAGTAGATCTTAACAACAAGGCCTGTTATGCACTGATAAGTGGCAATGAAATTGAGTTTGGAACCTACCATAGGTTAGCAGGAGTAAGTACAGACCTATCAGTACAGGCGAGTGCAACCACAATCTTTACTGTAAACACTGGCAATGCTACTGCATTCAACGTGAATTATCAAATGAAAGAATCGTCTACTAATGTGGTACGTTTTGGCACACTCAGAGTTGTCGGACAAGACACAGATGACAGTGCTGGAACACTTGCTTACGTTGATGATTATAGCGAAGACAACCCTAACGACTTTGTATTAAGTGCAGTACAGAGTGGATCAACGATTAGTATACAATATACTAGCACAATAGCAAATACTTTTAAATATTCAATTGAACATTTTAGTGTTTAATAATGTGGCAAAGCCATCCTGAACAGCGTTTAATCGCATGGGCTAACCTGCGTAATGAATGCAAAGACAACCCTAATCTTGAATCAGTGATAACTAACATAAACGATTGGTGGCAACAAGCACCAATGGTGTTGAGATATTTACATATTGATTTGATAAAAGAATGGCCTGATCCTTGGGAATTAATTGCCGAAAACACCTATTGCAGTCTTGCAAAGTGTTTAGGCATGTGCTATACTATCTGTATGTTAGATAGACAAGATATACCTAGTCTTTGTATATCTGAGATTGACAATAATGACTATATAGTCCAAGTTAACAATGGATTATATGTGTTGAATTGGAATGTTGATGAAGTAGTAAATATCACACAATTGAAAAACAAAACTGTTACGTGCAACATAGACTCTGCTGTGTTTGCAGACAAGATTCGATAGAAAGGCCCCCAATGACAATTCAAGTTACCAAACGAGACGGAAGCAAAGAAGCATTAGATATTGATAAACTACACAAAGTGGTTTGGTGGGCAACAGAAAATATTACAGGTGTAAGTGCTAGTCAGGTAGAAATAAGCAGTAATGTGCAGTTCTATGATGGTATTACCAGTACAGATATACAAGAAACACTTATCAAAAGTGCGGCAGATCTTATATCAGAAGAAACTCCTAACTATCAGTTTGTAGCAGGAAGACTTATAAGTTATCATATTAACAAAATGGTTTACGGCGAATTCAAGCCTTGGCATGTTTACAAACTAGTTAAAGAAAACGTAGAACGTGGATTTTACGATCCTGAGCTACTTACAGAATATACTGAAGAAGAATGGAACACTATTAACGGTTGGATTAAACATGATCGTGATGAACAACTTACCTATGCGGCCATGGAACAATTTAGAGGCAAATATCTTGTGCAAAATAGAGTCACAAAAACACTCTATGAAACACCACAGATGTGTTATATGCTGATTGCGTGTACACTATTTCAAGACTATGATCGTAAAACCAGACTACGTTGGGTAAAAGATTACTATGATGCTATCTCAACACACCAAATAAGTTTGCCAACTCCAGTAATGGCTGGTGTACGTACACCACAAAGACAGTTTTCTAGTTGTGTGTTAATTGAAGCTGATGACAGTTTAGACAGTATCAATGCTACATCAAGTTCAATTGTAAAATATGTTTCACAGAAGGCTGGTATTGGTATTAACGGTGGACGTATTAGAGCTTTAGGTTCGCCAATACGTAATGGTGATGCTTATCATACTGGCGTTGTACCATTTTACAAAATGTTTCAGGCTGCTACACGTAGTTGCTCACAAGGTGGAGTACGTAACGGTGCCGCCACACTTTACTATCCAATTTGGCATTTAGAAGTTGAAGATCTTTTGGTACTAAAAAACAACAAAGGTACAGAAGACAACAGAGTTAGACACATGGACTATGGTGTACAGTTTAACAAACTAATGTATGAACGTTTAATGTCAGGTGGAGACATTACACTGTTTTCTCCTAACGATGTTCCTGGATTATATGATGCTTTCTTTGCAGATCAAGACAAGTTTAAAGACTTGTATGAAGCCGCAGAACGTAAGACAAGCATACGTAAAAAGAAAATAAGTGCTATAGAACTTTTCAGTTCGTTCATGCAAGAGAGAAAAGATACAGGTAGAATATACCTACAAAACGTTGACCATGCAAACGAACACAGTAGTTTTAAAACAGAGGTTGCTCCTATCAAACAAAGCAATTTGTGTTGTGAAATTGATTTGCCAACCAAAGCCTTAAATGATGTTAACGATCCTAACGGTGAAATAGCATTGTGTACACTGAGTGCAATCAACTGGGGTAATTTTTCAAATCCACAAGATATGGAAAAGGCATGTACACTTGCAGTGCGTGGACTTGATGCATTGCTTTCGTATCAAAACTATCCTATATTGGCAGCACAGTTAGCAACTGAAGGCAGACGTCCTCTTGGTGTTGGTATAATAAATCTAGCATACTTTCTTGCAAAAAATGATGTAAGTTATAGTGATCCAGATGCACTTAAATTGGTTGATACTTGGGCACAACACTGGAGTTACTATCTTATCAAGGCTAGTGCTGATCTAGCAGAAGAATTTGGTGCTTGTCCACTTAACAATGAAACAAAGTATGCAGATGGAGTACTGCCAGTTGACACTTACAAAAAAGATGTTGACGAACTAGTAGTACATGTGGATGCAGTTGATTGGACAGGCTTAAGAACACAACTTAGAAAGACAGGTATTCGTAATAGTACACTAATGGCACTGATGCCAGCAGAAACATCTGCACAAATATCAAACAGCACAAATGGTATTGAACCACCAAGAGCATTTGTTAGTATCAAACAAAGCAAAGATGGAGTACTAAAACAAGTGGTACCAGGATATGCACGTTACAAAAACAAATATGAACTATTATGGGACCAGAAGTCACCAGAAGGTTACTTGAAGATTATGGCAGTACTGCAAAAGTATATTGATCAAGGAATAAGTGTAAACACCAGTTATAATCCTCAACACTTTGAAGATGAAAAGATTCCAATGAGTACCATGTTACAACATTTATTATTGTGTTATAAATATGGACACAAACAACTCTATTATTTCAATACCTTTGACGGTGCAGGAGAAATAGACATAGACAAAATGAACGAAACACAACAACAAGATATAACTATCGAAGAGCCAATGTACGAAGAAGCCTGCGATAGTTGCACCATATAGGAACCACAATGAGTGTACTGAATACAATCAACAGAGACCATACGACCAGTTTAGCATTTTTAGATCCTGCTGGCGGAGTAGGTATACAACGTTATGATACATTAAAGTATCGTCAGTTTGACAAACTAACTGACAAGCAGTTGGGTTTTTTCTGGCGTCCGGAAGAAGTAGACGTACTGCGTGATGCCAAAGACTTCAAAGAACTAACTGCAAATGAACAACATATTTTTACTAGCAATCTAAAAAGACAAATACTTTTAGATAGTGTGCAAGGTAGAGCACCAATTGAAGCATTTGGTCCTATTGTTAGTTTGCCCGAGCTAGAGAATTGGATTATAACCTGGACATTTTCAGAAACCATACATTCAAAAAGTTATACACACATAATCAGAAATGTTTATTCAAATCCAAGCAAAGTTTTTGATGAAATGATGGATATACAGGAGATCATTGATTGTGGCGATGATATTACTGCATTCTATGATGATCTCATTGAGAGTTGCAGTTATTACAACTTACTTGGCGAAGGTACTCACACTGTGAATGGTAAAAAGATAGTTGTTGATTTGTACGAACTAAAAAAGAAACTTTGGACTTGCATAGCAAGTGTAAACATTTTAGAAGGTGTACGTTTCTATGTCAGTTTTGCATGTAGTTGGGCATTTGCTGAACTAAAGAAAATGGAAGGCAATGCTAAGATTATTAAGTTTATTGCCCGTGATGAAAATGTACACTTAGGTTCAACACAACAGTTAATGAAATTACTGCCAAAGGATGATCCTGATTTTGTAAAAATTGCAAAAGAGTGTGAACCAACAGTGATCAAAATGTTTGAAGATGCAGTTGATCAAGAATGTGCATGGGCAGACTATTTGTTTCGTGATGGATCAATGATTGGACTTAATGCACAATTACTAAAAGAATATGTAAGGTGGATTGCAAACAAACGTATGACTGCGGTTGGAGTACCTAGCAGTTACAAAGGTGCAAGCAACCCACTTCCATGGACACAGAAATGGATCGCTGGTGGCGATGTACAGGTTGCTCCGCAGGAAACAGAAATAACCAGTTATGTAAATGGCGGAACAAAACAAGACGTTGATAACAATACATTTAAGGGGTTTAGTTTATGAGTGTAGTATTATATACAAAAGACTTGTGTGGCTATTGTGATGCCGCAAAAAGTCTACTTAGAAAAATGAATGTACGTTTTAATGAAGCAAAAATTGGAACAGACATAACCAGAGAAGAGCTACTTGAAATTATTCCTAATGCACGTACTGCACCACAGATTGTAATAAACCATAAGGTAATTGGTGGTTACGACGACTTAGTTGAGTATATTGAAAATACAGGGTGGAATGGCTCTGGATACTAATTAATTAGTAACTCTGGAGGACATATGTTAGAAGCAAACAAAACTTATTCATTGCGTTTGAGTGATAGCAGTGAAATTATCTGCAAAATCGTTAGTTCAGATAGCAAAGAAACAATTATTGCCAATCCATTTACTTTAATTCCAACACAACAAGGTGTACAACTCTTGCCTGCAATGATGAGTGCAGACGAGACAAAAAATGTGACCATAAATACAAACAACATTACAATGTACACTGAAACAAACAAAGATGTTGTTTCAAGTTATATTCAAGCGGTGACTGGAATAGTAACTGCACCAAAAGGAATACTAAAAGGATAACAATGCCAGGAGCAGTTAGAATCGGTGATCCAAATTCAGGGGGTGGACTTGCAGTTGGTACAGGTGCAACCACTGTAATAATAAATGGACGGCCAGCAAGTCTTGTAGGTGCTCCTGTTACACCTCATCCTTGTTGTGGTGCTCCGGGTTGCGAAATTCATTGTGCGGCTACTACAACATTAGGTTCAATGAGTGTACTTGCTGAAAATAAACCTATTAATTATGTTGGTTCTCCAGATACTTGTTTTCATACAAGAGCAACTGGCAGTACTGACGTTATAATCCCAAGAGGTTAGCATGGCTTGTGGTGGTGCAATTACCGCAACAGTTTTAACAGCTGGTGCCGGACTCGCAGGAAACGTTGGTGGCAATCCATTGGAATCAACCAGCGGTGCTCCACTAAACGTCACTGATCCACAAACAGGATTGTCTGGTGCTCCAACCATGGCAGGTATGACCAGTGCAACAAGTGATGTACAAGGTTTGCCTAACATGACGGCCGTAACTAATACGGTTTCTAATATTACTAGCAATTTACCTGCAAGCTATCAACAAAGTTTTAGCAACATGGCCAGTGGACTAGGCGACGATGCTTTCAGTGCAGGTTTTGATGTTTTTTCTGGAGATGCATTAGCAGTTATGGGTGCCAGCAGTGGAATATCTAACGTACTTCCAACTGGTCTAAACAATGCCGCAAAAGTCATGGGTGGCAATGTAAGTGCTGGTAATATTGTCGGTAATGCAAGCAAATTTGGAAGTGTACTTGGTGCGGCCGAAGGATTTGTAGGAAGTTCAAATCAAATGATAGCCGCCGCCACAAATGCCGCAGGCAGTTTTGCTGGTGGTACCTTTCCAGGAATGGACGCAATTAGTTCAGGAGGATTAAGTGGTGTAACAAATGCTTTGCCTGATTTTGGAGCTGATCTTGGCAAGTTAGGAAGCACAGTTGATTTTGGTAGCATAGGTAACCTTGGATCTCCTGGGCAACTTTTAAAGAACATGGATTCTGCTGGTAACCTTGGGCCAATGTACGAAAAAGTAGCAAACATCAAAGTGGATCCAAGGATTGCAAGTTCTCTGGGCGGATCACTAAGCAGTGTTACAAATGCTATAGCAAACAAGACAGGTGGACTTAGTGTTGGTGATTTAGGTATAAGTGCAAGTGATCTAGCACAAATAGGCCCTGCTTTACCAAATAATGTTCAAGGACAAATTTATGATGCGTTTGGTGATTTGACAACCACAGAAGTTTCTGAAGTTAAAGGTATATTAAAAAATACACAATCTACTATTGTAGGCGGTACAGATTTTATGAATCCGCAAAAACTTTTTCCAACAAGTTCATCAACTTTAACTGCACCGTTAAGAACTTCAAGTGTTGGTAATAGAGCAATATATACCACGAGTGGTTCAGTAAATGAAGAATTTGCCAGTTTAGGTACAAATTTAGCAGGTGCTTTACCAGAAGATCTTGCTATTGCAAATGGAGCATTGGCAAGAAGTTTTGGTCAAATCAAAGGAATTGAAAAAACCAATACTGATGATCTAACAACCGCAGTAAACAATCTTGAAGTAAACAAAGACTTGCCATTGGTGCAAAATCAAACACAATATGTTTCGGATGATGTGGTAAATTATTGGAAAAACACATACGGAACAGACAGTAACATTCAATTAGCAACAGGTCCAGATGGAACTTTCACAGTAAGTGATGTTATTGGATATGCAGCAGGATACAATAGTTTTGCTCCTTTACAACAAAATAAGATACTAATGCAAGAACTAATTGACAGTGGTGCAATGAATGTGTTCTATGCGGACAATGGTTCATCTAGTTCAAATACAGGTATTTTAATTGTAATGGATTATTTTATTGCTGGTGCTTATGATCCTATAGCACCTAGCACTGACTACATTATACCGGCAGGTGTATACGGTGCAGGAACTTATGCAACACAAGAGGCATGTTGGAATGGTATCATTGCTGCCGCACAAACACTAATGGTTGATTTCTATAATACACACGAACAGGCACGTACTATACAAAGCAATTTTAAAAGACTACAAGAACAACAGGCCAGAGAAAAACTCATACGTGATAAAATCGATCTTGATCTTGATATTGTTCCAGCAAATACCAACAACGCAGTTCAACTTGCCGCCAATTTGCCAAATTATGCACTAGATACCTCAGCTGGAGGGACTGCAGAATTGTTAGAACGTGTGATGAACTTCAGCAGTACAGGCGGACAAGCCAGTGTTGCGGCCATGAGAGAAGCAAGGAATATTGATAAGTTAGCTGAAGCAAACATTGTACAAGATGGTCCTATCCCAACTACACCACCAAGCAACCCAGGAACCTTGTTAAGCGGAACCTATTCAGTTGCAGAAGCAGATGCAATTATAATAAGAAATTAGGTTGACAACATCCAAGTTCCGTTATATATTAATAGTATGATATGTAACAGAAATGGAGACATCACTCATGATAGACGTCAACAAATATCAATCAGAAGAATATAATGGACTACAAGTGGCTTGCGATTGGATACAAGATCTCGAGGAAAACAATAGTCGCTTACACAAAGAAGGTGTAATTGAGAAAGCACTTGTTGCGGCAAGACTTGGTAGTTATAGTGCAGAATGTTTTTTATACAACTGTTATCTTGCTTATAATCCATTTTTTACCTACAATATAAAACAGGTTCCTGAAACCGAAGGATTAGAGTTTAAAGAAAATCCATGGGTCGCTTTTTGGGGCTTGTGCGAAAGTTTACGAACCAGAGCAATCACTGGTAATGCAGCCAAAGAAGCAGTTGAACTGATGAGTCAAAAGTTTGACAGTGATCAATGGAACATGCTGGCTAGACGTGTGCTCATAAAAGATCTACGTTGTGGTATAACATCAAAAACCATTAACAAGATTGTTGGAAACAGTGAATGGAAAATTCCTGTATTTGAAGTACAACTAGCAACAGACTCTAAAGGACATCCAAAAAAACTAGTTGGCGAAGTGATGATAGAGCCAAAACTAGACGGAGTAAGAACTATTGCTATTCTTACCAAAGACAATGTACAGTTGTTTAGTCGAAATGGAAAACTGTTCAACAACTTTCCACAAATTGAAAAAGAGCTACTACAACTCTGTCCAACTACTACACAAAGAGGTGGTGTAGTAATAGATGGAGAAATCACAGGCAAAAGTTTTCAAGAACTAATGAGAGGTGCAACACGTAAAGATCACGTTGCCGCTGACAGTGTATTCAATGTGTTTGATATAATGAGTTTGGTAGAATTCAAACAAGGATACAGTAATAGAAGACAAAAAGATAGATTACTTGCTCTTGAGAGTGTAGTAAATAGAGTACAGATGACAAATGTTGTTATGGTTAAAGGAAAACAGATTAACCTTGACAACGAACAAGATCATAAGTTCATGGAACAGTATGCAAACGATTGTGTTGCAGAAGGCTATGAAGGTATTATGATCAAAAAACTAGATGCTCCATATGAATGTAAACGTAGTACATTCTGGATGAAATGGAAGCCGGTGATAACTGTAGACTTGGAGGTAGTTGACATTGAAGAAGGAACAGGAAGAAATGCAGGACGTTTGGGAGCTCTTGTGTGCGAAGGCGTCGACGACAATCGCACCATACGTGTTAACGTTGGAAGTGGCTTGTCTGATAGTGATAGGGATAATTTTTGGACTAGAAAAGATAGTCTAGTTGGTTACATTGTAGAAGTCAAAGCAGACGCAGTCACACAGAACCAGGACGGAACCTACAGTTTACGTTTTCCAAGATTTGAAAGATTCAGAGGATTTGAAGCAGGCGAAAAATTATGAAGTTTGATCAGTTAAAAATATCGACCGAGGTACTAAAAATATTATATGATCAAAAGAAAGTAGCTGAAAGTTGGAACATAGCCAGAGCAGATGGGCATACAGATCGATTTGGCATTGCTGGCGGAGATGAAATAGAAACATGGGAATTAGGTTTGCCACGGTTTGGTAACCAATTTCCTTCTATTTGCTATGCCTACGGAATCTCACTGGAAACTTTGCAATCTGAGTTTCCACAAATTTTTTCTGCCAAATATCATTATGATCATGTCAAAGGTCCAGATTGGCCGACGTATGAAAATTTTGTCTTGAAAAATTACAAAGATATAGATAAAGAAATCTTAGAAGAAATTTTAGATCAGAATAGATGGGATTGGTATAAAATTGAAAAAGTTCAAAAAGATTTTTATCAAGGAAACTATAATCAATATTTTTTAGATATCAAAATTGATTCTCTGATACATTTTATCAACGAACATCGTCGACGCCTACCAAAAAAAATATTAGAGATAGGTGGAGGCCGAGGAGAAATAGCCAATCTATTCAAAAAACTAGGTGCAAGTTGTGTAAGTATTGATCCAGGGCAATACTCTGATGTATTGTACGAATATACAGGCAAACTTTTTTTCGGCGAAGAATTTGATACGGCTAGAACATTATCAATTGATCTCGAAGCTTTCACAGAAAAATTTGATTTAAATCAATTTAACACCATTGTTTTTTGTGAGTCAATTGAGCATTGCTCAGAATCAGGATTCTGGGCTTTTTGGCAAAAGTTAAAATCTACCTTTAGTGGGTTGGTTATTATTGTAAATTGGATATATTATCATCCTATACCAGTTATGTTTCCAGAACACATATTTGAAATCAATGACACAGTTTATGATCATCTAGTCAATGAGAGTAAACGATGTGTGTATAGAAATCATAGCCATCTGGTTTTAGAATTATAATCAAATCTCTTATTCGAAAGGCGAGAAAATATAATGCATAAAATTTATATTACTCTACAAACCATAGACGAATGGTATGACATTATACGAGAACTAAAACGTTGGTTTGGTAATGACTGGAAAGGTCAACGTGGAATACGTAAAAAGTTTAACCATCCAGGTTGGTTTTTTGAACCAAAGAAAGTTTGGTTTTATGTTCCTGACCTAGCATTTAAAACGTTTATAGATTTGAAAATGTCAAACAACCCAAAATTGCGATAAATACATCATGTTCTTAGGATTATTAATTTTATTTGTTGCTCTTGCACTCAGTGGTATTGCGGCCTACTACAGTATAATTGGTTTGACTGCAATATTTGCTGCGGCTGTTGTGCCTATTATTGTTATGGGTGGTATACTCGAAGTTGCAAAACTAGCCTGTACAGTTTGGTTGCATCAAAATTGGCAACGTGCTAGAATGATTATGAAGTTATATCTTGTTCCAGCAGTTGCAGTTTTAATGTTTATTACATCAATGGGCATATTTGGCTTTTTAAGTAAAAGTCATATTGAACAGAGTGCCATGGGTACAGAGCAAATTGCTCAAGTTAAAGTAATAGACGATAAACTTATTAGAGCTCAAGCAAAAGTACAACGTTGGAATGACGAAATTGGCAGACTCAACCGAGGTGAAACATCTGGACGTATAGATGGACTTATTGCTAGAGAACAAGAACGTATCAAAAATGCAAATCTACGTATACAACCACAGATAGATCAAGAAAATGCAAAGATCAAAGGCTTTAGAGAACAGGCCGCAGTTGAAGTAGAACAACAAAACAAAAGACTTAGCGATGCACAAAAACGTACTCAAGCAGATATTGCTCTTGCTGAAAAACGTCTAGCACAACTTGATAAAGATGTTGCGGCCTATACTTCGCAAGGCACAGTCAAAGGAGGTGTTTTTACCGCAGACATAGATAATGTAAAAAAAGGTAACCAACTAAGAGCCCAACAAAAGCCAGAACGTGATGAATTAGCTCGAGCAATACAACAAGCCAAACAAAATGAAATTGGGGTAGCAAGTCGAGTACAACGTGTAATTACAAGCATTAACAAACGTTTGGCAGAACAAATAAAAGGTGTTGAAGAAAATGTAGCCAAGATACGTTCGAGCATTAACAATACTATAGAAAGTGCTAATAATAATATTGCCAAGTACACACTAGAAGCAGGAAGCAGTAATAAAAATGTTGATGCCAGAATAAAAGAACTTGAACAGAACATAGAAAACATTCAACCAGAAATAGATCAACTACGAGAAGAAAAGTTTGTTTTTGAAAAGCAATATAGACAGTTTGAAGCAGAAGTTGGTCCAGTTAAATACATTGCCCAGTTGATCTACGGTGATAATCCTGACCAGAATTTATTAGAAGCGGCCGTCCGTTGGGTTATAATATTAATAGTAGCAGTATTTGATCCACTGGCTATAATGATGTTGCTAGCCGCAACTGAAACATTTGCATGGCGTAGAGAGGAAAAATATGCCTATACGAAATCACAAGAAACTAAAGTGTCTGCCATTGAGACTGTTGAAGAAGTGCCGAGCCCACTGCCGGTTGAGGAGACTGAACAAGTTCAAACAGAAGAAGAACCAGAACCAGTACCAACAGTTGAGAATGGACCAGCAGATGAAGAGCCTGATAAGACTAGAAGCGAGAATAAGTCTGATGGAGGAGAAACTGGAGTCGATACTGAAGAGCCTAAGCAAGATAATAAAACCCTAAACCGCACACTGCATGTTGAACACATAGTCTTACCTGATCCAGAAATCAATGAAGAAAAAATAGATTATGATCATGAGTATGTTCCTAATCCAGAAATTGAAGAAGAATTGACTGGCAGTGACCTTGTAGAGTTAGAAGAAACTGATAAAGAACCTGAAACAACTCCTACTATTGCAAATGAAACTGCAAATATATATAATTGGCAACAGTTTGAAGAAACAGATGACGAAGACGATCTTAACAATCCTGAGAAAAGAGCAAAACGTATATGGAAACGACTAAATCCAAATGATACACTAAAAAATCAAGAAGCAATGGAAGAACAAGGACTCATTGAAGAACTTCCATGGCAAAAGTATATAGAAGCAAGTGATGAAGAACTAGATCAATACGTAGTATCTGGTTTTGGAACATCCTTTCCAGCTGATCCAATAAAAGGTGATTCATTTGTACGAGTTGATAGTTTACCAAGTAAACTGTTCAGATGGAATGGGTCCAATTGGATCGAAGTTGACAAAAACAACTCTGACACATTCGCTAATAATCCAGAATATGTACAGTATCTAATAGATAAACTTGGTTCAGGTGAATATGATCCTGAATTACTTACAGATGCAGAAAGATTACAAATAGAAAGTCAACTTAAAAGTCAGGATCTATAATGGATAATCATGAGAAGCTGAAATATACAAAGTGTGATTTTTGCACAAAAGATAAAAGTGTTGTTACAAAATTAATTGTTGGCGATCGTGTTGCTATTTGTAATGAGTGTGTTGACCTGTGTGGCGATTTGCTAAAGTCACTTACCAAAGAGACAGTTGAAGCAGTCAAATACAAAAATATTGACCCTGCAGAACTTAAAGCATTCTTAGACAAGTATGTTATTGGACAAGATGATGCAAAAACTGTTCTAAGTGTAGCAGTTGCAAATCATTACAAAAGAATAAACAATACATCAAAAGATTTAGAACTTGATAAAGCAAACGTACTATTGCTTGGACCAACTGGTTGCGGCAAAACATTATTAGCAAAAACAGTAGCAAGGTATCTAGATGTACCATTTGCAGTCACAGATGCAACAAGTATTACTGAAGCTGGTTATGTTGGCGATGATGTTGAAACACTGATTGGTAAATTATTAAGCAATGCTGGCGGCAACGTAGAAAAATGTCAAAGAGGTATAATATTTCTTGACGAAATTGACAAAATATCACGAAAAGGAGAAAATACCTCAATTACACGTGATGTATCTGGAGAAGGTGTACAACAGGCACTGCTCAAAATAGTAGAAGGAACTGTTTGCAGGGTTCCTGCTCAGGGTGCAAATCGAAAGAACCCACAGGCTGAGATGATTGATATTGATACGACCAATATACTGTTCATTGCTGGAGGAGCATTTGTTGGTATAAATGAAGTAATAAAAAAACGTGCTGAAGGTTCAGGCATTGGCTTTGGTGTTGAAGTTAAAACAAATCACGAAGGTGATCTTGACAACATGGAGCCAGATGATTTAGTAAAGTATGGCATGATACCAGAATTTGTGGGTAGATTTCCTACATGGGTTGGCCTCAAAGAACTTTCAGAAAATCAATTATCTTATGTGCTTACTGACATAAAAAACAGTTTAGTTGCACAATACACCTATCTTTTTGAAACAGATGGTATAAAGTTAAAGTTTAGCAATGATGCTATAAAACAAATCGCAAAAAATGCGGCAACACGTAAAACTGGAGCAAGAAGTTTGCAGGCCGAGCTTGAACGTATATTGATGCCGCATATGTTTAGCCTTAAAGAATATGCTAAACAGAATATTACTGAAGTTGAAATTACTCCAGATCTAGTTAAAAATCCACTAAAACTAGCGGCCTAACTAGGCTGCATTTACTGATAGCATGCGAAAGTTCAGTATTTTATGAACTCTAGCACGGTCACGAGCCTTGCAAAACCTCTTCCAAGAAAATGGTCTGTAAGTCATTTTGTCACCCTCCCTAAGTTAATGGTTAGGTGCGTTCCTTCAGCGATTGCCTACTTCCGCCCTTTCGGGTGAACGTATATGTATTTAGCATGACTGCCATGCAAAATAGCAGGAAAAGGTTGACCTTTTTGCCGTTTTAGGTTATAATGTGTGTATGTATAAAGGTAAACAAGTTCATTTTTTTGGTTTTAGAGGCTATGAGTACGTTAGTGCAGTAAGAGTATGGGGTAAACCTGACTTCATACATCCTGTGCATGATAGACGTAGTTACATAGAGTATGATCCTGTGAATGATATTGGTATCTTTGCAAATAAAGAAACAGAAGAAGTTGTACACAGTTATAGACGTGAATATGCCGATATGAAGAAAAAGGTTGACACTATCTAATACTGTGCTATACTGTTTATATTGTTAGAGAATAGGAGACTTTACAATGATTAAACAAAACACTAGAATTGTGGCCGCACTATTAGGTGCCACTGCATTATCTGCTTGCGGCGGCGGCGGGGGTGGCTACACCGCAAACAATCCAAGTCCAATACCAGAAAATCCAATATATTATACAACACCCACTGCACAAGTAACGGTTGATCCAATGGCAGGTGGTAACGATAATTCATGGTTCGTTGGTGACACATTCGTTGAAGACATAGATGGTGATGGATCTGCTGATGATATAATAGTTGCTGGTAGAAAAACACAACCTGCAACTGCTGATACATGGAGCAATACAAAACTAAGTATGCTATCATTTGAAAACGGAAAACTAGTTGATAAAACTTCACAATGGTTTTCTGGAACAGACAATGAAATAATGGGCACAGAGCCTAATGTTCATTTTGCTGACTTCTTTAAAACTGGTAGAAAAGACATGTTTGTATCACATAGTACTGATATGAGACACTTTGATAATACTGCTACGTTTTTTACTAATAACGGATCAAACTTTACCAAAGTCAGTATTCCAACTGCAGATGTTTGGTCGCATGGAAGTGATGTTGGTGACTTGAACAACGACGGTTACCTTGATATTGTTATGGCAGATTTAAAAAGCTATAATACAACTATCGCACTTAACAACCAAGTAGATGGATTTACTGCATATGTTGATCCATTGGGAAATGCTGGTGATGCTAGGTACGGTGGTTCTGCCGTTGCAATTGGTAATTTTATGAACAATGGCGGCAATAATGAAATCATTCTTACTGATGCTCAATGTGCCGTTGTTAGTGCTACTTGTAGAGATACTAATACAACAAAAATGTTTAGTGTTGACTGGACGGGTGGTGTACTTACATTTACACACGAAAAAGATCTTCCTGCTTTCAGTACCACTGGTATTGACCATAGTGTGGAAATTGCAAATCATGACTTTAACGAAGATGGTTATGCAGATGTGATTGTGTTCAGTAAGAAAGTAAACAATGGAGATGACAAACTTAGTGAAATTCAGTTTATGCAAAACGATGGCACAGGTACATTTACTGATACAACTAGTACCACATTAATTGGTTATCAAACCAATACTTCTTCTACATACAAGCCAAGATTTTTTGATATCAACGGCGATGGTAAAACTGATATATTGGTTAGTGGAGGCGATTCAAACACAATGAACAATCCACACAATAGCCACCAGTTTTTACTTAAAACATCTGACAATAAATATGTGGCCGCCTACCAAAACATACTAACTGACTTTATGAAGGATGTAAGATCAATAGCAACTTCATCAGGTTTAACTGATATTAATGGCAGCACTGTAAACATATTTCAAGCAGATGATGGCAACAAATATCTTGTAACATGGGCCAACAGTGCAGGTGGTTCTTCTAGTAATGATAATAATTTAACCTTCTTTATGAGTAGACTAGACGGAACTGCAATTGCCGCCGGTACTGCAATAAACATGATACAGAATGCATGGAGCTATCTAAGTGATGCACAAGCAACACAGGCACTATCAGATACTGGACAATCATTTGCTGGTGGTACTATAATTGATATCAACAAGGCAATGCAACCTATCGGAACACTTACCATGAATGGTTTGACTCTTAACGGTAGTGTTTATGGTTTTGATGTTGGTGATGTTACTGGTCAGGCACTTGATGGAATAGGCAGAAACTATGCAGTTGACCTTGAATCATCAAACATTGAAACAAATGGTGCCACTATGTTTAACAGTATTGCAAGTTTTAATACTGTAAATGATGCTGGTGTTATAGCAGGTGCTGATACAGAATCACAGCAGTTTACATTGGGCACTAACATGTGGAGTGATGCAAACAAACTTACTGGTGATGGAACAACCTACAGTGTTCACTTATCAAAGTTGAATAGCAATCCTTGGATTGGATTCAGTGGGGTATGGGGCGATGTTAAAAACACCAACATCATTGACAATGTTATCACATACAAACAAGGTGGCTTTACTGCAAGAGCAAGTGCAATGCATGTGAAGACTAACTTTGACAAAGGATTGATTACAGATGTAAGTGATCAGTTTGGTGTATGGGGTGAATTAGGATACAAAAAAGACAACCTGGCATTAGGTGCTGGTGTGCATCCTGTACTGCTCAATGGAGATGTAAAAGCAAACATTCCAACCAGTGTAGATTCTAGAGGCAATCTTAACTACACAGAACACAAATTCAAGTTACCAACACACATTAATGGTTACTTGAAAGCAAACTACAACTTTAACTTGGATACCAATACTAAGATTAAAGTTAGCAGTGCCGTAAGTCAAAGCGGTGATAAGAATGCAAGTATTCATTATACTTGGACATTCTAATCAAAATTTGACAAAGGGACTCCTATCCCTCTAACTATAAAGTTGCAAGGTGAAAATCTTGCAACTTTTTTACCTTTTTTATTGACAGCATACCTAATTCCATGTATAAATAATATTGTAAGTTGCTTAATAGGACTTACATTTTAATCTTGCTTTAATAGGAGAAATAAAAATGACAAGAATAACCTCACTCGACTTAGCCCCTTTTTATCGTAACGCAGTTGGATTTGATTCATTATTTGATAGAATCACTGCAAACTTTGAAATGTCCAGCACACAAAACTATCCGCCGTATAATATAATTAGAGAGAATGATTATAATTATACTATTGAAATTGCGGCTGCTGGTTTTGAAAAAGCAGACGTGTCGATAGAAATGGAAAATGGCACACTAACAATCACAGGCAACCAGCCTAAGAAGATCAACGGTGAAGATGAAGCAAACGGAATTGAATATCTACACAGAGGACTTTCAGGACGTAATTTTACAAGAACGTTTAATCTTGCAGAGTATGTTGAAGTAAAAAGTGCAGAAATGAAAAATGGAGTACTAAGTATCCATTTGGAAAAAATCATTCCAGATGCTCTTAAGCCAAAAACTATTGAAATCAAATAACCTAAGATAAGTATTAGTAGAGGGGTAACCCTCTACTAAGCAACAATAGGAAAGTACATGACTAGTCCAGATTCCAGTGTTAAAACAGAAATAAGCACTACGATTGCTGAACCTCACTTATTCAAGTTGATCTATGTCAATGATGATAAAACTGCAATGGAATTTGTTGTAGAAACTCTTGTAGATATTTTTCACTATACACCAACAACCGCTGAAAAAATCACTGTAGATATTCATGAAAAAGGCAGTGCAGTAGTTGCAGTGCTTCCTTATGAAATGGCTGAACAAAAAGGCGTAGAAGTTACTGTATGTGCTAGAAGCAAAGGTTTTCCTTTGCAGGTCAAACTAGAACCTGATCTTTAAAAACCAACCTCAATACGTTTCGGATAGTAAACTGGTTTACACCAGTTTGTTCCACCACGTCCGCGGCAATTGTTGACATATCTAATACCATCAATGACTCTGTCAACATCACTGTGATAATGGCCAAAACACCAAGTATCAATTTTACGTTCGTGGTCTTCTTCAAGACATCTTGTTAAAAAACTATTACCGGTTGTGTTTAGTCTCGATGGCTGGTTCACCAGTTGTGTGTCATGATTGATTAAGGTTAAATTAGGAACAAAATGAGACACCACAACAATTTTTTTTACGTCTGGATGTCGTTGCAGTCGGTCAACAGTCTTTACTAAAAAACCAGCGTCCTGCATTGCCATTGCTTCTATTTGTTGTCCAGCAAACATGCTGATTTTATATGTTTCTTCCATCCATTTTTTATTTTCTAGATAGGTATTGTCTTCTGCAAAATCAAAACTTGTCCAACCATTGGTACCAATAAAAGCAATGTTATCTACTACCAAAGAATCATCTTGAAGCCAAATAAAATTAGGAATACCAATTAGTTCTTGTTTTAGTGTTTTATAACTTGTAGAAAGATCATCTAAAGTCCATCTGTGTTCATCGTTTCCATCAACAAACATGGTCATTACATAGTGTTTGCTTATTTCTTCAAGTATTGGACGTATTTGTGATCTATCCCTGCTGATATCGCCAGCAACGACTGCATACAAACTTGTGGCTTTTCCTTCCCAGGAGAATTTTTCATCCCAGGTATCTACGTGTAGATCAGAAATTAAATCGAAGTGTATTTTCATTATAACTATACTTAACTAAGGAGACATGGATGAACATAATTATTGGCAAAGACAATGCTGATGCAATGCGAGAAAAATATACAGTACTGCCTTTAGAAGACATGAAGTTTAAAAGCAATCCAGAATTGCCTGCTACAACTGCATATTGTCTTATTGATAAAATTCCAGTGTCAGAGATTAACAAAACTGACGAGTATGCAAACCTACATATTAAGTTTTATGAGAACTATAAAAAAGGTAATTTTACATTTTGCGAACAAGCACTAGAACACCTTGTTGGTAAATGGGGTGGCGAAATTGACAGTTACTATCGTATTATGTCTGAAAGAATCAGTAAATACAAAGAACAAGACAATGTAGATTGGGATCCAATACTTTACAAATAGGAGCATGGTATGTGGGAAATGATAGAACGTATGGCTAGCGATAGACTTTGGATATACACTGGCATAGTAGGAAGTTTAGCAGGTGCGGCGTTTTTGTTCTGGTTTAAAGACACACGTATGGCAATTTGGGCAATGAGCAAGTTTGACACTTTTATGGAAAACCTTGCACAAAAGTATGGATGGAAATGGTTACAAGAGCCAGAAGACTTGTGGCGTAAACGTTATCCACGTATAACAAAGAAAATAGATCTACTAGAAGAACGAATCAAAAAACTAGAGGATAGATAGTTCTATACTAAATACATTGTGGTTGAAATTTATGTATTTCCCACTTAGACTATAGACTAAACAATCAAGGAAAATAAAAGACTATGAAAAAACTAGCCCCTTTGGCAGTGATAGCTACACTGCTGAGTACAACTGCTTTGGCTCAAGAAGCCACAGTTAACAAACCAGAATTTACTATATCTGGTAGTTCAGAGTTTTATTATAAAGATGTTGATTCACAGATTGCCGCACAAAAAGGTGATTCGATGGGCAACACAGATAATGAAATTAAATTTACTTTCTCAAACAAAACAGATAGTGGCCTAAACTATGGTATGGTTGTTGAAATGGCAACAGTTGCAGACGCAGATGCAACTATTGATGAATCATCAATTTTTATCTCAGGTGAGGCTGGTAAACTTATACTAGGTGGTAACGATGCAGTTACAGATAACTTTGGTATTGGTGAGCAAGACATCATGGACGAAGAAGTAACTGGCACATACACCAATGCTTCAATTCAATCGAATGCAGGTGAAAAAACATATGGTGCAGATAGCGACAAAGTATCATACATTTCTCCAAGTTTCGGCGGAATACAAGCTGGTGTAAGTTACATGGATTCAGGTGCAACAGGCGCAACTGATTCAACAGC
>Ga0255752_10001452_pt1 | contig 27422 bp, 42 predicted proteins | sample 011ome_25_FD_179952 | JGI IMG/M metagenome (GOLD analysis project Ga0255752, IMG submission 179952) | Coastal salt marsh microbial communities from the Groves Creek Marsh, Skidaway Island, Georgia - 011512CT metaG (version 2) | ecosystem: Environmental > Aquatic > Marine > Intertidal zone >... | reverse complement strand
GCATCCAGCACAATATACCTGATCATCGCTTTGACTCCATCGAAATCAGAGTTCCGTCATCAATATCGCCCATTGATCCTGCGGTTAACAATACAGCAAGTTTGACATCGTATGTTCCAGCAGCAAATGCAGCTCTTCTGCCCATTATTGTAACTTGATCTTTTGTTGATAAAAGCGAGCGTTGAGCAACAAGAGTCCCTCCAATGTATAATCTAAACACCCCTGCGCGACTGGTCACAAATCGCTCAAACTGTAAATCTGCCCAAGCGACAACTTCGCCGCCATTAGTGGTTATTGTGTCTGTCAAAATAACATATTCGACATTTAAAAAGACTGTGCCTGTCGCAACCGTAGTCGTCGAGCTAAATTTGGAAACTGCATTGGCAGTGATTTGCGTTGTATTAACGCCGCCATCCTTAATACCAAGAAAATCACCGCTTGCGGCCAGCGTGGTGCCATCCAAAACAATCTTGTCAGCAATAATGGTCCCTGTAGTTATTACGCTACCGCTGATACTCGTGACGTTTGCATTGACCTCGCTGCCCTCGATAAAGTTTTCAATATCGCTTCCGATTACAATGCTGCCAGCGGTTATGACTCCTGCAACATCAATTCTATCGGCGTCAATTGTCCCTGTAGTCACCAGATCGCCATTGATCCTGACGTCGCTGCCCATTGTAATCAAGCCAGACGCCACTTCAAAAGGCACAATAGGCGTGTCATCAGTCGAGGCAGGATTAACAACCGCAAACTTGTCAGCAATTATATAAAATTCACTGAATGGCGCTTCTGTTGCTGGAGTGCTATTCAATCCAAAGCCAGTAATCCTGTTGTTTTCATCAATCTTTACCCCAAGCGCGGTATTATCTGGTTTGTTATCAGTTGAGTCGGTTACATTTTCCCACTCGACAGAATCTGCCGCATTCGTCAATGCCGTCGCAGTGATATTTGATTGGTCGTTGTCTGGGTTCCTGTCGCTGAATACGTTCGCGCTTGAGCCTATGCCAATTGCTCGGACCCAATACCAGCGTTGATCACCCGAAGTTATCGGGTCTGCCTCGGTGCTTGCATCATGTTTAAACGATGTGATTATTCCTCGACCAATTTCTACAGCCCCTGACCACTGATCAGTCGGAGAGGCATATATAATCACACTTGAAAACTTTGAGGCATTGCTCGGATTTCGCCAATTCAAATCGATTGAATTCACGCCTCCAACTGCGATCAAGCCTTGCGGATCAGGTACACCGGGGAATCCATTTGCAATAACACCAGCCGCGCTGACGGTTGAATACGCTATAGCATCAGGGTCTTCATAACTACCCGGGTCATCTTCTGCAAGCGTTAGAGAAATTCCGCTTTCTGTAAAACTCCAGCCCATGCAACGGAAAACCTTTGACGAAAATCCAAGCTCACCAATAGTCACTTCAACTCTGTCACCGACCGTTATTGCCATTGCCGAAAGGTTGGCTGGAAACGTCAACAGCTTCTGCTGGTCGCTCATCTGAATCAACTTATTGGCTATTCGTTGAGCCATGTAGCTTGAATTAGTAAACGGTAGCTCAATCTCGCGCTCTAAAGTCTCATTGTTATCACGAATTAACGCGGCAGTAAGTTGAACCCGTGGAGCCTCGACAGATTTGTGATTTTGCAACGGGTCTATGATGATAGATTTGACAGCATTGAACCTGTCGGATCGCTCAACAGACGTTTTAACCGTCACTGGCCCAGCCAAATCATCTTCGGTCAATACATGACTCGGCGCTTTATATACTCCTGCGCTGATGATGTATTCACCGCCAGAGTAAACTAGCGAGCCGTTCATTGACGACAGCAGTTTGTTGATGCTGGTCATGTGCGGGTCTGTGCCGAATAGAACGCCATTAGCGGTGAATCTCTTTTCAGTCCCGCCGGGAACAGGAACAGAAACGTCGCAAGCGTCGGCTGCAATAATCACTTCAGGCCAATCAATTTTAGCGGTCGCGACGCCCATACCGAATTGTGTATTGGTTAGATAATCAGCGACGCACAAAGCCGGGTTGTCAGAGTAGGCTATGTAGGTTGGGTTGGCTGGATTTTCGCCAGCAGTATTGCCAGCAGCTACGTCTAATCGCGGATCGTATATTTTTCGACCTTTAACCAGAGCGCGAATGTTATTCGGTGAATACTTGCCCCAGAGTTCTTGGCTCGCAGTCGCCTCTAATAGAGTGAAAATCGTGTGGATATATGCGATTCCTTGGCCTTTGTTATTGGCGCTATAATCAGCAAACCTTTGAACAAGAATTGGATCAGCAGTTTGACCAGCAGTGCCAAGATATTTGGCAACATAAACTTGGGTAATACTGCTTCCAGACACCGAAACTGGCCCGAATGTACCAGATATAACCGGCCCGCTTGGGTTCGTTATAACCTCATCGTCAAGCCAAACGTCTGTAATCGCCTCGACTTCATGACCAGCAAGCGCAATAACATGATGAAGGTCTTGGTTGTCGCTTCCCGATAATCCTAAGAAAGCCAGCGGTCCAGACACCAGCGCCTGACCGTAGATTATTTTCATTGGCTCAACAGTGCTTTTTGATGTTACTTGTCTGCTCCGGTCAGTATCTGGGACTCCCGGCATATCTGGCGTTAGAAGTTTGGTGGCAAGCATTGCCCCGCCAGCGATGATAGCCGTGCCAGCAACCAACGTTACGCCCACGAAAGCAGAAAGACTCAAACCAGCCAGAAAAGCAGCGCCGCCAACAGCTCCAATCACAGCCGATCCGATTGCGGTTACTGCTAAAATTACTGGCGGCATATCTTCCAACCCTTTGTGATGTATCTTTCGTTGACTCTAGCCATGCCTTTTTTGGTCAGGCAAACAGCTTCTGTTCCGAATTTTATGCCCATGGCCTGCCCGACTATAGGCAGATCAACAATAACCGGATCACCGTCGCCGAAGTCTTCGCTTGGCAGCGTCTGAAGTGCGAAGGAAACCAGCCCTTCCATTCCTCCATGCTCGGCCAAGATCTCTTCAGCGCCCTTTTCGCTATTGTACCCGAAAGCGTGAATATAATCTTTTCCGGTTAGCTCCAAAAGCACATGCGCGACAAACTGGCAGCAATCTGAATCGCCGTATTCAAACTGTCGCCTTTTCCATGAATTCAAGGCTTGGCGAACCATCAATCTGTTCTGCGAGTCTTTGTATCAGCAGCAGTTCCAGCCGTTCCACCGCTGTCTGAATCGCCGCGCCATTTAATTTTTAAACCATCAATTTTTGGCATAAACTCGAAAAAGGTATCTGAAGGATAAAGCCGTTGTTGTGTCTGATTCGTATATCTTAAATTGGCAGACCTATCGAATTCTGCTAATTCAGATTCGCAGGTGACAATGATCTGATCACCACCCTCGCCCTCCTGTCCAGCCGTGACGCTCATCACATCCATGAAGCCAGTCCACATTGGGATTGGATCATCCAATAATTCATCATCTGCCGATAGAACCCCGACATAAACCGTAACAGGTCGCATGAAGTAATCTTCATTCAAAGCCTGACCGGACAACGTTGCATCGAGCGCCGATAACGTGAGAGTTATCGAATAAGGACTGACGTCTGATCCTTCCTCAAGCGTTGAAACTGACCCAAGGCTTCCAACACCAAGCCAATCCTGACCGCCCCAAGAGTACGTTCCGATCCCGTTGTGGACGTATACTGTTTCGGCAGCAAATTCTAATTTCACAAAGGTCAAAACGGTAACATATGGTAAATCAAATGCGGCCAAGCTATCCGGTAAAAATGGTCTGCTCACGCTAATACATCCTCAACGGCTTCAATGCTGAATGACGACAAACCTGCAAGCTCATTGCTCCAGCCAGACTTCGATGCAAGCATGAAAACGCCATTAACAGGGGAAGTATAATCAATATTATCGTTGTTTATGGTTGGCTTGCGAATTGGCGGAGCAATCTTAATTGTTATATTTCCAGACACGTCTGAATTAGCATCAGCAGTGACCATGTGAAGTTCGTTGTTAAATGAGACGTAATCGCCAGCCTTGACGTATCCGATAATCAAGGTGCCCGTGGTTGAGCAAACAAGATTCGCGCCAGACTGACCAGAACCGTTTATTGTCAAAGTTCCTGTCCCAACCCCCCTTCGAGTATACGAATGATCATGAAGCGTAAACCGATGCTCCTGCCCATTCAGCTTGGCAAGAAAAGCCTGCATTTCCGACCTGTCATCGCCGCTTAAATTGTTGAACGACATGCCAACTTTCCAGAGAGAACCCTGACGACCGGACGTTTGTACCGAGTTAGTTATAGGTGAACGAAATGTCTTTGTGTTCGTTACTAGTTCAAAGCTGCTTGATGTCGGCGTAATTTGAGGAAACGGAAAAATACTCATACGAATCGTCGCCTCTGCATCAATGACTGTATCTGAGCAATTGTTGCCGAGCTTGATTGCTCCATTGCCATTCTTATTTTTTGTTCTACGTCTGGGCCCGCGCCAGAAGCGTCAATGTTGTTAACAATGGTCACTCCGCCGCTCTGGCCTTTCGTGTGGTCGATTACAGACTCGTTCGGATGAACCATCGCCATGTATCCACCTTTTCCATCCAGCCCACCTGCTCGCGCTCCGGGACCAGTGAAGCCACCACCCTCGAAAGACTGAGCTTTGATCTGAGCAACCTGCCCGAGTCCACTTGCAACTGCACCAGCGGCCATGACAAAACCAAGAGGCGGTGGGTAACTAGCGAGCGCCAAAGTCGCGGCGGAATAAGTTTGCATGATCGCTTGCGCTATCTGGAACGCTTTGTTAACCGCGAATAGTTTTTTGTTATTGCTTGAAATTGCTGAGAACTGATTAGCCAATTCTCCGATCACTTGGCTTGTTTGCGCCACGCCTGACTTCTGATTAAACGCGGCCAATCGTTTCTGACCTTCGATTTGCTGCTCTTGGTTGAACGTTAACTTTTCAAGCACCGCCGCCCCGTTGACGTCCATATCGTCAAGAAGTACCTTGCCCGGCGCGTTGTCGGCAATAACTTGCCCTGCCGCTGCTGACGCGGCAATTGCCCTCTGATAAAAAGCCTCAATTCTATCGCTGGGCAATTCGGCGCTAGTTAGAGCTGTCATTTTTTCCATTAACTTGGCTATTTCGTCTTGAGTTTCCGCTGCGCCTTTTTTGATATCACCGTTGATCATGAAAGTGCCATCGCGAACTTTCTTTTGGTTTTCAATCTGCCATCGTGAAAACTCTCCAAAGCCTATTTTTCCAGATATAAGCATTTGGTTCATTGCTCTTTCTTGCTTCGCATACTCTGCGGCGGCGGCAGTAGGCTCAAAAACATCTTGCAATGCGCCTTTGACGTTTAGAGCAACCAGCTTCATTTGCATCATTGCAAGGCTTACCCTCTGGATAACATCCATAACATTGCCGAACGCTGTCACCACCCAGCCGGCAACGTCTTGTCCGATATTGCCAAAACCTTCCGTGTCCAAAGCCGCTTGATAAAAATCTGTAGAAAGTTGCGTAATAATAGGGCTGAATGCTGTCGAAAGCTGATTGCCAAGCCCCGTGAAAACGCCCGTTGCCCTTGAGACGGCATCGTTTGCCAATTCTATCTGTGCTGCGTCTATCCGCGAAATGGTAATTCCAAGATGCTCAGCCTCTGCGGCCATCGCTTTCAACTCAGAACTGCCACCTGAAAGCGTGTTGACCAATGCCACACCTTCAGAGTCGAAGAGTTTCATTGCCAAGCGAACTTTGTCTGACTGCCTTTCAACGCCGCCCATTGCGTCAGCGATAATTTGCATCTGCTTATCTAGAGGTAATTTCACAAGTTCAGTGGCGTTGATCCCAAGCTCTTTGAGCGCATTAACAGCCTCGCCAGAACCCATAGACGCCTCGGCGACTCTTCGAGTCATCCGCTGAAGCGCCATGTTCATGGTTTCGGTAGATACGCCGCTGAGTTCCGCAGCGTGTTGAAGTCCGCCAAGTGCTTGAGTCGTAATTCCGAGCTTATCAGCGGTCTTCGCCAGCGCATCAACGGTTTGCATTGATGATTTGGTCATAACGGTGGCAGTTGCCACACCCAGAGTCGCAAAAGCAACGCCAATTTTCCCGATCTTCATCGCGGTTTGTCCCGCGAAGCTACCCATTGACTTCAAGCCTTTATTTACCTGAGCGAAGGCTTGAGCGGTCTTGTTGGTCGCTGTAATCGGGATTCTAACGGGATTCTGAGCCATGCTTCACCTTAAAATATGCCACCCAGCCTTGAAACTCGACCATGCTCATCTCTGTAATCTCGTCAACCGTCTTGTGTAAATGTTCCGCAAGTTGGTACGCGAAGAGTAGAGCATCGTCGGTTATCAGTTTTTTTCGAGGTCTTCCGCTTTTGGCTGCATATCAGCGATTTCACCCGCTACCCTGATCAGCACGTCAGGATCAACGGATCTCACAATTTCGGTGAGTTCCGGTTTTGTGAAACAGGCTTCACCATCTTCCTGACACAAATAGTAGATCACCGTCAGCGCAAGCCCTTCATCCATCTTGTCAGAAGTTAGACGCTGCTGAATCTCCATCTTCTTTTTAACCGATATCTGAGGACGGACAAAATACCTTCCGCCCCACTCTTCGATCTCAATAGGCTTCGGATCAGCGGCCAATACGCTCTGATAATGCGTCTTGGCTTTGTCTAAAATACTCAAGCTACAACGCTAGTGGTGAGTGCGCCATTACCTTGCAAGGAAATAGATGCCTCAACCATTCCGTCAAAAGAGCTTGAACGACTAACGCCGGTCACAATAGCTGACCCGGTGTAGTAAGTTGAAGCAGACGAATCGCCTTCTGGATAGAATCCAATAGTAACTTCAGAGCCAACAGACAAAGCCACCTGACCGGAGGTGTCTGTTTCATCCCAGTAAACGTCGGCTGAACCGCTGAACGATGTGAGTGTAGGCTTGAATGTTCGCGCCGAATCAGTCATCACGGTGGTTTCAACCGTATCCGCTGTTTCTTCAATGCTGAAACTTCTCAACTCTGCAACTGACGCCGCGCCAACCTTGATTGTTCCTGCTGAACCTGTGTGAGTAGCCATTTATAAAACCTCTTTTTGTGGCTCGGCTTTGGCTTTCGCTTTCGGCTTCACCTTGTGATTAACCGGCTCCCATCCGCGAGCCAAGAATGATTCAACTTTCGATGGATGAGCGGTTATCTTTGTGCTTCCATCAGGACTTTGCATTTCCATATTATACACCTATATTTGGAGCGTTCACTGCTGTTCTGTATTGTATCGCAAACTCTAGCGTTACTATACTAACCGGCTGTTCACCCTCACCGTTGTAGCTGATGTCTGTCCCAGAGAGAAAGCTAAACTTTGCCAGCCCTCCAAGCGTTCTATCAGCCGCCATTGCGACTTCTACTTCACTGCAAATTGTGTCAATCAGATCATCATAGACTGTAATGTTACGAACGTATGCCTCGACGATCAAGACCAGCTCTCTGTTCAAAGTAAGAGTCGGCCCCATTGTGTCAGTTTCTGACGTTTCCGTTGTCGTGTACACTAAAAGCGCCGGCATCGTCTCGGCATTTAGCGGCCAGACTCTTGACTGATACACCCTATCGCCTGTTGACGTGAGGCCAGTTAATATCGTGCCGACATGCTCTCTAATTTGCTGTCTGACGTGCATTAGTTACCCCCGGCCACATTGATGCTTTCCCGGCGCAACGCCCCGGCTGCGGTGGTATCTGTAAGCGTCAAGACAATCAACCCAGTGTTGTCCGGTTGTACGCCTGTTACCTTGTAGATCGTGGCGTTTTTGATCGTGTTGCCACTCAAGTCCTTTATAGCCGCAAAACTTAACTGGTCGCCATACTTCGCAGCTTTCAAATCTTTTGCCTTGCCGTAAACTATCGGTTGGCTACTGTTGACCCCGACACTCTCGCCGGGCACTTCAAAATACTCTTGATCCAAAATAACTTTTATTGATACCCCAGCGCCGCCTTCAGGCGTGAAAGTACACGCTTCGCCGTGACCGTATAGGGCGTCAAAATATCCATCAAAATCAGAATCAAATTCTAAGCTCATCGCTTGGTTACTTTCTCAACTGCCTTCTTCAAGGTCTTTTTTTCTTTAACTTCAAACTCAGCAGCATGACCAGAGCTAACATATTGCCGCGCTTCTGCTTCTGATACCGTTAAAACGTCACCGCGAGACCGTGGTACACCGCGAAAATGACATGGAATAGTAATGATTATCTGCATGTTACCCCCAAGATTGGGGAAGGCCGAAGCCCTCCCCGCCCTGTTTAGCTTGCTATGATGTCTTTGATTACTGAGAAGGACTCAGGATATCGCAGAGCCACGTCAAGGTCTTGGAAGAAAGCGAGTCGCGTTCCACCAGAAGTTGACAGGCTTGACTGATCAACAACCACATCAACACCTGACCAGAAGCCAAGCATTATCTGGCTGAAATCACCATACAACAATGCGCTCAATGACGTTCCGGTGCCCTTGGTAAGGTTGCTAGGGACCAACGTGCTTGACGCGACATTTGAACCCAACACAGTGCCCATTGGGTCCATGATGAAGTTGCCTTCAACACCAGATGCCTGCTTGCTGATGGTACGCAAAGCGGCAATCACTTTAGGGTTAGTCAGGAAATTTGCGCTAGTCATCATGGCGTTGTCTTCTTCAACTGCCTTGATCAGCTCAACCACCTTGGCGTAGGTTAACACTGCGCCATTGGTGCCCATTGAAACGACATTCGTGCCGGCGTTTGCAATGATGCCAGATGGAGCGTTAGCCGCGCCGCCTTGGATAGCAACTTCATCAATCTTTCGTGCAAAAGTGTTGATGATGTCGTTACGCAAAACCTGCTCAACTGAAGGATCTGACTGCTGGATCAAACGACGTGAAACGTCAACGTAAGCGGCCAAAGTTTTTGGTGACATCGTTATTTGTGAGAAAGTCGCAGCGCCTTCGCTTGGTGCTGAACCTTCAGCAACGAACGCGGCGTTGGTCACAGAAGCAGACAACTTAGGAATGGCAACGTCGCCCTTCAAGCCTTGCATGACTCGTGCGCCAAGTGAAGTGATGGTCAATCGAGCTTGTAGTGCCTCGATGAACTGGTCTGCTAAGTGATCAGTGCCAACCAAATAGCCACCGGCTGAACCAGTGCCCGCAGTTTGGTCACGCTGGCCCCAGCTAATGTTGCCAGGCAGATAAAAACCACGAGCTTCTTTGCCTGAACGATGTGCGATCTCGTCGGAGATTTCACGCTCGTAACCAGCTTCACGCCAGTCGCCAGATGAAGCAGCCTTGATCGCTCGAATGATGCTGTAAGCCCGCTGCTCTCGCTTTGGAACATCAACAACAGCCGCAGGAGTTTCCAGAGGTCGAGCATTGGAAATAGCTTCCAAAAGCTCACCACGGAACTGCTCGGCATTGATACCGCGCTCAATTGCTTTTTCAGCTAAATCACGCTGGTTGTGGTGCTTGCCTAAAGCCATGATTTCAGTAAAAGACTTTTGAACTTCTGCTTTTGCTGAATCAGTAACTTGGCGAATGTCAAGAGTGTTGTCACTCATAGGGTTTTCTCCAGTTTTATTGATTAAAGTTTTTTGATTAGAACGCCCAACTCCAACAAATTTAGACGAATCAGCCGGGATACTTACAATAGATGCCTCCATCGGCATCCATGATGCCCGGTAGATTTCTCTGCCTTCATTGTCTTTAGAACGTGCCATTTTCGTGATGCTATAGCCGACAGATATATTCTGCTTAATGCCGGCCTTTACATCTTCAAAAACCTCTTGAGCCAAAGCAGACTTTCCAAATTCCACCATCGCAACGGTTCTCCGCTGCGTCTCATCAAGGTAAAAAGAACGAATTACGCCAATTTGCTCATCCATTTTATGATTGTTCAAAAGTGGCGCTCGCCCGGAAGCCATAAACGCCATGTCTATGTCTTCTTTCCTGTGGCTCAGAACTTCTAAGCCAAAGTCTCTTTCGACCGGCGTCTCACTAGAAACACCGATACGAACTATTCTTTTTTCTTCATCGATTGATCCGCGAGAAAGGTCGATTGTTCGGTAAACAACTTTACCCGGCGCAATCTCGCGAGCCTCTTCCTCGATTTCTTCAACAATTTCTTCAACAACGTCTTCAACTTCTTCGATTTCTTCAGCCGGTTCTTCGATGGCTTCTTCTTTTTGAAACTCAACGATTATCGACGTTTCTGTTTCTTCGACGCTAATAACGTGTCTTTGCTCTTCAGTCTGATCCGTCATCTGGAATGACTCCTTGAACTTCTGCTGCTGTCGGCAACTTCGCGCCGAATGGTTGGAATGCCGTTTTGATATTGTACTGCTCTGCAAGTTTTTGCTCTCGGTCGTGCTGCTCGAAAAGCTCCTCAACATCTCGACCGTAGCTTGCCTCGATATCCTGATATGTCACGATGCCATTTTGAAGACCGGCAATGTGAGCTGCCATTTCGCGTTGCGGATCTACCCAGCCCCACGAGCGAGGAATGAAAGAAACACCGTCTGCAAATTTATCGTATTTTTGAATCGGAAGATTCATCGACTTGGTCATCGCGTTCTTCAGCCATGACCGAAAAACAGGTTCAACAAAATGCTCGACCATGAACCTCTGAAGCATCCGATACTGGTCGCGGTCTTCAAGGCTACCCGCTCGCAGAGAACTGTAGTTCACGCTTGAAAGGTCATTAGAAAGCGAGTGATATGATATATTCAGACCACTGGCGATCGACCTGAGAACCGCTGTGCTGAAAGAGTCAAAAGCCGTCGTGGGATGCGCCGGGTCAAATGGTTTGAAATCCATCCCGGCAGGTAATTGCTCAAAAACTCCAGCCTCGGCTGAAGAAATTGGCGTGTAGTCATCCTGTAGATCATCACCAACGTAACCATCGCCAGCGGGAGTCGTGAAGAACCCCATCTTCGCACTGCTTACCCGTGCCGCAACGATCTCAGCTTCGTAATAGCCATTCAGCATCTTGATGTTTGACATCACCGACGCGACAAAAGGATAACCTCGGGTTTGTTCCGGCCGCTGTCTGATAAAGGCGTGAATCACTTCATCCGCTGGGACTCTGATTGTCTCATTGCTTTGCCCGGTTCCGAGGTCGTTCGGATGGTTCTTGTATAAATGATAGGCCACCGGCTTGCGTCTTGCGTCTATCTCGACGCCCATAATGATGCGATTGCCGTTTGTGAATGTTTCATTTTTCGTGTCTATTAAGTGATCTGCTTCAAGAAACTCGATTCGATAACCGAACTCACTCGCAGGATCGGTAATTTGTCGCACTAAAACCTCGCCGTCACGCGCCAGCGCCTCGATAAACATCTTCTGGCAATCAATCATGGACTGCTGGCCGTCAGCCGTGCAATTACCTTTCTTTGAGAACTTCTTCCATGAGTTCTCGATAATTGCGTTGGCTACTTGATCAAGTGTTCCATCAGCATCACGCGCCTTTGAATTGACCCTGATTCCTGACGCTCCAACCACGTTCGACGTGAGAAGGTTCAAGTATCGTGAAACATAAGCATCGTTTCTTGATAGCTCGCGACTGCGATTGCGTAAAGTAACCAAAGCCTGCTTCAATTCTTGGTCAGCACTAGCGGAACTGCTGAAGAAGTCAGCAAACAACCGACCGCCAGAAGCCCCCTTAAATGAGCGTTTAACTAGCGGAATCGCTTTGCGGGTTTCTTTCTTGCCTCCAAACACGTTATACCACGCCATTAGAAGCGCACCCCAATCATGTTGCCGGTGGGTTTTTTATTCTTGATTCTGGCGCGTTTAATTTCTGCGTTGTATTCTGTCTGATATCGGTCGCGGTATTGAAACAACTCATCCACTGACATGCGTGATAGGCTCCTGCCGGCGATAGAAAAAGAGCTTTGATCTATCGTCGCTCGGTTCTCCATAACCGCTTGAATTGAATCCAGCACTTTCTTGGCGTGGCTTCTTTGATCCGCCGTGGTGTCTGCATAATTAGCAGAAACCGTGAGAAAGCCATTGTCAACCGTGACTCTTTGCGAGTCTGCTGTTTTGGTAATGAAAGCTGACCAACGGTAGGTGCTGGCAGAGTACCCGGCGGTGGTTGCAGATGGCACTTCAACAATATATGCGTCTGGGGTTAAGATCGCTATTATTGTAAAGGCGTTTGCAGAGCCACCGCCGGCATCATCTTGAAATTCATAGGTTAAAGAATAGTCAGCAGTTGGATAAGACCCAACAAAGTCTGGCCTCTTCCACACCCAGCGGTCGCCAGATGCCAGCGTTGCCGGTTCCTGAGTTGGATAATTAGAACGATCGAACAAATTCGCCATTTTATCGCCAAGAATTAGTGTAGTTTGAACTCGCCCTGCGTTGAATTGGTCGGCGCTTTATAGGCGGTTCGACTGCTTCAACTTCTTCGACAGGCTCATTTCTTCCCGATTTTGCCTCAAGTCTCGCGGCAATGCTATTAACATTTGTATTTATTATACTATATGCAGCCAAAGAGTACACAAAACAGTCTAAAGCCTCATTTCTGGGTCTTATTTTTGTAAAAACCCTGCGCTTAAATCCGCGAACAAACTTGACAATTATTTTCTCTGCCGTGAGCTGCCTGAAGTATTCGTCATTAAGCGTGTCTGAAAAATGAATGTATCCGGGCCCCTCTTCTTGGATTCTAAGCCTTGCAAAAACAAGGTCTTTTACCGTGTCAACGCCAACGGGAAAAAGCCTGCACTTTACTGTATTGTTCCGAGATGGCTTGCCTGCGACTGGCTTGCCCTCACCCCCGACACCTTTAATAGCAAACACACGCCGAGAAAAGTTCCGCGCTGCGTACTGGTAAACCGTGTTAGTGAAGTGACCACCTGAGTCAATTGCAGTGGATCTAACGGCCATCTCTCGACCGTCTTCAGTCTCAAACGTTCTGGAAATCTGCGAATCTAGCGCCGTCCATAACTGCGGCGTCGAAGGATCTCCCCAGAGTATCTGGTGATCTAAAACCCAGCTTTCTTCGTCGCGCCCTATCCCGAGGAATGTAATTTCAATTCTATCGTTCTGCACGTCTGCCCCGCAAACGACCATGATCACGCCTTCTGGCACCTTGTTGAAATGCTCGCGGCGTTCCATTAAATTCAATTCATCGACAGATTCACCGAAGTCTTCCCAAACTTCGCCCAAGTAAGTATTCGTCCAGACCTTCAATTGCTCTGGGTTTTTCTTGACCGATAGGAACTCACGAACGCCATCCGCAAGAGGCGTCCAAGGAGAATATAGGCCAGAGATTTTGAAGCCAGCAATACCCTTAAAGTCTTCCCCAGATATCCAGCGCCCGTTTCTAATCGACCATCTTCGATCAGCGTCGGTCCAAAGTGTCGCGCATTCATCGCATAGATAGCTGGCAGTGTCTGGATCTCTGTCAACCCAGCGAACGCTTGCCCACTTCAGGGTCTGCTCATGCTCGCAATGCTTGCACGGAACATAATATTCTCGCTTGTCACTCTTCTCGTATGCGTCCTCGATTCGCGATACGCCCTTGATGGTTGGTGTTGATACCGCGATGATCTTGCGATTCCAAAACGTACTGGTACGTTTCCTCGCGAGCGAAAGTGGATCACCCTCACTGCCGGCAGATGCAGGGAACCTGTCAACCTCATCAGCTAAGACTATTCTTATCGGGCGTGACGCAAGCCCTGCCGGGCTGTTTGCCCCGACCAAGCTGAGACTGCCGCCGGGAAAGATCTTGTGAAGCGTGGTGTTATTAGAGTCTCTAGCCCGTGGATCTTTGACCTTACCAAACAGGCATGGCGTTGATCGCAGCAAGCCAGAAGACACACGGTCTTTCGAGAAGGATTGGGCCATTGATTCTGTCGGTTGTAGCATTAGAATCGGACATGGATCGTGGTCGATGTGGAACCCGATGATGTTCAGCAGAGCTTCTGACTTACCCAGTTGAGCGCCCGCCATAACAACGACCTCTTTTATAGTTGGGTCACTGCAAGCATCCATGATTCCGCGTTGATACTCTGCGCGGGAAGTTCTCCAGATACCAGCCTCAGCGCTAGTCTGTGAGTCGAGTCGTCTTTGAAGGTCTGCCCACTCGCTTACGCTTAGGCGTGGCGGCGGCTTCAATGCCATCATTGCCCTCTTCAAATGGCTCTTTAGGCTTGCAAGTCCTTGACGCTGAAATGGCTGGGTCATAAGTGCTAAGTTCTTCAAGTGCTTCATTGATGAGATCGGCAAGAATTGCTTGGACAATACCCGCCTCCGTTTCGCTCGCCACAAGAGGAGCCGCTTTCGATGGGATGTTTGTCAGCTTTGCTTTTAAGTTTGAAAGAGTATCTGTCCATGCCTTCTCAACGTCTTCCGCGACAACTAGCTGGCTTCGTACTTTTGCAAGCTCCAACTCCGAGATTTCTGCCTCTGCGTTAACCTTTCGCGTTCTCGCCTCATCGTATGTCGAGCCTAGCTTCACGCCGCCAGTGCTTGCCATTCATCACCCGTCAATTAGTTTGTTGATATTCTGTGGCTAGTCGAGCAGCGCGCTCTCCAATTACCCTTACAGGGAAGGGCTGGACAGTACCTTTGCCCCCCTCCCATGATTATCATTGATTGCCTGCCAAGAATCAACTGTACGCTTTATTTCTTCGGCTTTGCCAACGCTCGGCGCAGATTCTCTTGGAACTTCGATTCAAATCCACCCGATTGAGAGAATACAAACTTGCTTGCTATTGAAGCGAACGGAAAGAGCGGTCGATAGCTTGCCGTATCAGTATATGACACAACTTTTCTGATCTTCTGTCCACCACGCTTGGTGCTTCTGCCGTATCGCTCCCAGATACCCTCAGACCTTGAACGCCCTCCCTTTGGTGTACCCGAAAAGAATTTGGCTTTATCTTCAAGCATCTGACTGATCGCGCCGTCTTTAAAGTTTCCATAAGCGTCAAGGTATTTGCTTGAGTGCTTGGTCGTAACTCTAAGTGTTGTCTTCTTTGGAAACCTTGTACCCCCAGCAACTTGGAACTTCATATAGTCAGCGTTCTTAATGTCCCAGAAAACCCAAGCCGTTAAGTTTTCTTTGGTTGACTTCTCGAAGAAAAAGTTTCTCTGCGTGAACGGAGTTGATCCCTTGCCCCGCTTTTTGTCAAATGTCGTGGCGGTAGCCTTGCCAATCTCTCCTTTGCCCTGACGCTTAGTTAGATCAAATGCTAACTGGTTCAGTGTCTGAGACGCGGCGAAAGGTATTTGCTTCTTCTGAGTTCGCGTGAGATCTTTCGTAATCTCCGCGATGTTTGTCTTGATACTAATCCTCACCGGCTATGTCCCTCATGTCGTCAACGATCGATTGAGTCGAAAGGTGCATCAGCCCTATCTGCGCCAGCAAGTGCTGCACATCGTAGGACTTCTCACCAAGCTGGCTGATAGCCCACTCAACATAATCCTCATGCTCCCGCTGAAGTATCATTTCAATGTAAGTTATCTTCCCTGCCCGGACTTCCTTCAAGATGTGTCGAAGCCCAGCTTCTAACGGAGTTATTTTTAATTGTGTCACATTTGTCATGAGCTTTCCTGAAGAGGTTGGCGATACACGCCTCAATGAATAGTATCACAAAGAGTGGTGAGCAAATAAATAAGGTAGCTATGAAGATCAGCACCCAAGAGGTATATGCCCAATAGTACATCGATTTCATTCTTCTTCCCCATATTCTTCTACATATTCTTCACTGTTTGGCCCGCCCGGCAACCTGTCTTGATCTGCTTCCCATTGCGCCAGTGCTGCATCAAATCCTTCCATCTAATGCTCCTTTCGATCATCATCGACCTTGTTCGTCTTAAAGAACTGATTATTGTGGGACGGAAACATTGGTGCATTTATCACCCCATCCGCCACTTGAGTTATTTTGCCGCCGCTCATCACAAACTCAGCAACCAAACGTTTTATCATCTCGGATTCTATTTCTTTCTTTTTATTTCTGTTCATTATTCTGCCTTTATTTTGTTTTAATGGATCTTTGGTCAATTGCTGCCTTGAACTTCTTGTCAGCTCCACTCCTCAAGTATTTCGATCAGCTTGCCGCGCTTTTTAATTGGCATTCCATTTTCGTCATGTAACTCAACGGTTACCCTTGCACCGATCATGTCTTCGCTTTTCATATAGGCTGGCAGCTCAAAGCTGCCGACTGTTCCAGCCGCGCAATCGTCGATCACGCCAATGTATCTTGTTGTTCCGATCATTTTTTATTCCTCGTTGCCATTGGTTTTTTGCGCTTTGGCAGTATTTCCACGATGGCAGCGCCAATACCAAAGAAACAAAATAAAAACAGAAATGTGATAAAAAGTTCTTCGCAAGTCATTTCGTTCCCCTTGCTGGTTATTGGGGCCGAAGCCCCGTTTGATTATGCTTACGCCATTAACTCTGCATAAAATTCCATCGCTTCTTTCATTGACCATTTGTAAGCGTCAAACCATTGGGCGCTTTCTTCCTGTGATTGCACAGAATAACCACAACCATCCTTCCAAGCAGTAATTATCAGACCGTTAATAACCTTGCTGTAAATTCTTCCTGATTTGGTAGTTGTGTAGTTCATGTCTGCGTTCCCGTTGCTGTTGAATACCATCTTACTGATCCACCAAGCATCGTCAACGTTTTTGTTAACTATTATCATCTTTTTCGATAATTATTTTCTTGTTCCATAATTGCCGGCCAATTGACAGCCTCGGAACGTAATTTTCAGCAGATTCCCGCTCTCTGGCTTTTTCCATCGATGACAATGCTCTGTTGTGATCTGCACGGCTTTTACGCTGCTTAACCTTGTTTTCTATGATTTTTTCAAATTCTTCTTTGTTCACTGTTGCTCCAATAGTTTGACGCGTTGAATAGCCAACTTATATCGTTTCGAGTCGCTGAACGTGACCCGGTTGCCTTTCTCTTTTTCGCTTTCGTATATGGCAATAAAATACATGTCCTCCCTTGCCGCCTCTATAGTCTTTCGCGGTATCACCGGCCTGTCAAGCGGCTTCAGAAACAGAACCGATGCCGGGAGACCAAGCGCCTCGACAACCTGCAAGCCGTTGGCATTGCATCCGAAACAATGAATTAAAACCATCCCGCCTTCTTCCTTCAAGGTCAAGGATGGGGTTTTGTCCTGATGGACCGGGCAACACGCCCACAACCTATCGCCGCGCTGCTTTACCTTGTCAAGCCTTGTCAAAATTTCATCTAGCACTTTTTGACCTCTTTATCTGCATATGAATTATGTGAGATTTAACATCCGCCGATATCTCTCTGCTCTGAGCTGCTTCGATTTTGTTCGGCCATACCCCAAACTTTCCCTTGTATGCCCATGCAGCCCAGCCCTGCTTGTATCCTTTGGATTTGGCGTACAACTGGAAGTCACCGAGCCAGCGTGATTTGTCCTCGGTTGAAACTTCTCTATTAGTCTTCTTCAGCTCTTTCAGTATCTGCCCATCGCTTTCCAAGACCTTTTTCGACGGTCTTTGATAGCCACAAACGCACCTGACCATGTAATGCTGATAACACTGCGGGCATATTGACAACTCGCCCTCAACCTTTTCCTTGGTTAACTGTTTCTCTGAATAGTCTTTTTCCCCACAATGTAAACTTTCTGGAACGATACTTTCAGGCCAGCCATGCCATTGCACATTACCAGAGTGATCCAAATAGATTGCCTCTTCTTTGCTGGCATGTTTCCGCATGATGCGCCCGGCTCTCTGCACGAACGTAATCTTTGATTTGGTGCTGAAGCAATCAATCAGAGTCTGAACCTGCGGAGCATCGTACCCGGTATTCAACAACCGCGAGCAAGATAGAATCTGGAAGTCGCCATTGTCGTGCCCTTCAAATAACTCCTGTCGCTCTTCTGGGTCCATGTAACCGTCGATGTGTTCTGCGCTAAAGCCTTCCTCCCTGAACATCTCCACGAGCTTCTGAGAGTGCTTAATTGACGGGCTAAACGCTATCGTCTGACCTTTTCCGAATCGCTTGAAATTCTCGATGATAGCGCCGACCAAAGTAGGATCTTTTTCGACTGCATCTGATAACGATTTTGGATCATAATCCACTGCACCAGTTGCTATCTTTTTAGTCTTGACCCCGTTGAGGTTGGCGTGAATGCCGCCGTAATATTTAACCGGGCACAAATACCCTTGATCAAGAAGCTCCTGCGTGGTTATCGGCACAATCAGATCTGAGTAAAAGTTACCCAATCCTTTTGAATACGGCGTGGCGCTGAGTCCAACAAAAAGAGAGTTTCTTGATGATTCCATCAGCTCCGTGGTGGCCTTGTAGTGCGTATGGCATTCGTCAATGATCGCAATATGGCAGAGCGGCTTATAGCGCCGTCTGGCTATCGTCTGTATCGATGCAATTTGGATCGGTGCGTTTGGGTCACTGCGCCAATGATCGGCCTGCAATACCCCTACCCTGACGCCTGCGCGGTCAAACTCAGCTAACGCTTGATCGACCAGCTTAATTCGGTCACAAATGAAAATGCCCAGTTTGCCGTTCTTTGCCACTGCCTTTAAAATCTCAACCGCAACTCTTGTTTTACCGAAAGAGCACGGTGCTGCCAGGATGCAATTCTTATTTCCTCGCCTAATTGACTGCCGCAGCATCTCAGTTGCTTTTTCTTGGTGAGGTCTCAGCATTCAGGTTATGCCGCTTTTTCTGATAACAGAATATCAAGCAATTCGCAAAGCCTGACAGTTTGGTCATCCGTTATTTCGCAACCTTCAAACCGCGCCGAGTTTATTGTTTCAGCAATGAAACGCGCTTCGATTAATAATGTGTTCATGTGTATCCCCTTTAAGATTATTGGGGCCGAAGCCCCGCTTGGTTAATTGACCTAAGCTGATTAACATTTCTTAGAGCGTGGATAAATATTTTTCTTAAGCACATAAATGACCCCGCCACGTGTAGGGCAGTGCACTTTGTACCGCTTTGCCGTCTCGGCTAAGAACGTACCATCTACCGCCATGGCGTCATCAACCCATGGCAATCTGACCCAAATTTCTTGCCCTTCAGTGTAGTTTGTCATTTTGTTCCCCTTCCGTTGTTGTTGAATATCATTATCCACAACGAATTGAGATAGTAAACAATTTTGTTAACTATATTTAGATGTCTTTGATTTTTATCAATAGGAAGTGGTTTCGCGGGATCACAACGCAAGGCTGAACTTCAAATTCGTCGCGGTGGTTCGAGGATCTCCCGAATGGAACGAGGTTTTTTGGGATGTTATCTTGTGGTCCGACTTCTATCGCAACATAGGCGTCGTCGAATTCGACGATGAAATAACTACATCGTAACTGGAAGTCTTCAGCGTACTTCCGCAGCTTCAAGTATTTCATCGCGCAGAGCCTTATGTCTGGATAGGCGTCTGTGGCGTTGTAACGGCGTTTGAACTCGGCAAAGTGGCTTACCTTATCATCCGTGTAGATTACCCAATCGACGCCCCAGAGCATGTCAGATAGCTTGTCTATGCGTTTCCCTGTCTTCTCAATGATGGCCTGTCGTGCGGCGTGTTCTAGCTTGAGCATTTCTGTCGTTTCAAAACGTTGCCTTGCCATTTTGGCTCCTTCATTTATTTCGGGCGCAGTTCAGCTTTTTCCCTTTGCAAGCCACAACCATACAGATCGTTAATCTGTTTAGGTCTTGTGTGGCTACACCCTTCGGTGCGGTACTCATGTGCTTTCGCTTTCCTGTCTGAACGCTACTCAGACAACCCACTTGGGCCCTTGCGTATAGGTCGTGATCTTACCCGAGAAGCTGACACTCGGACGCGCTGCTTTGGGGAAATGTGGGCACGGCGAAGACCCAACTGTCCTTTGTGACAACCATTCACGTTAGTTGCATTTGAAGTTTTTAGGTGAGAGAATGATGGAATCGGTTTGGCCCGGTATTTCCCCATTCCCCCTTTCTACCGGCCTTCAGGGGTTCACTGCCCCGCCGATACCCCACTCTACTCTAGTCGGTTACCGCTATCAAGCGTTCCAGATACCATTTAGCTTTCAGCAAATCTTGCTTTGGAGAGTTCTTGTATTTGTGCCTGTGAATATACTTGATACAGTTCCCCAGAAGATATCCTTTGTACTCATCTCCCAGCTGCTGCTGGATGTAGTCGATACACTCGACACCTGAAGCATTGTAGTGTGCTGGCCGATTGACGGCGTCCCACTCGTTTGGTGCTGCGTCATTCAATGATATTTTCATTTTTCTCCCTGACAACAATGCGTCTTATTGACGAAATTGATAATTTGACCCCGTGTTTTGCCTCTATCACATCAGAGATGGTCGAAAGATATGTTCCAGCGTCTTTCATTTTTACCATTTCTCTTATGATTTTTTGCTCTCGGTTGTTTTTCCTCAGCCTCCCGTCGATTACCATTGAGCCAAAAGGCGCTCGGCCAGAAACATAAAACCCGGCATCTCTGGCTTTTTTCATCCCGGCTTTTGTAAGCTCAGAAGTTCTCAGAAGATGGTCGCCGTGAATTTTAGCGTGACATATCGAGCAAAGCGTTACTGTCTTGGTACCGCCAAGAACTCTCGGAACGACGTGGTGTGCGTGATGCGCTTTAGCCTCGCACTCAAAGCACACCAATTCGATTTTTCTCGACTTTTATTCGTGCATTATAATCCGCGATCATTTCACGGTAATCCTTGGCATACATCTTGACCACATTGCCTTGAGTCGCCAGCATGTGAGCAACCTTTTTTTCGCCAAACTTCCTTATCATAAAAATGGTGTAAACCTGAGCCGCTGACCCATGCTTCATCCCGTATAAATTACACGCCGGGCACTGAGGAAACACGTTGTCGGGAGAATGCGCCCAGAAGGATGATTTGCCCTTTGGCAGGAAATGACCGCCGTGACAGGTTGTGTAGTGCCTGTACTCTCCACAGGTAACGCACTCGCAGAAGCCATCGTCGTCGGCTTCCTCAAGTCTCCTGAGAAGCTGAAAAAGTCTTAGCGATTTAGCCCGTGGGGTTTCTGGCACGATAAAACTCCGATTCCTTTGGATTTGTAAGTGTAACACCGTGATCAAGACCCCAGTGAAAAACCTGTTCCAAAAACTCGTGCATTTCACCTTTCAAAAGTTTTCTTGTCGATCTCAGTTGTGCCGGGATAACAGTATTCCCAATGACGACGTCTTCAACGCCAAGAAAATTATTCTTGAGGATAGCTTTCATGTCCTCAGCACTAACTGGAACCTTCTTCGAGAAGTGAAGAGACATTTCAGCGCACCATAGGTGAAAGAGTGAATTTTGACTGATCGACCTTTTATCAGCGAACGGTGCCAACTTCCAAGCTACCGGCTTTTCGTAATCCCAATCTTCAAGATATTTTCTGAAATACTTCAAAACGGAATCAATTTCTCCACGTTGACGCACCAACCAGAACACGCCGTTCATCTTTTTAGGTCATCTATTAAGTCTTCAAGAATCATCTTGATTTCAAGCCAAACTCGCTTTAATGCTTCAATCATCAGATAACTCCAAAAAATGAACTGGCGAAATGTTTAGATGTTCTGATACCTTCTCGACAAGCGACAGCTTTGCGTCTCGTCTATAACGCCACTGAGACACCTGCTGTTTGGTAATATCAAGGCGAGAAGCGAGTTCCGTAGAACTCACTCCCGCTTTGATCTGAGCCAATCTTAGCGATTTCCCGAAATTAAAACGGCAAATCATCGCTTAAGTCCCTTGCTTCGGTTGGCGCACTTTTCCCGCTGTAAACATCGGAAATTTTGCCTTTTAATACCGGCTGATTACCGCTTGAATCCTGTTTCCAAAGAGAAATATCTATTGTTTCGCCTTCCTTGATGTTTCGATGAGCAACCAATTTTCCCGATAGTACCGGCGCACGTTCGCCACCTTCGTTCTTCCAAAGGCTTACTTGTCCTCGATTATCATAAGTCATATTTTTCCCCTATCATTTCAAAGTTAGTGTTTAATTCTTCCAGAAGTTTTTCGATTGCCGCTGAAAGTCCAGCAATATACTTTTCGTCTCGTTCAACTTTCATGATCAAGTTCGGTAGATCTGGGTGATAGCTCATAAAATAATAATCAGAAAAACCCATTAGCCACATCGTTCCTTGAACCTGTGCATAATATTCTGCCGGCATTGCACCGCTTTTAGCATATTCTCTCAGATAGGCAGTATGGACGCCGGGCGACGGACACTTGATCTCCAACCCGGTTACCATACCATCACCGACAATTCGATCGGGAGAACACCCGACAGTCATGTCGTCATTGGTTACAAAGCCAATTTCTCGGCAATGTAAATCTTCTTGAAGCCAAAAAACGTTTGCCGCTTCTGGCTCCAAATCATTGCCACGCTGCATCCAATTGCTTTTGAACGTCTCAAATCGTTTGCCGCTTAACCGTTCTGCCAGCAAGTCATTTAGATACTTCTCTGAACTTGCTGAAGGCTTCCCAGTAGGCGTCAAGAGGTCTTTGAACCTCGAAGCCGATGGAATGCCTAACCTTAAGTTGAACCACTCCTCGGAGCCTTGTTCGACGTTGTGGATCTTCACTTGACCTGCTTCGCTTTCTTCTGCTGAAGCTGCTTAAGAGCTTTGGAATACGATTCTTCTGAAAGCTCTTTTATGTCAGTTATTCTATACAACTGAAGAAACGCGGTTTTGTTTGAATTTGTCGATACTATCAAAGCATCGATGTGTGCGGCTTTTCTTTCATCGATACCAGTGGCGGTGATTTCTTGGGCGTCAGTATCGTCATCTCCAGAAATTGCCCACATGCTTTGAGCTTGATATCTCTTCAAATAGGTAGACATAGAGCCAACATCTTGCATCAAATTCTTGCCACCATTCTGAACGATTGTTTTTGCCGTTTGTCTGATCCATTGTCCCGACGAATGGCTTATCTGAGAAGATACCGATACACTATCACCGAGCATTTCGACGGTCTGAACAAAAGCCAAGCCATTCACCGCAGCGACTGCACGAATAGCATTTAGGCAAGAGCCGAGATCGGCATAGCGGTTTTTTAAAAATGGATTGGTAGCGTTCTTTGCCGGGTTTTTGATTTCCAATTGAGCCTTTGCAAGCGAAGCTGACAACTCATTAACTAATTCGGATTGTTCCATTGTGTTTCTCCCTTTTGAAAAACAAGATTAACACTTTAAGCGAAAAAATCAACTAACGAGGAAAAATAATGGCATATCTCGACCCATACAAAAGCCACAACCACTTTTATGATGTCGCCCGAGGCGTGTTTCCTAATGAGTCGGTTTTAAATATTTTTGGTTTCAACCGAAACACTGAAGTCGATTTCGAGACAATTTGGAATGATGGATCAACGTATGTTTTCCCGTCCACTGCGCTGATAATGTCGGCGGTATCGACATCAGCGTTAGATGTTATGCCCGTTTTAATCTCCGGGCTTGACATAAATTATGAGCCAATATCCGAAACTATCACGCTTACCGGAACCTCGCCGGTTGTAACTACTACGCCATTTTTCCGAATCAATTCAGCGGTGATTTTGTCAGGTAGCAACGCTGGCAACATAACCATCAGCAATGCTGGAGTGACATATTCTTACATCGGAGAAACTTTAGGCGTTAGCCAGTCATGCATTTATACAGTCCCGGCTGGGCACTCAATGTATATATTTAGAATTGATTGTAATTCTGCAACGGCAAACCCAAACAAATTTATCACTATCAGAAACGTTACAACCGTATCAGGCAGAACTCTGAGAGTTGCAGAGGCGACGTTTTCAACGTCTCAAGTTTCGTATGATCGGCAGGTTCCGTTCAAGATTGCAGAAAAAACAGATTTTCAATTTGAGGCGAAGTCTTCAGCAGGAACCAACGAGGTGGCAATATTTGTCGAGGCGACTTTGTGCAAAGATCCAACCTAACCCTTTCGGATCATCTCGCAGATCTCAATAGCTCGGTTTCCGACCTGCTTCGCCCAGCGTGAATCGTAGAACTCATCGGCGGCAGTCTCGAAGTCATATTTCGACATTGCCGTGATGGCGTTTTTAAAGCCTTTGAATCGAGTGATTCCGAGATTGAAAACCATGTCGATCATGGCGTTTTGTCTTGCTTCACTTAGGTCAGGAAACCACACAAAGCCACTCAGCTCGCCGATACAGCGGTTGATGTCATTATCTAGCAGGTAGTCGATTTCGGCCTCTGATAGACCTATACCGCCGTTTGGATCGATGTTGCGCCCAACGCCAATGGTAATCTTGCTCTGGCTGCACTTATAAGCGTGAGTTTCAACGCCTTCATGTCGCTTGATCATCTCTCGGAGGTTTTTCACTTACGAATTAGCTCGTTGATAGCCTTCCAAGCCTCAATCATTTTCGACTCTAAAACTTCAAGCCGATTCAAGATTCGGCCAATAGTCAAAACAAGCAAGAATATTCCAGCAGCGACCGGCCAAAGCGAAACAATTGCGTCTACTGTTTCCATCAGTCATCTCGATTGAAAAACTGTCTGACCGTATCTGTCTCCCATATTCGGATGAGAGTCCACACGATAGAAAGGACCGCCGCGACGGCTGGAAGCCAGCCAATCAACGCGGAAACTGTAGCTGTGACCGACACTACATCAAGTGCTGCTTTTGCCTCCTCGCTTGTCATTTTTCGCGACTAACTCCCTTAACTTTTTCGTAACTTCTCAAAGCTCCAAGCCCGAGCATCCCGGTCATGGTTTGCATTAAAATGCTTGAGTCAATGGCCGGCATGTCAAACCAAATATCTAGCAACGGTGACAAAAGCACCGAGTATAACAGGCCCAGACCGCAGCACCAGCCGATGAATGGACGCCACCCGGCCACAAACAAACTTTTATGAGCGGCCTCGGTTTTGTTCACTTCCAACTGAAAAGCTGCATTTTTGTGCGCTTCTTTCTGCGCTAATGTTGCAATTTCATGAGCCAAAGCGTTTTTCTGGTCTTTGTCCTCGACAAACTTTCCCAGTAACCCGGTTATTGGCCCAATCAATTGCTCAAGCATTATTCAGCCTGTTCTTCTTCTTCGCTTTCTTTCTTCACGGACTGACTGATTGCGTTGGCGTAGGCTGAAATCAGCACTTTCAGCTCGCTATCTTGTTGCGCCAACTGCGCTTGCTGTATCCTGAGTTGGTTAATGCGCTCAACGTACCCTTTTGCTACATCACTCAGATCCGCTTCTTCATATAATACATCGTCAATTGTAATCATTAGTCATCCCCTATAATTGAATCTGTATGTTATCACAATTACCAAGGTAGTCCAGAAGCCGTCACAGGATTAGCCTGAAGCTCCAGATTCGCATCCAGACCAGCCTCAATACCTTCTACGTCCAGTGCTTCTTGTACCCAGCCAGTGACTGCTTCAAGCGTCAGGTCTTCAAAAGGCACAAAGCCTTCAGCATCTGGATCAGGCTGAAAAGATACAGTGCCATATGAGCTGGCTGAATGGTCTCCAGCAGTCTTGGTGGCTCTCCAGTGGGCTACAGTTACGCCGCCGTCAGCCGTGTTTCGTTCTAGTTGTGCAATAGTTAGTTCCATTTTACTTCTCCTGTTACGCAGCACATGCCGCGATTGCATCATTAAAAGGTGTCAGGTCTTCGTCAGTCCAGAAGTCCTTGGCAACCATGATTTCCAGATGTTGTACGTTACGAGATACTGTGTCTGCCCAGTCTTCATCGGACATGCCTTCAGGCTGACCAGCGTTGATTAGGTTAACAGAGTCCATAGCGGCGCTGTAGTGTTGTGCGATTTGTTCTAGTGTTAAGTCTTCCATTTGTTATGCTCCTTCTAGTGCTTCGAGTCGGGCTGTTAATGATTCAATTAAGGTTTGTTGTTCTTGAATGGCTTTAACCAACACAGACACCATTCGGTCATAAGAAACAGAATCTGCTTGTCCATCTTTGTTAACGCCTACCAATTCAGGAATAATCGGCTGCACTTCTTCGGCAATCAGGCCAACATCGGAACGCTTATCATCTTTATATTCAAACTGTGCTGAACGCATTTGCATGACATGGCTCAACCCATAAATACTATCGCGTATGTTGTCTTTGTATCGAGCTGATGAGGTGTCATAGGTTAACCTGTTATTGCCTGTATTAAATTTAAGCGCATTTGTTCCTGCACCAGAACCCATACCCGACATATAATGACCATTTGTAGGATCAATGTAATATCTTGGATTCCCATCCCCATCCGACAGCACGATGTAATTATCGGCAGTGCGGATGTCGAGGCCGCCTTGGTTGCCACTGTAGCGACCGACGATGGTGCTCTTGGAGCCTGTTGTTATTTCACTACCCGCATTATTACCAATAGCGGTATTGCGAATACCGGTGGTGCTTGAAGAAAGTGCATCACGACCATAGGCTGTATTGGCTAAACCCGTGGTGTTTGAATAAAGGGAATTAGCACCGCTGGTTGTATTGTATGAACCAGTGGTGTTTGAAAAGAGTGCATTTATACCATTGGCGGTATTGTATATACCGCTGGTGTTTGAATAAAGTGCCCTTGCACCGCTGGCTGAGTTGTAATTACCAGAGATGTTTGAATAAAGTGTCTGATTACCAAGAGCAGTATTGGCAGCGCCTGTAGTGTTTGAATAAAGAGCCTGATAACCCACTGCAACAAGGTTTGAAATATCGGTGTTTGAAAAGAGTGCTTCATGACCATTGGCAACGTTGTTGTTACCTGTAGTGTTTGAGTAAAGTGCTCGATAGCTGGTAGCACTATTATTCAAGCCTGTAGTATTTGAGTAGAGTGCTTGATAACCAGTAGCTACATTGTTACCCCCTGTATTGTTTGAGTAAAGTGCTTGAAAACCGTTAGCTACGTTATTGGCGCCTGTGGTATTTGAATACAATGCTTCTCTACCGAAAGCAGAGTTTTGCGAACCTGTTGTATTTGAAAAAAGTGTTAGATAGCCATTAGCTGTGTTAGCAATACCTGTAGTGTTTGAGTAAAGTGCTTGAAAACCAGTAGCTGTAGTGTTGGCGGCAGTGCTGTTATAAAGTGCTTGATACCCTGCGGCTGTATTGGATGAACCCGTGGTGCTTGAAAAGAGCGCCCCATAACCGCTGGCGGTATTGAATGAACCAGTAGTGTTTGAGCGAAGTGCATAAGCACCGCTGGCGGTATTAGTAATTCCGGTGGTGTTTGAATAAAGTGCATTACGACCGCTGGCTGAATTTCCTGCACCTGTAGTGTTAAAATAAAGCGCACCAACACCGCTGGCGGTATTGTCTGAACCCGTGGTGTTTGAATAGAGCGCATCACGACCGTTGGCTGTATTGTATGAACCATCGATATTTGAATAGAGCGAATTACTACCGCTGGCTGAGTTGTAATTACCTGTGGTGTTTGAACGAAGCGCACCAACACCGCTGGCGGTATTGTATGAACCGCTGGTGTTAAAAT
>Ga0255752_10001438_pt1 | contig 27571 bp, 24 predicted proteins | sample 011ome_25_FD_179952 | JGI IMG/M metagenome (GOLD analysis project Ga0255752, IMG submission 179952) | Coastal salt marsh microbial communities from the Groves Creek Marsh, Skidaway Island, Georgia - 011512CT metaG (version 2) | ecosystem: Environmental > Aquatic > Marine > Intertidal zone >... | reverse complement strand
CTAACACAAACTATTGGACCTAATATGGGATCAAAAGTTGCTTCAGCAGAACTGGGTTTTCTTTATGCAGTAACCTTAGGAGGGTATTTAGGAGAGTACAAGCCAGGGGACAGGTCAAATTCCCATATTACACCTACTTTATTTTTGGATGGAGATCAAGTCATTTTAGCCATTGGTGCTGCTGGTGGGAGCAGAATAGTCACTGCTGTAACTCAAGTTGCTCAACGTTATTTTGTCCAAAAACACAACTTAAATCAAGCCCTACTTTTGCCAAGGGTATATCCTTTTCAAGACTCATTGTGGATAGAAGATCACGAAGGAGTTAAAGATTTGAATGCCGATTTAAGTTCAACTGCATATCTTGTAAAGATGATAGATCAAAAGGCACGTTTTGGTCGTGTTCATGCCATAGCATACGATTCTATCAATAAATCTTGGCTCGGAGCCGCTGATCCAGATTGGGAGGGTACAGTTGAAAATTACAGTTCCAAATGAGGTATTTCATATTTTTATTTATTCTTTTTTCAAACGTTCTAATGGCGCAAAAGCAAGAAAAAATTCTTTTTGTCGGAAACAGTTTTACATTCTACTGGAACTTACCCAATCAAGTTGAGAAAATGGCACTGCAGCAAAATATTCAGTGGGATGTAAGTCAAACTACTGCAGGAGGGGCAACACTTAGGGATCATTGACAGGTTAATAAAAATTTAAAAACCAAAAAGTTGTTATCTGAAACTTTGTACGATCGAATTGTCTTTCAAGATCAAAGCACTTACCCTATTAAGTTTAAGGATACCACTGAACGCTACTTCGCTAACTTAAAATCGCTGTTGCCACCACAAACAAAAGTCTATCTCTATGCTACCTGGATGTACCCAAACTTTCCAGTTGATGGAATGGTTTCAAACGATTCTAAAGAGATAGAATCCAACCTAGAGCTTATTGGAAGTCAATATAAAGATGTTGAAATCATCCCCGTTGGTAAAGCGTTTGATTTATTTTCTTCTTTATATCCCGAGATTTCGTTGTTAACTGATGATGATAAACACCCTAGTCCTAACGGAACTTATTTGGCTGCCTGTGTAATTTACGCTTCATTAAGTGGACAATCAGCTGTAGGACTTGATAGACGTTATGAGAGCAAAGACCAAAACGGGAAAAAGATATTTTATAGTATCGTAGAAAAGTCAGTAGTTACAAAATGCCAGGAAGTTGCTGATAAACTTGTTTTTGATAGTAGGTAACTAAAAGGTAAACCCATCAAGACTCCAACGCATTTTTGCAATATTCAATACTCTTTTTGATCTCTTTTATCACAGTAGAACCTTTAGGTGTTTTGTATTCGTACTCTACAGTTGCAGCAAAAGTGTAGCTTTGGTCTCGCATCAGCTTTAAGACTTCTTTGATAGGGGTATCTCCTTGACCAAAGGGTAAATTTTTCTTTCCGTTTTCAGGATTTTGTCTGTCCTTAACATGCATGCTGAGTATGTTTTGGTGCTGCTTTTGGATGAATTCTATGCTGTCAGTATTTCCAGCAGCAGTATAGTGTCCAAGGTCTAGATTGATTGCATTGTGAGAGGATTGTTCGAGTGCAGTATCCCACCAGTGTGGGTGTTGTTGTTCATGACCGTGATAGGCAACTTTAATTCCATTTTTTTCTGCTAATTGGCCTAACTTAAGTGAGTGCAAGGGGTCTTTTGGAAGTTCGAGTGTGACATGACTAGCACCAAGCATTTTGCCTGCTTGCATTGCATAGTTGATGTCGGCATCTGAATTTCCTTTACTCAACAAATAATCGGGTTTAAAAGCATAAATTTCAACTCCAGCAGCCTTATACATTTTTTTGAGCTTGCTAAAATCATCAATTGATCGTGTTTTTTTCCAGTTCTCAATTTCTTTGTCGAAGGATTTTTGCTGTTTTTTAAGTTCGGCAAGTTCTTTAGTTTCATCCTTAGTAAGGGTTTTTTTTCGCTCCTTTCTCATAAGTCGATAAAATATTCGACGGTTTACCTTACTCTCTGGACGTCCGATAAAAGATTCCGCAGTTCTACCCATTAATTCAACTGAATTCGCCCCACTGTCTAATGTATATTGCAGTGTGGCTTCAGCGCTTTGGTCCTCCAAAGATCTAAAGGAATAGGTAATCAGTCCAACTTGAACCCCTTTAGAAGCATTGGTCTGGAGTAAGTTTGGGAGATAAGCAGGTGCACCCCATAGTTTTGAACTACCTACTGTAACACCAGCAGTAAGTGTTGCAATATTGTGTATGAATTTCCTTCTAGACTTCTGATTTCCTTTTGTTTTCATCCTTTTTATTTAATTATAAGCTCTACTAAATTAAACTATTTTCTAAATAAGTTTCTCTTATTCCCTTAGTTTGAGTTTCACTTTTCTTTATATTTAAATCATGAATAAAAAATTCAACACAAAACACCCTTCAATAGCTGATTTACGGATTAAGGCAAAATCTAAAATGCCAAAATTTGCTTTTGAATATTTAGATGGTGGATGCAATGATGATCACAACCTTAGAAAAAATACTGCTGACCTTCGAGAGATTGAGTTAGTCCCACAATATTTAAAAAGTACAGTAAATGTCAGTTTAAAAACAAGCCTTTTTGATACGGAATACGATGCTCCATTTGGTATAGCACCCATAGGTCTTCAAGGGTTGATGTGGCCAAAAGCTCCAGAAATTTTGGCAAAGGCTGCCTTTGAAAACAACATTCCTTTTATTTTAAGCACGGTAACCACTTCCAATATTGAAAAAATTGGAGAAATTACGGAAGGAAAGGCCTGGTTTCAGTTGTATTATCCCGCAAAAGAGGAGGTAAGAACAGACATTATCAATAGAGCTGCAGCTGCGGGTTATCCGGTTTTAGTTCTACTGAGCGATGTACCTAGTTTTGGATTTCGACCTAGAGATATTCGAAACGGTCTGGCGATGCCACCTAAAATGTCAATACGAAATTTTTATCAGATTTTTAAATGCCCTGAATGGGCAATGAAAACGCTAATTCACGGCCAGCCTGAATTTGAGACTTTAAAGCCATACATGCCAAAAGGATTGAATTTAAGTCAGTTGGGAAAGTTTATGGATGAAAATTTTGACGGGCGTTTAAACGAGGAAAAAATAAAACCTATTAGAGAGAAGTGGAAAGGGAAAATAGTTCTTAAGGGAGTAGCTAGTGAAGCAGATATGGACAAAGCCATTCGCTTAGGTATTGATGGGGTAATAATATCCAACCACGGGGGACGTCAATTGGATGCTGGTCAATCCACCATCCATGTGTTGGAAAAATTAAAAGATAAGTACCAAGATAAAATAACCATCATGATGGACAGTGGTCTGCGTAATGGACCTGATGTTGCTCGAACATTAGCACAAGGAGCCTCTTTTTCTTTTTTGGGGAGGTCTTTTATGTACGGTGTTGGTGCGTTGGGAAACCAAGGTGCGTATCATACGATTGATTTAATTAAAACAGAATTAACCCAAGTCATGGAGCAAATTGGTTGTGAAAAAACAGTAGACTTACCCAAATTTATTAGTAGCAAATGAAATATACTATTGGATATGATATAGGTAGTTCCTCTGTGAAAATAGCTTTAGTTGAAGCCGATACAAACAAGAGCATTGCAGTTGTTACGGAACCTCAAGATGAAATGCCAATTCACGCAGAGAAAGCACATTGGGCCGAACAAAATCCACAAATGTGGTGGGATCATTTGTGTACGGGAACCCAAAGAATTTTAAAGGAAAATTCACTCCATTCGAGTCAAATTTTAGCTGTAGGAATCTCATACCAAATGCACGGACTGGTCGTACTCGATAAGCATAAAGAGCTACTTCGGGATTCAATAATCTGGTGTGACAGTAGGGCGGTGAATATAGGCGAAAAGGCCGCAGAAGAAATTGGTGAAGCAAAATTCGGAGCTCATTTGTTTAATGCACCAGGAAATTTTACAGCATCAAAACTAAAATGGGTAAAAGAAAACGAACCAGAACTCTATTCCAATGTCGCCTACTATATGCTTCCAGGAGATTATATTGCTTTTAAATTAACAGGCGAAATAGCCACTACCATCAACGGATTGTCTGAAGGGATGCTCTGGGATTTTAAGGAGAAAAAGGTTGCCAATTGGTTGTTGAAACATTATGGTATAGACCCCGATTTGACTCCTCCACTTGTCAATAATTTTGAAAATCAAGGAAAGGTTACCGATGAGGGTGCAGCTCAAAGTGGACTTCCTAAAGGGATTCCTGTCAGATATCGCGCTGGTGATCAGCCCAATAACGCTCTGGCACTAAATATTCTTAAACCTGGAGAAGTCGCTGCTACTGGTGGAACTTCAGGGGTTTTGTTTGCTGTTTCAGACCGGAATTCTTCTAAGGAATTTTACAGGGTAAACCACTTTGCACACGTGAATTATACTGCGCAAAATTCGTTGATAGGCACCCTACTTTGCGTAAATGGAGCAGGGATTCAATACAGCTGGTTGCGAAGAATGGCAAACCATACGGATTTCAACACCATGAATGATCTCGCTGAAAAAGTAGCTGTTGGATGTGAAGGTCTGATTAATCTCCCCTTTGGAAATGGAGCTGAACGCATGCTCTACAACAAGACTCCTGGAGCTCAGTTTTCAAATTTAAATTTAAACCAGCATCAACAAGGACATCTATTTCGCTCCGCTCTAGAAGGGATTGCTTTTGCCTTTGCATATGGTATGGAAATCATGCAAGAGGATGCATTAAATATTAAAGTTGTTCGGGCTGGAAATGACAATCTTTTCCGCTCCTCAATTTTTGCGAACACTGTTTCAAGTTTGATTGGTCAGCCAATCGAAATTTACAACACAACGGGAGCAGTTGGTGCAGCACGAGCTGCAGCTGTAGAACAGGGAGGATTAGAGGATTACAGTCAAAGTATTTCATCAATTGACCGCATTAGTGAGGTTACACCGATCAAAGAAAATGAAGCCTATAAAATGGCATACCAAAAATGGAAAATCGAATTGCAAAATAAACTAGATAAATTAAACTAAACATTATGATTACTACAGGAGATAAAGAATATTATAAAGGTATTGGGGGAATCCAATACGAAGGTAAAGATTCTGATAACCCCTTTGCTTACAAATATTACAACCCAGACCAAGTAGTTGCTGGTAAAACCATGCGTGAACATTTTAAATTTGCAATTGCTTACTGGCATAGCTTTTGTGGTCAGGGAGGGGATCCTTTCGGACCAGGAACTCAACAATTTCCGTGGGACCAAGCCGCTGATCCAATACAGAGAGCTAAAGATAAAGCAGATGCAGCATTTGAATTAATTACCAAACTGGGCTTTGATTATTTTTGCTTTCACGATGTTGATTTAATCGACGAAGCACCAACTCTAGCTGAAAATGAAAATCGCTTACAAATTATTTCAGATTATGTAGCCCAAAAGCAACAGGCTTCAGGAGTTAAATTGCTTTGGGGGACCGCAAATTGCTTTTCCAACCCTGTCTATATGAATGGGGCAGCAACCAATCCAGATTTCAATGTAGTTGCTCGAGCAGGAGCTCAAATTAAAATGGCATTGGATGTTACCATTAAACTGGGCGGTGAAAATTATGTCTTCTGGGGTGGAAGAGAAGGGTATATGTCCTTGTTGAATACCGATATGGGAAGAGAATTAGAACATATGGGACAAATGTTAACCATGGCTAGAGATTACGCTCGATCTAAGGGTTTCAAAGGAAGCTTTTTTATAGAACCTAAACCTGCAGAACCAATGAAGCACCAATACGATTTTGATGCAGCTACTGCAATTGGATTTCTTAGAGAATTCGGTTTGGATCAAGACTTTAAACTGAATATTGAGGTAAATCACGCTACCCTTGCTCAACATACTTTTGAACATGAATTAGCCGTTGCAGCAAATGCAGGAATGTTAGGCAGTGTAGATGCAAATCGAGGAGATAACCAAAATGGTTGGGATACTGACCAGTTTCCGGTAAATATTTATGAGGTAACCGAAGCCATGCTAGTATTTCTTAGATCAGGAGGACTCCAAGGAGGAGGAATCAATTTTGATGCTAAAATTAGAAGAAATTCTACTGATTTAGAAGATGTATTTCACGCGCATATTGGTGGGGCAGATGTGTTTGCTCGTGCTTTAATCACGGCTGAAAAAGTAATGAATGACGGAGGTCTTGAAAAACTAAGAAATGCGCGTTATGCTTCTTTCGACAAAGGGGATGGGCAGCGCTTCGAAAAAGGAAATCTAGGTTTGGATGAATTGTCAAAAATCGCACTAGGGGGAAAAGCCCCCGATCGAATAAGTGGAAAACAAGAATTGTATGAGAATATACTTAATCAATACATTTAAAATCAAAGGCTTAGGTTTTTTTATAGGAATTTTAGTCCCCTTTTTTATAATCAAATGTAGTGATGAGGTAAAGACCAATTCACCGCCTGCTATTAAAGACGGTATGGTTTTGATTCCGGCTGGAGAATTTCAAATGGGCAGTGAGGGTGATCAAGCCAGAGATGACGAATCCCCCATTCATCGCGTTGGTGTAGATGCTTTTTGGATGGATCAAACCGAAGTTACCAATGCTGAATTTAAAGCATTTGTCGATGCAACGGGTTATATAACTACCGCAGAGAAAAAGCCCAATTGGGAAGAACTCAAAAAAGAACTACCTCCTGATACACCTAAACCAAACGATTCCTTACTTCAAGCAGCTTCTTTGGTCTTTGAGTCAACAGACGGTCCTGTGAATTTAAACGATTTTGGCGATTGGTGGCAATGGAAGCCGAAAGCCAGTTGGCGGCACCCAAGAGGTGAGGGAAGTTCTTTAGAAGGTAAAATGAATCATCCAGTAGTGCATATTTCTTGGTATGACGCCCAAGCCTATGCAGCTTGGGTTGGGAAAAGATTGCCAACAGAAGCCGAATGGGAATGGGCTGCTAGTGGAGGAAAAAAGAAAGCCAAGTATCCTTGGGGAAATGAATCCGTTACGGAAGGAGCACCTAAAGCCAATTCTTGGGAGGGCAGTTTTCCTTACCAAAATACCTTGAGAGATCAGTTTTTTTATACTGCTCCTGTAGCCTCGTTTGAACCGAATCCTTTTGGACTATTCGACATGGCTGGTAATGTTTGGGAGTGGTGTTCTGATTGGTATGATTATACTTACTATGAGTCTTTGGAGCCAAAAAAAGCAATCAATCCACAAGGTCCTGAAGTTCCTTATGACCCCTATCAACCCTACCTAAAACAAAAAGTAATGCGTGGAGGTTCATTTCTCTGCAATGATGCTTATTGCTCGGGTTATAGGGTTGCATCTAGGATGAAGTCAACCCCTGATACTGGCTTACAACACACCGGTTTTAGATTGGTAAAATCAGCTGATCTTTAGAAGTCTATTTTTTTCTTTTTTAAAAAAATGACACCGTGTCACTTTTTTTATTAGCTTCGTATAAAATACCCTATATATGAAAATCTTAGTATGTATAAGCAACGTACCAGATACTACTTCTAAAATCAATTTTACTGATGAAAATCGTGCTTTTGATACGCAAGGAGTCACTTATATCATCAACCCAAACGACGAGTTTGGATTGACCAGAGCTATTTGGTTACAACAGCAAGAAGAAGCCACGGTGACTGTTGCCACAGTTGGAGAGGCGTCTTGTGAGCCAATTTTACGAAAATGTCTGGCTATAGGAGCAGATAATGCTGTACGAATAGATGCGTTTCCTGAAGATGGTTTTTATGTCGCATCTCAACTTGCAGCCTATGCTGAAAAAGAAGCTTTTGATTTGGTCATTACTGGAAGAGAGTCCATTGATTACAATGGCGGAATGGTTGGTGCAATGCTGGCTAATTATTTAGAGATGCCATATTTAGCAAATTGTATTCAGCTTGAAAAAGAGGGAGAGAGCATCCTTTTGCAAAGGGAGATTGATGGAGGGAAAGAGAATCTTAAGGGAAAACTTCCTTTAGTAATAGGAGCACAAAAGGGCTTGGTTGAAGAAAAGGATTTAATTATTCCCAATATGAGAGGAATTATGCAGGCAAGACAAAAGCCACTAGAGGTAGTGACTTCGATAGAGTCTGAGGCTTCTAGTTCCATCAAGTCATACGAAAAGCCACCTGCAAAAGGACCCGTAAAACTTGTTGATGCAGGGGATATAGATCAGTTGATTGATCTGTTACAAAATGAAGCTAACGCCATATAAATATTTGAAATAATGTCTGTTTTAGTATACATAGAAACACAAAATCAAGAAATAAAAAAATCAAGCCTAGAGGTAGCATCCTATGGTCGCGCTATTGCTGATGCTAAGTCAACTTCTTTAATCGTAGTATGTTTTGGTTTAGAGGACAGTTCGCAATTGGCAGCGTATGGAGTTGATAAGGTTTTTGTTATTCCTACTGCTGGAGATATTCATTTTAATGCAGAACGCTACAGCAGCACTCTGGTAGCTATCGCCAAGGCGGAAGCTGTTGACCTGCTTATTGTAAGTGGGTCTGCAAACGGTCGTTTTATAGGTCCTCTTATCGCTATTAAATTTGAAGCTACCTATTTTTCAAATGTCATTGGACTCCCAACAGCTTATGATCCTGTTGAGGTCAAACGTTCTTGTTTTACTAATAAAGCGTTCAATCACAGTATTTCAAAAAAGGATAAAGTTGTTATTTCACTTTCCTCCAATTCCTTTGGGTTACACGAAAAAGCAGCCGAGACAGCAACAGTTGAAGGGACTTATTCTCCTTCATCTTTCTCATTAGAAGTGGTAACAGTAGAACAATCTTCAGCTAAGGTAAGTATTGCTGATGCCGATATCGTTGTTTCAGGAGGAAGAGGTTTAAAGGGTCCAGAAAACTGGCACTTAATAGAAGATTTAGCAAATGTGTTAGGAGCAGCTACTGCCTGTTCTAAACCTGTTTCAGATATGGGTTGGCGTCCTCACAGTGAGCATGTAGGTCAAACAGGTAAGCCAGTTGCTTCGAATTTATATATCGCAATAGGTGTTTCGGGAGCCATACAACATTTAGCAGGTATAAATTCCTCCAAAGTTAAAGTTGTGATCAATAGCGATCCTGAGGCTCCATTTTTTAAAGCTGCTGACTATGGAGTAGTGGGTGATGCTTTTGAAGTAGTGCCTGAACTCACGTCTAAATTAAAAGCCTTAAAAGAAGCCTGATTTAGTAAATGGATTTATAGGCAACTTACTTTACTTATATTTCATACATTTAAAAAATTATTTCAATCATGTATAGAAAACTTGCACTCCTTAGCTTATGTGTTTCTGTCTTGACTTTAAGCTGTCAGAACACTCCAAAAAAAGATAAAGAAAAAAGTTCAGAGGTAACCGAAGTTCAAACCAATGAATGGATGAGCCTAAGCAGCTCAAACTCACTAGATGGATGGCATATTTTTCAAAACGAATCTGGTGAAAAAACAGGATGGTCAGTAGCTGATGGAGTATTTACTTTTAATTCTGAAGCAGCAGAAGGCAAAGGAAATAAGAGCTTAATCACCGATGAGAAATTCCGCAATTTTGAAATTATGTTTGAATGGAAATTATCTCCCAATTCAAACAGCGGATTTATGTGGGGGGTAAGTGAAGATTCTAAATACGAACATCCCTACCTCACAGGACCAGAAATTCAAATTATAGATGCTGAGATTTATGGAGACGATCCGGAAAATCAAATACATACAACAGCATCACTTTATGATATGATTGCTCCTGATCGAGTAATGGCAAAAGAAGCTGGAGAGTGGAATTCTTACCATATTACGATCAATCAGGACGACAATAAAGGAACTGTAATTCATAATGGAGAGGAAATTATTCGATTTCCTTTACACGGACCAGAGTGGGATACTATGGTAGAAAACAGTAAATTTGCCGATATGGAAGGCTTTGGAATATATCAAGAAGGGCATCTTTGTCTGCAAGATCATCCAGGGGTCATATCCTACAGAAATATTAAAATCCGCAGATTATAATAGTGAATTACTACAATAAAATAGCACCATTGCATTACAGGTTATTAGCCTTAGGCTTGCTGTTATTTTTTGTTGTACCTCCTGTTTTAAAGACCCTACACAGCTATGAGTTTCACTCTGGCCTAAAGGACTGTGAACACAGTACAACACATCTTCATTCTAGTTCAATTCACAACGATGCACTGGATTACTATTTTCAAGTCTTAGCTGGAACAGATCTTAATTCCTATAATCTAGATGAGCTTTTGTTTTTCAACAAAAACACAGCTACTTATCAATCTTCACTTTATAACTCAAACTTTCATTTTTCCTCTACTAGGGGCCCACCTTATTTTTGATTTTTCACTCAATATATTGTCAGCTATTATGTAACAACTGAATAGCAATTTTAAAATCTCAAATAAATAATTAAAATGAAAAATAAATTCACATTGATGCTATTTGCATCTATTGCACTAACCAGCCTTTTTATATCTTGTGACAAGGACGAAGATCCCGAATTAATCGAAGAGCAAGAGCTTATTACCACTGTGGTACTAAATATCACCTCAGATGGTGCAGCAAATCAAACTGTTCGTTGGAATATGGATACGAACCAAACACCTACTATTTCACTGCAAGCTAATCAACAATATCAAGTATCGGTTTCTTTTTTAGACGAGAGTGATCCAGCGGATACGGAAGATATTACAGAAGAAGTAAAGGAAGAGGCAGATGAGCACCAGGTTTTTTATGAGTTCTCCGGGGTGTCAATAAGTTATACTTCTGGTCAAGGGGATGTTTCAGATAGTGCAAACAATCCTCTTTACCTCAATTCTATATGGACAGCAAGCTCAGCAGGAACTGGCACAGCTCGAGTTTATTTAATTCACGAACCCACAGCAAAAACGAGTACTAGTCGCGGTGGCTTTGGAGGAGAAACAGACGTAGAAGTTGACTTTACAGTAGTAGTTTCTGAATAAATTTGATTGGTATTGTACGCCATGAAACACTTTGTCCCTTTACTGTTGTTGATTCTTTCGGTTTCAACACTAAAGGGGCAATCTTGTGTTTATACTATAGAGGGTAGAGTACTGGATTTACATGATAATACCCCAATTTTTGGAGCAATTATCAAAATTGATGGTTCTGATTTGTTTGGACAAACAGATGAGCAAGGCTACTACAAGATCAACCAAGTTTGTTTTGGTCAAGCCAAGTTAGTTGTGTCCCACATCAGTTGTGATCCTATTGATCGAACTGTGACCATACGTTCTGATGTAAAGTTGAACTTTGAATTGGAGCACCACATAAACGAACTCAGTGAGATCATTATTTCAGATGATGGTCTGAATCAGGTCAATTCAAGTGTTAACGAGTCTCAACTCAACGCTGATCAACTCACACGACTCAGCAATCAAAATTTAGCTGAGACTCTCAATAGTATTGCGGGAGTTTCCTCTTTGAAAACAGGGAGTTCAATTGCTAAACCCATGATTCACGGTTTATTCGGAAGTAGAGTGGCCATTATTGCAAATGGAATGCGTATGCAAGACCAAGAATGGGGTGCCGATCACGCTCCCAATGTTGATCTCAACGGTTTCGAATCTGTTCAAGTGGTCAAAGGGGCTGCTGCTTTAAAATATGCAGGAGATACAGCAGGTGGAATGATCTTGCTTTTCCCTGAAAGAATAAATTTAAAAGACAGCCTTTACGGGAGTACTGTTCTCAATGGAGTTGATAATGGAAAAGGAGGGAGTATCAATACGCGTTTGACCAGATCATTTGACAATGGCTATTTTATTTCGGGACATCTTAACACAAAACAATTTGGAGACCGTCAAGCTCCTGAGTATAATCTGACCAATACAGGTCTTAAAGAAACCAGTCTTGGATTTCGTTTAGGAAGGACAAAAATTTTAAAGGGATGGGAAGTAAATTACAGACGTTTTCAAAATAGTACAGGAATTCTAAGATCTGCTCATATTGGAAATATTGAGGATTTATTGAGAGCCCTAGAATCTAATAGTCCTTTACGTATCGAGCCTTTTGATTATGTAATTAATTCACCAAAACAAGAGGCAATCCATCAAAACTTCAAAGCCACCTACTTTAATCAGTATTCTGATAGGTCTAAACTGAAGTTGGATTATAATTATCAGATAAGTAATCGAAAAGAATTTGATGTCCGAAGAGGAAATCGTTCAGCAAAAGCTGCAATTGACTTAACACTTAAAACTCATGACTTTTTAGGGAGTATCCAATGGAAAAAAGATTTTGAATGGAACTTTGAATGGGGGGTAAATGCCTTGCTTCAGTATAATTTTTCAAATCCAGAAACCGGGGTAAAACGGCTAATTCCAGATCATCAAAAATATCAAGCGGGTACTTTTCTTACTGGAAATTACCGTCCATCTAATAACTTTAGTTGGGAATGGGGATTTCGGTTTGATCAAGTTATTATTGATGCACAGAAGTTTTACGATACCTCTAATTGGATTTCAAGAGAGTATAACATTCGTTATGCTGAATTTGAACAAAAAGATTTTGGCACACAAATTTTAACCAATCCAAGATTGAATTTTTCAAATATTAGCGCTCAAACTGGTTTTGCTGTTGGGATTGGGGAGTCGGTAGAAACTACCTTTTCTTATATGCTTACTCAGCGCGCTCCAAATGTTTCGGAATTGTTTAGTGACGGCTTGCATCACTCATTGGCATCTATAGAGTATGGATTTATAGGGCTTCAAAAAGAAACTTCTCATAAACTGATTTTAGGGATTAATACACAGAATAAATTCTTAAGTATAGGTATTGACCCTTATTTAAACCGAGTTTCTAATTTTATTTTTATTGAACCCTCTGGGGTTGAACTTACCATACGTGGTGCGTTTCCAGTTTGGGAATATCAAGCGACAGATGTGCTCATGTGGGGTTGGGACGCCTATGCCAAAATCAATCTATCAGAAAATCTAAAATACAATGTCAATGCAGCCTACACTTATGCCCAGGATATTTTAGATGCTAAGCCGTTAATTTCCGTACCGCCTTTTAGTCTGTTTCAACAGTTGTCTTATACTTTTCCCAAATCAGAATTAGAAATTGAGATGGCGCATCGTTTTACTGCAATTCAAAGCAGATTTCCCGACACTAACTTTAGGGTGAACCGTATCGAATCTGGGGTAATTGTTCAACAAGAAGTCGATATCAGTACCCCTCCAAATGGATATCACAATTTTGACTTGTATTTTTCGTTACCTTTAGCAAAGAATAATTTTAAAAGTACGCTCCGTCTTATCGTTCAAAACCTAACTAATGCATCCTACAATGATTATTTAAATAGATTGCGATTCTACTCGACCGAGATTGGTCGAGCAGTTCAGCTCCAACTTGTTTTTAATTATTGACGCAATACAATCTCCCAAATGAAACCCCTAGTTCTTACTTTCTTTTTCCTTATTACTTTTTTAGATTCCTATTTTTATGGTCAAGGTCTAGATGAATATCAGTTTTACTTTGAACCTTTAATTATCCCTTCAATTTTGATTTATTATCTAATCAGTTCTAGGAAAAAGAATCCTTTAATTTTACTAGCCTTTCTTTTTGTATGGGTGGGAGATTTATTTTTGCTAATCGAATTATCTTCTGTTTTTTTACAATGGGCGGTTTTTTGCTATTGGCTAATGCAATTGTGTTTTATAGGAGTTTATAAAAATTATTTGGAGGGGTATTCATATAAAGCACACCTGCTTGGACTGTTGTTTTGGGGCTCTTATTTGGCTGTTTTTTTAAACCATGTGTACACTTCTTTGGGTGATATGAAAATTCACGGAATAGTATATGGATTAACCCTTTCAGCATTTGGGAGTATTGCAATAATGGAATTACTCAGAAAGGTTTCACGAAAAAACTTTTTGTTGATACTAGGGCTTTTAGTGTTTTCGGCACGTGATGCTTTTTTGACCTATAACAAAAAATATTTCAATGAAGATGTGTTTACATTTTCAATTCCTATCTTACATGGAATTGGTTTTTTTATCATTATAGAAGCTATGCTTTATTTTGAACAAGAGATCAATTCAAGCTACAACAGGAGATCTTATATTAAAATTTAACTTTGAAAACACTTTATATTAATTTCTTTATTGTCCTCTTCGCCTTTACAGCATTTGCCCAAGAGGCAGAGTCGCTTATTGAGAATTATGAACTCTATTCAGACTCCTCTTTGGAAACTCAATACTCATTTGTTCAAGAACTATTGTATGTTGCAGGCTATGTACCTGAAAAAATAACTGTTTATCAAACACTACCCAATAATGCTCATGTGTATCGTGTCACCCTTGATTCAGTTAATGGTGGTTTTCTTTTTGTACGCTGGAATAAAAAAGAGAAAAAGCATTATGTGGCCAATAAAATGATCGATGCAGGAATGTATTACAACCTGAAAGCGGCCGAAGAAATTATGCGAATACAGACAGAAAAAGCGTCTTTTTCGACAGATGATATCAGCATACAAGCTGGAGATCAATTTAAGATTTCCGGAGAAGATATCAATGGACTAAGGGGTGAATACGATAAAAAAATAGAGGCTCAGAAAAAATCACAGTCAAATTTACACAAGCAACAACTTGAAAGAGCCAGACGAAAAGCGGAACGTAAACGCTCAAAAAATTAGAAGCTTACAGTAAGGATATTGCCCTCTAAGTTAGTGTCATAGCAAGTTAATGAGCCAGAACAGGAGTCGGAATACGAGTTGTTGTGATAACCACAAGTAAATTCATCACCGTTGTATGACCAATTATCTCTGTTGCCTTGATGGGGACATTTATTGTCAAAAACTCGAATTTCAGATTCACTGATCCTCACAAGTAAAATATTTTGAGCGGTATAATTTAGCCATCCACCAACATCCTTAAGACTTGTAAAATTACCAGATGAGATGTCAATTTCTAAAGGTTCGCTTGGAGTGCTGGTAGAAGGTGATCCACCAATATTTAATTCTTCAGTTGTGTCATCGGTTGAACAAGCCTCCATCAATGGAATACCAAAAGCAGCAAGTACAATCGGCTTACAGGCTGTTTTTAAAAAGTTTCTTCGATTATTCATTTCATTAATCTTTGTTTAAAGATAAAGCAAAATAATTAAACAATAATTTAATTAGTACTTTAAAATGAAGTATTTTTGTATTGTGAAATGGAACATAATTACCCTGTTTTTTCTTATCACTGGTATAATTACCGGTCAAAATACAGGCTCCTTAAATGGCCGAATTGTTGATGCGCAAAATCAATTTCCTCTTGAAGGTGCTACTGTTGTTGTCCTTGGAACAAGTATTGGTGTTGTTTCTGGTGAAGGAGGATACTTTACTATTGAAGACATACCAACTCAGACTTATAATATCGAGGTAAGTTATTTGGGATACGAAACACAAACCTTATTCAATACGATAGTAAAATCTGTCGGAAATATTCCCCTCTTTTTTGAATTAGAGGAAATTGCAGAAGACTTAGAAGAGGTTGTTTTGATACAGAGCCCTTTTAAAACGAGTAGTGAGACTCCTTTATCTACTCAGACTTTTTCAGCTGTAGAGATTGAGACCTATCCTGGTGGTAATAATGACATTACAAAGGTGGTTCAAAGCATGCCTGGTATCTCACCTTCGATTGGAGGATTCCGAAATGATATCATCATTCGTGGTGGAGCCCCTAATGAAACGGTTTATTATTTAGACGGTATTGAGATTCCAAATATCAATCACTTCAGCACTCAAGGAAGTGCAGGAGGTCCTGTAGGGATGGTAAATGTGTCTTTTATCCGTGAAGTGACCTTGGCGAGTTCTTCTTTTGGCGCAGAATATGACAATCCGCTTTCAGGTGTTTTGGCTTTTGAACAACGGGAAGGAGATGTCAATAAATTTGGAGGAAATTTTCGTGTAGGAGCAAGTGAAACTGCACTTACTTTAGAAGGTCCACTTTTAAGAAAAAATAAAGATGAACCTGCAAAAACGAACTTTCTTCTCTCTGTTCGAAGAAGTTATTTACAGTTTTTGTTTGAATTAATAGGACTTCCTATACGACCAGATTATTGGGATTATCAATGGAAAATTAAGCATGAAATTGACACATACAATTCGCTTACTTTCGTCGGTATAGGAGCCATTGACGATTTTTCAGTCAAAGCTCCAGACGAGTTTGATGCAGGGCAACAAGCGGACTTAGAGCAGGTGCCTATTATCGATCAGAGAAGTACAACTGTGGGCTTGTCATGGAAGCGCAACTATAAAAACGGAAATGGTTTTATGAACACTGTAGTAAGTACTAACAGGCTGGAAAATATTTTTGCCCGATATGAAGACAATACTACAAAAACAGGAACCATCTTTCAAAACGATTCTTTTGAATGGGAGACTAAACTGCGTTTTCAAGCTACTCAGTTTACTGAAAACTGGAAATGGTCAACGGGATTTAATGTTCAAAATTCATCTTATCAAAACAATACTCGTTTTGTTTATTATGATATTGCCTACAAAACCGATTTTAACTTTGCCAAATACGGCCTGTTCTTTAAAGCATCCCGTTCTTTTTTAAACGATCGCTTAGATTTTTCTTGGGGTATACGTTCAGATGCTGATAGTTTTTCTACAACTTCTAATCTGTTAAATAACATATCACCTCGAGCTGCAATTTCTTATGACTTAACCAAGAGTCAGAAATGGAAATTCAACGCCTCAATTGGGCGCTATTTTAAAATACCAACTTATACCATGCTGGGTTTTCAAAATCAAACCGGGGCTTTTGTAAATCAAGACGCAGCGTATACACGAAGTGATCATTTGGTTGCGGGTTTGGAATACAACCTTACTCCAGCATCGCGTTTTACAGTAGAAGCGTTTAGGAAAAATTACGCCAATTACCCTATTTCAGTAATTGATGGTGTTTCTTTGGCAAACAAGGGGGGTGGTTTTGAAGTTCTTGGAAATGAGGAGATTGTTTCTGACGGCAAAGGTCAAAGTTCTGGGATAGAACTCTTATTCCAGCAAAAATTATCCAACAATTTTTATGGAGTATTTGCATACACCTATTTTTCGAGTGAATTTACAGGAGCTGATGGTGTATTGAGACCTTCTGTATGGGATAGTCGACATCTTATTTCTTTTTCGGGAGGATATAAATTAAAACGCAACTGGGAACTCAGTGCAAGATGGCGATTTGCTGGAAAGAATCCTTACGTACCCGTAGATTTATCAGCCAGTATCAATTCTTACCCTGAACTCGTACTAGATTATGATCGTTTGGGTGAGATCAAACTCAACAGTTTCAATTTGGCAGATATCAGAATTGATAAAAAATGGAATTTTAAGTCACTCTCTTTTAACTTCTATTTTGAGGTGCAAAATTTCTTAGCCCAACCTAATCCTACACCTCCTGAATACGGTTTAAATCGTACTGCTGAGGGAGAATTAATTAATCCAAGAAGTTTGATCGAAGTTTCCTTAAACGATGGAAATAGTTCTCCGCTTCCTACCTTTGGTTTAGTTCTCTATTTTTAAAATTTATAAATCTAAAAGTCCTTCTGGAAGCTGAACCTGGATCAAGTTTTTTTTGCGATCTACCTCAAGAATAAAATCATCATGTATTGGGATAAGATGTATTTTTTTGTCAGTGGCCTCCACTTGAAATAAGGCCTGAGGACCTTGCTCGAGAACGGCAGTAATCAGCCCAATTTCTTCAGCTATAGTGCTTACTGTAAACCCTATGATTTCGTGGTAGTAGAACTTGTTTCCCTCTAGAGGAGGCAATAAGTCCAAAGGTAAATAGAGGTTTTTCTTGATTAGGGCATCTGCCTCTTGCTCGTTTGAGATTTCTTCAAAATCTATTCTTAGAAGTTCCGATTTGTGTAATTGACATTTATTTATAAAAAAAGGAACCAAGCCTGTGGATAATTCCACAAAAATTGATTCCAATTCTGTATAATCTTCAGGATTGTCGCTGTCTACTTTAACTAGTAACTCTCCTTTAAAGCTGTATTTTCCAACGACAGTACCTAAATAAAAGCAATCTTGCTTTTGCATCGTTGACTAGAAAAGAGTTTACTCTTCTTTCTCTTCGGAAGCTTCGGTTTGCTCAGCTGGAGCTTCGGTTTGCTCAGCTGGAGCTTCGGTTTGCTCAGCTGGAGCTTCGGTTTGCTCAGCGGAAACTTCAGGCTCTTCAGCAGCTTCGGTTTCCTTAGCCTCTTGCTCAGCTTCTTCAGCAACAGCTTCTTTTTCTGTTGTTGCTTCCTCAGCCGGGGCTTCAGCAGCTTCAGTTGTAGCTTCCTCAGCTTCGGTGGAATCAGCGGCAGCTTCTTCTGCCGCAGCCTCAGCTTCTGCAGCCGCTGCATCAGCTAATCGCTTGTCGCTTACTGCTTTTTCGTCAGCTAATCGTTTGGCTTTTAACTCACTTTCACTTTGAGAAAGACCGTCTTTTTTGGATTGAATTTTAGCTTCTTTTTCTTCTAACCAAGCCGCAAATTTTTTATCAGCTTCTTCTTGGCTCAAAGCACCTTTTCGAATTCCTCCGTTAAGGTGATGTTTAAGCATCACACCTCTGTAAGAAAGTAAAGTTCGAGCTGTATCTGTGGGTTGTGCCCCTTTTTCTAACCAGTTTACAGCATTGTCTAATTTGACCTCGACTGTGGCTGGATTGGTGTTGGGGTTGTACGTACCTAATTTTTCGAGATAACGTCCGTCTCTTTTAGAGCGGGCATCTGCGGCAACGATCCAATAAAAGGGTTTTCCTTTTTTACCGTGCCTTTGTAGTCTAATTTTTACTGGCATATCACATTAATTGTGAGGATACTCGACCCTCTGGTTATTAATTCATGGACGCAAATATAATTTAATTTATGACTCTAGAGGTATTTCAATGAATATTTGTTAAATGCAGGTAAAATAATTTATATCAGCAGTAGTAATGGGTCCTAAAAAAAAGAGAGGAATAATAGCCCCCGGTTGTTCCGCCAAAAACATACACACGCATTACCGTGTTACCGAGGGCCTAAATTTTAGATTGCGGTAGTGCGTAGTAATGTTTTTTGGCTTGGAGCAATATTAATAAAAATCATTGTTTAAAAACAAAAGCAATTATGTTAAACTTGTTCAAGGGAATAAAAAAATGTAATTTTGCGCACTAAAATTTATTCCAAAATGAACATCAGCAAAACAGATTTAGACGCCTTAAACGCAGTAATAAAAATTACTGTAGATCGCTCTGATTACGAAACTAAAGTAAATACCGTGTTGAGTGATTATAGGAAGAATGCCAACATTCCTGGTTTTCGTAAAGGTCATGTCCCTATGGGTATGATTAAAAAGCAATACCAACAAGCTGTCATTGCTGATGAGGTTAACAAACTTCTCAGAGAGAATCTTGAAAAATTCATCAAAGAAGAAAAACTTGACCTTTTGGGAAATCCCCTTCCTAAAGCTGCTGATGAGGAACTCGATTGGAATGCAGATCAGATGGATTTTGAATTTGAATTGGGTCTTGCGCCTAAATTTGAAGTCAAATTAGACCAGCTTAAAAAAGTAGTTCGATATGAAATTGACCCCGAAGTAAAAATGATCAATGAGCAATTGGATTATATTAGAAAGCAGTACGGTAAACTAGTTTCGCAGAAAAACCCTGATAAAGATTTTGAAATCACTGCTCAATTTAGAAACGAAGAATTAGAGATTGAAAAAATCAGTAGTTTTAAACTCGATGATTTTAAATCTAAAAAAGCACTTAAATCCCTAAAAGAGGAAACGATTAATTCAGTAGTGAACTTTCCAGTAAAGGGATTGTTTAAAGAGGACGAGTTACTTAAGAGTTTACTTTCTTTAGATGATGATAAACTCAAGGAACTCAAAGACTCAAATATCACCTTGGAAATCAAGGAGATCAACGAACGAATATCAGCTGAACTAAATCAAGAGCTATTTGACAAGCTCTATGCTCCTGGAACAGTGACTTCAGAAAAAGAACTCAAGGAGCGAATTAAAGAAGATCTCCAGAAGCAATTTGAGCCCCAAGCAGACCAAAAGCTTCTAAACGATATCACTGAGTTTTTAGTCGAAAAAACAAAATTTAAATTGCCAGCGGATTTTCTTAAACGTTGGATGCAAACCTCTGGTAAAGAAGAATTGACTCCTGAGCAAGCCGCTGAGGAATATGAAAAGTCTGAAAAGGGAATTCGCTATCAGCTTATTGAAGGTCAAATCATTACCGAGAATAAACTCGACATTTCATTTGAAGAGTTAAAAGACTTTGCAGGAACTTTGGTAGCCAACCAAATGAGACAGTACGGACAGGAACCAGACGAAACACAAATAGAGGGTATCGTTTCAAACGTACTTAAGAATCCAGAGGAGACAAGAAGAATTTCCGAACAATTAATGAGTAATAAAATTTTAACCTTTTTTAAGAAAAACGCTCCACTGAAACAAAAGAAAGTCGGTTTTGATGCTTTTGTAAAAGAGGCTTACGGCAAAGCATAAAATTTTCCTTATTTTTAATAAATTTAGAATATGAACTACGGTAAAGAATTCAAGAAATACGCTACAAAACACCATGGAATCAATGCTATGTATTACGATAAAATCGTAAGTAGTATGACTCCCTATATCATTGAAGAGCGCCAACTTAATGTAGCGCAGATGGATGTTTTTTCTAGATTGATGATGGATCGAATTATGTTTTTAGGAACTGCCATCGACGACAATGTAGCGAACGTAATTCAGGCACAGCTTTTGTTTTTGCAAAGTACGGACGCTAGCCGTGATATTCAGATGTACATCAACTCTCCAGGCGGTGGTGTCTATGCCGGTCTTGGGATTTATGATACGATGCAATTTATCAGTCCAAATGTAGCAACCATATGTACAGGGATTGCTGCCTCCATGGGTGCAGTACTATTATGTGCTGGTCACGAAGGAAAGCGTTCTGCATTACCTCACGCAAGGGTAATGATACACCAGCCCCTGGGTGGTGCTCAAGGACAGGCTTCAGATATTGAAATCACAGCCCGTGAGATTCTTAAACTCAAAGATGAATTGTATCAGATCATCTCCAAACACTCTGGTCAGGATATGGAAAAAGTGACCAATGACAGTGATCGTGATTACTGGATGAAAGCCGAAGAAGCTAAAAAATACGGTATGGTCGATGAAGTGCTAAAAAACAGCCCAAAATAAACCCCAGCTGCCATGAGTAAACCTGATTTAAACTGTTCTTTTTGCGGTAGGCCAAAGCCCGAAACCCAGCTCCTTATTGCTGGATTGGATGCCCATATTTGCGATCGTTGTATCACTCAAGCTCATGGAATAGTTCAGGAAGAAGCAAGCCTAGAGGAGGGAGCTGAAGCAGATAGTATAGAGCTTAAGCCGCCCAAAGAAATTAAATCGTTTTTAGATACCTATGTTATCGGTCAAGAGGCTTCAAAGAAAGTTTTATCCGTAGCGGTTTACAATCATTACAAGAGATTGATCCAACAAACTTCAAAAGAAGATGTTGAAATTCAAAAAAGTAATGTTTTAGTTGTTGGTCCTACTGGAACAGGTAAAACCTTATTGGCTCAAACCATTGCGCGTTTGCTCAATGTGCCCTTAGCCATAGTAGATGCAACTGTTCTCACTGAGGCAGGATACGTTGGCGAAGATGTTGAAAGTATCCTTTCTCGTTTGCTTCAAGCAGCAGATTACGACCTGAGCCGAGCACAAAAAGGGATCGTTTTTATAGATGAAATTGACAAAATTGCGCGAAAAAGTGACAACCCATCAATCACCAGAGACGTTTCTGGTGAAGGAGTTCAGCAAGCCTTGCTAAAACTTTTAGAAGGAACAGTTGTTAATGTCCCACCTAAAGGAGGAAGAAAACATCCAGATCAGAAGTTCATTGAGGTGGATACCTCAAATATTTTATTCATTGCTGGAGGGGCATTTCATGGGATAGAGCGTCACATCAACAAACGATTGAATCTTCAGGCCATCGGTTACAATACGACTGTAGAGCAAAATAAGATCGATAAGGAAAATATATTACAATATATTACTCCTCGCGATGTACGATCGTTTGGATTGATACCTGAAATCATTGGTAGATTACCGGTGTTGACCTTTATGAAACCGCTTGATAAAGCCACACTTTTAGAGATTTTAACCACCCCTAAAAATGCACTGATAAAACAATACATTCACCTCTTTGACATGGACGGCATTAAATTGCAATTTACCTCAGGGGCATTGAATTACATCGTAGAAAAATCAATGCAATACAAATTAGGAGCGCGTGGGTTACGCTCCCTCTGTGAAGCAGTTTTAAACGATGCCATGTTTGAATTACCTGACTCTGATGTCAAAGAATTAAAGGTTACCAAGCAATATGCCGATCAAAAACTTTCCAAAATAGAACTGCCAAAACTAAAAGTAGTTTCTTAATCAGTATTCATTTTTAGCAGTTCTTCCAATAATTCTCTTGAATTTGAGAGTCTGGGTATTTTGTGCTGCCCCCCTAATTTGTTTTTATTTGAAAGCCATTGGTAGAACAAACCTTCTTTTGCTTGATGGAGGTGTAAAGCTTCTAAGCTTGAGTTTCGTTTGGCTTCATAATCTGAATTTTCTTTTTGAAGCTCTTCGTCTAAAAGTTTCGAAAACAATTCCAAATCCTGCGGTTCTTTTTCAAACTCAACGATCCATTCGTGTGCACCTTTTGAATTGTTTTTCATAAAAATTGGTGCCGCACTGTAGTTTGAAACAATACTTTTTGTCTGTATGCTCACTGCTGAGATTGCTTTCTCCGCATTATCGATGATTAATTCTTCACCAAAGGCATTGATGTGATGTTTTGTTCTCCCTGTGACTTGAATGCGATAGGGGGAGAGATTCGTAAAACGGACGGTATCACCAATTCTATAGCGCCATAGACCAGCATTGGTAGTAATCACAAGTTCGTAATTAGTGTTTAGCTCAACTTCAGATAAAGGAATAACCTTTAATTCATTTTTATTGGAATTGGGTTGGAAAGGAATAAACTCATAGAAAATACCATAGTCAAGCATTAAGAGAAGATCGTCGGCATCGTTGCGATCTTGAATACCAAAAAACCCTTCAGAAGCATTGTAAATTTCGTAAAACTTAAAGTCTTTTTTTGGAAACAAACTTTTGTATAATTCGTGATAGGGCTTAAAGCTGACTCCTCCATGAAAATAAACTTCTGCATCTGGCCAGATCTCAGTAATGGTCTTACTCGCTGTTTCTTCGAGTACTCTTTGAAGGAGTATAAGCATCCAAGAAGGTACACCTGCCAAACTTGTTACTTTCTCAGTTAAGGTTTCCGTTACTATCGCTTGCATTTTGGTTTCCCATTCAGAAATTAATGAGGTTTTATGACCGGGTGTGCTACTCAGTTCTGCCCAAAAAGGCATATTCTGAATGATGATGGCAGATAAATCTCCAAAATAACTGTTGTTTTCGTTATAAAGTTCGTGGCTACCACCCAAACGAAGACATTTTCCGCTCAAGAGTTGAGAATCGGGATTATTGTTAAAATAGAGGGACAACATATCCTTTCCAGCCTTGTAGTGACAATCTTCAAGAGCTTCAGTACTAACGGGAATAAATTTACTTTTCGCATTCGTAGTCCCACTAGATTTGGCAAACCACTTTATGGGACTGGGCCAAAAAATATTTTGGGTTCCGTTTCTACACCTTTCAATTTGAGCAGCGATAGACTCGTATGTACTCAGAGGAATTTTTGATCTAAATTCATCGTAGTTTTTAATATTAGTAAAATCATAACGAATTCCCATCTCAGTATTTTGAGCTTTATTTAAGAGTATGCTGAGCAATTCATTTTGCACCTCCTGAGGATATTTCATAAAGAGTTCCATCTGGTGAATTCTTTTTTTCAGAATCCATGAGGCAATTGAATTAAAGATCGAAGTGGGCATAAAATTATCGTTATCTTACCAATGTAAATTTAAATAATATTCCTTAGGACATGTTTCAAGCAACCTTAAAAAAAATGAGGACCGAAAATCTTCAACCCATTAATTATTTTTTGGATGTAGAATCTGGATTTCTTCACCTCAATCAGTTGTTGGGTAAAACTATTCGAGTGGAACATAGCGGTTCTCAGTGTTTAAATTGCGGTTTGAGTAAGCCAATTTTTCGGCAGGGTCATTGCCAATCATGTTTTTTTGACAGTCCGGCAACGGGTGATTGGATTATGCGTCCTGAGTTGAGTAAAGCTCATTTAGGTCAAGAGGATCGAGATTTGGAATACGAGTCTAAAATGCAATTACAACCCCATACGGTATATTTGGCATTGAGCAGTCATCTCAAAGTAGGGGTAACCCGCAAAAGCCAGTTACCCACACGATGGATTGATCAAGGGGCTCACCAAGCTACGGTAATTTTAGAAGTGCCTAATCGATACCTTGCTGGAGTGGGTGAAGTAGCGCTCAAAAACTTTTTTTCTGATAAAACCAATTGGCGTAAAATGTTACAAAACAATGCTGAAGCGGTGGATTGGGGAAAAGCTCGAAACCTTGCAATTGATAGCATTCCAAACGACTTAAAACCCTATGTAGTAAGAGAAACAACTGAAATACAAAGCTTGACATTTCCCGTATTGCAATATCCTGAAAAAGTAAAGAGTTTAAATCTCAGTAATACTCCTCTTTACGAAGGGAAATTGATGGGAATTAAGGGGCAATATTTAATCTTTGAAGATGCAACGGTATTCAACGTTCGCTCGAATGAAGGCCAATGCGTCAGACTTTCAATCAATTAACTTAAATGCTTTTTAGAATCTAAGAGTAAACGATTGAGCTCGCTTAATTCTTTTTTCGTGAGATCTCGGTATTTTCCAACACCTAAATTGAGTTCAATATTCATTATTCGAATACGCTTGAGCTTGACTACTCGGTAATCTAAATATTCACACATACGTCTAATTTGCCTATTTAAACCTTGAGTGAGTACAATTCGAAATTGTTTTTTATGAATTTGTTCTACTTCGCATTTGCGTGTCATCGTGTCTAGAATGGGCACTCCATTTACCATTTGCTCAATAAATTCTGCTGTAACAGGCTTATTCACCGTAACGATGTATTCCTTTTCGTGCTTGTTTCTTGCTCTGAGGATTTTGTTTACAATATCACCGTCGTTTGTCAATAATATTAAACCTTCGCTAGGCTTATCGAGTCTTCCAATGGGAAATATTCTTGAGGGATAATTGATGTAGTCGATGATGTTGTCTTTTTCAACCCTAGTGTCTGTCGTACAGACAATACCTACTGGTTTATTAAAGGCCAAATACACATTGCGTTCTTGAAGGTTTTCAACCAACACACCGTCTATTTCGATCCGGTCTGAGGGACTTACTTTTTGTCCCATAACTACTTTTTGTCCGTTGACCTGTATCCGTCCTGCATCAATTAATTTATCTGCAGAACGTCTTGAACAATGTCCAATTTCACTAAGGTATTTGTTAAGTCTAACGCCCTGTTGTTGATCGTTCATACAGTTTAAATTTTTAGTTCATCAGTAGGTTTGAGATCAAACTTTTTTCTAAATAGAAAAACAAATAAATAAAGCAACGGAGTATCCAAAGCAGCTACAAATACTTTAAATAAAAAACCTGAAAGTACAAGTCCCCAAAACAAATCCCATTCTAAAACTCCAAAGAGGCTAAGCAAACTGATGACTGAGAACGTATCAATGAATTGAGAACTAAAGGTTGAAAAATTATTCCGCAGCCAAAGCATCCGACCTTTGGTGAGTTTTTTCCAAAAGTGATACAGACGAATATCGACAAATTGTGCGCCGAGATAAGCCATCATGGATGCCAAAACAGCAACTGGTGAAAGCGCAAATACAGTTTGAAAAGTAGCATCGTCAACGGGAGAATTTGAAAGTGCTGGGACGACATTCGCCATCCATAAAATACCCATGGAAAAGAAGGAGGCAAATATTCCAGCAATTACAACCTGATTGGCTTTTTTCTTACCGTAGATTTCAGAAATTAAATCGGTGATTAAAAACGTGATTGGGTAGGGGAGTATGCCTACTGAAAGCTCGAAAAGTTGATTTCCAAAAACAGTAAGTTCAAAAGGTCTCCAATAAAAAAATTTTTGAAAGATTAAATTCGAAACGACTAATGAGGTTATAAATAGCCCTCCCAAATAGAGGTATATTTTTTTAGCAAGTTCAGTTTTTTTTTCTGTCATCCTAATGAATCTTTAATTCAAAAGGCAGCAATAACTGCATACGAGCTGCTGGCTTTACTTCAATAAGTTGATCAAATTTGGGTTGAATGGTATAGGGTAAAAATAAATTCCACAAACGGTCCAGACCGAGTGAAATATTCATATCTGACAAAATAGCGGTCAGATCATCTTCAAACTTTGGATAGTCCATGACGTTATAATTTTCAATATTAGCGAGTTTAGCAGCAGCCTGGATTGCGGCTTGAAGTCCTCCCAAAGAGTCAATCAGTCCATTTTCTAAAGCTTGTTTTCCAGTCCAAACTCGTCCTTGAGCAAGCTCTTCCACTGTTTCCTCAGGAAGTTTTCTGCCATCAGCTACGCGCTGTTTAAAAGTTGAATAGGTTTTTTCAATGGATTTTTTAGTTTGAGCTTCAAAGGCAGGACTCAGCGGTTGAAAAATGCTGTAACCCATGGCATTGGGATGGGTTTCAACAGTCTCTGCATTGATTCCCATATTTTGCATCAAACCGCTGGCATTTGGTAGGGACGCAAACACTCCAATAGAACCAGTGATGCTCATGGGATCAGCAAAAATCTGATTGGCTCCTGCAGCTATATAGTAACCACCAGAGGCCGCCACATTTCCCATTGAGACCAGAACAGGTTTTTGTTTTTTGACCTCATTGATCGTCTGCCAGAGCAATTCGGAAGTTAGCGCACTTCCTCCTGGGGAATCTACACGAAGTACAACTGCTTTTATCCAATCGTCTTCAGCTAGTTCTTTTAAGGTTTCAATAAAGACCCCTTGAGCTATGATGTTTTTTGTGCCTTCACCGTAAAGGATGGGTCCCTTGGCGAAAACTACTGCGATTCGATCTTTTATTTCTTTATTGTAATCCGACTTGCTTTGGTTTACAGCAGAAACTGAAGTAAAGTTAAGCTCATCTTTTTCTTCAAGTTGCAAGCGTGTTTTGACCATTTCCTCAAGGTCTGACTCATAGCCAAGCAAATCGATTAGGCCTTGGTTGACTGCATCTTCAGGTGTAGCTATTTTTTGTTTGTTGATTAAGTCATCTAAAGTATCAACGTTTAAATTTCGTGCTGATCCGACTTCTTTATTTAGCGTGCCCCACAGGTCCATGAGTAAGGATTTAATTTGAAGACGATTGGCATCACTCATCTTGTTATCCAAAAATGGTTCTACGGCGCTTTTGTATTTTCCTAAACGAACAACTTCCATTTTAACTCCGTATTCATCTTGAAAATCTTTGTAGTAAAGAACTTCTGAGGCCAATCCTTTGAATTCAAAAGCTCCCATAGGATTGAGGACGATGGTGTCAGCAACTGAAGA
>Ga0255752_10001425_pt1 | contig 27701 bp, 23 predicted proteins | sample 011ome_25_FD_179952 | JGI IMG/M metagenome (GOLD analysis project Ga0255752, IMG submission 179952) | Coastal salt marsh microbial communities from the Groves Creek Marsh, Skidaway Island, Georgia - 011512CT metaG (version 2) | ecosystem: Environmental > Aquatic > Marine > Intertidal zone >... | reverse complement strand
AAGCCCGGTCAAAGGAGACACCGCCTCGGCTTGAGGAAATGATTCCAAAACTCGGCGCAGCGGTGAACCACTATGATCGAGTAACACATCGGTTAATAAGGTTGCCTCTAACAAGGCCTTTAAATCCGTTGATTCACCCAACAACCAAGCCACAACCAGATGACCTTGGTCACCGCCTGCCGCTTGATCATCGGCAGAGAAGCTTGCCTCCACTTGAATAGGGGACTGGAATCTTTGCTCAAGCGGAACAAAAACGGGATCCGACGCATGTTCAAAATGGTCCAAGGCATTGACCGCAACTTTGTCGTGAAAATCCTCAACATTGATTCGCCCAAACGTCATAAAGATTGCGTTTGACGGATGATAATGCCGCCTATGAAAGGCTTTTAGCTGATCATAGGTTAAATCTGGAATACAAGCTGGATCTCCACCGGAGTTATGCCCATAAGTTATTGTGGGGAATAGTGCCTTGTTCAGAACCTCCCAGAGCACAGCGCGGGGAGAACTCATATCTCCTTTCATTTCGTTGTACACCACGCCTTTGTACACCAAATTTGAGCAAGGGTCTTTTGGGTCTGAAAATGCTAGGCGATGACCCTCTTGGGCAAAATCCAAGGGATTCAACCGAGGGAAAAATACTGCGTCTAAATAGACACCTAGCAAGTTATCGAAGTCTTTGGCACTGATGCTAGCAAACGGATACGCCGTATAATCGCCCGCCGTAAAAGCGTTCATGAAACTGCTGAGCGAGCGCCGAAGCATTGCGAAGAAAGGATCGCGCACTGGGTATCGGGTGCTGCCGCATAAGGTCGTGTGCTCTAAAACATGTGCGACGCCCGAGGAGTCTTCAGGCATCGTGCGAAGCGCGACCATAAATGCAGATTCTGGGTGATCTGCTGCTAAATGATAATGTCTCGCCCCAGTTTCTTTGTGGACATACTCGACAACCTCAAGGGCTAGGGTCGCGATTGCCGTTCGACGGACCTCACGAAATCCGTGATGTCTCATGGCCTGCCGCTCCATCAATTATTTCGAGACCTCTAACGATCGCCAGTAATCTGCGATCGCTACTTTCATTTCTTGCCGAAGCAACAATATTGCAATCAGATTCGGTATCGTCATAAAGGCAACCGTAATCGCTGCGATCAACCAAATCAGCGACGTATCTGCTACAGCCGCAAAGAAAAATCCCAGCACATAGAGTAAGCGATAAGCGGTTAGCCACTGGGTGCCACCGCCGGTGAGATAAACCACTGCCCGATCACCGTAGTAGCTCCAAGCAACTGCCGTCGAAAACGCAAATAGCAAAAGGACTAATGCCACGACATAACGTCCATAGTCCCCAAACACACTATGGGTAAACGCCTCCGAGGTTAAAGCTGCTGAATGAATCAAGGATCGACCCGATATCGGCACTGAGGTTTCGATTTTGCCCGCCTCAACGGTTAAAGAACCGGTGTAACGCCGAGTGTCGTCACCGACCAGCACAGCTTCAGCAATTGATCGATTATGTAGCAATGTGTATGGCCCTGGTTCTAGCTGACCAGAAACAACTTCTATCTTTCCGGTGTAGGGCTTAATAACACCATCCCCTCCATTCAGGAATGTGAAAAGCGCCTGCCGATGTTCGGGATTTTGATCGGACCAGTCGCCCGTAATCACTTCCGTATCAAATGCCTGAAAGACATTTTGATGCTTCTCAGTCCACACGCCTGATGACAAAATCACTAATCCCGTCAACGTGCAAATGATAATGGTATCGATAAAAGGTTCTAGAATTGAAACCATACCCTCTGATACAGACTCATCAGTTCGCGCAGCGGCATGGGCGATCGGCGCGCTGCCCTGTCCTGCTTCATTAGAGTAGAGCCCACGACCCACACCCTTGTTAAATGCATAGGCAAATGTTGCGCCTAAAAAGCCGCCGACTGCCGCAGACCCGGTAAAAGCATCTTTAAAAACGCTGACCATTGCTGGGCCAATGTGCTCGATATTCGCAAACACAACCGCTATGCCCGCAACAAAGTAGGTCACAGCCATAATCGGGACGATCTTCTCAGCGACCTTAATAATGCGAGTCACACCGCCCAAAATAACAACTGCTAGCAGCACTGCCAGAAAGGCGCCGCTCGCCCAAGTCGGTATGCCAAAGGTACCTTGTAATCCGATGGCAATGTTATTGCTTTGGGGCATGTTTCCCGAGCCAAAACTACTGACCACGGTTGCCACCGCAAAGATCAACCCCAACCACTTCATATTGAGGCCCTTTTCCATGACATACATCGGCCCGCCTACAATATGGCCAGCGTCGTCTGTTTCTCGGTACTTATGACTGAGAGTCACCTCGACAAACTTGGTGGTCATCCCAAAAAATGCCGTCATCCACATCCAAAATAACGCCGCCGGGCCACCCAAAAATATTGCGAATGCGACACCCCCGATATTGCCGGTGCCCACGGTCCCGGATATCGCGGTTGTCAGTGCCTGGAAGTGCGACGCATCACCTGCTGCCCCGGGTTTATCGTAGGTCCCCTTGAGCACCCGCCAAGCGTGTCTGAAATAAAAAATCTGCGGCGCTTTCAAATAAAGGGTAAAGAAAATCCCAGTGCCAAGAAGTAAATAAGGAAAATACCAAGCCGATTGCAACAAACCATCTGCAAACGATAACACCTGTTCAAATTCAGCCATGCTCGAGGTTCCATCGGATCAAACAGTGAGCGTGTACGGTAGCAAATATCACTGGCAGACGATACGGGTCGATCACAGTGTCTCAGTCTTCGGCGATACTTGCCAATTCTGCCGCTGCGGCACTCGATAGTTTACTTCCAGACCTTCGTCGTCGACTATCGGCTTTGTCAGAAATGGCTCCGACCCCTCAATCACCAGACTAAAAAGCACAGCTGCATCAAGCACATCGTCGACCGCTACGGCTGATTTGCGATATCGTTGAAAAACCTCAGTCTCTAGCCTGCTCACTGCTAATCCCCTTGATTCCAACAATTGACGCCGGGCGGCTTGACCTAAAGCCGACTTTTTCGATGCCACCATCGGCGCTCCCGCAAGCAGCGCAAAGGCCAGCTCTGGATGCCCTTCAAATAATCGCCCTCTTAACACGGGCGCTTCTCTCAAATAACCATCTATTTCGCGGATCTTGGGACACAGAAACCAGGCCTGTTTTGAGATTTTTTTACCTTGGCTAATTTCGTTCGCGCTGCAAGCGGCAAGATAGTCCTCGGCATAGACCGCAGACCGCGCAGGCACCGAAAATACACTGCCCGTTCGTCCTGGCAGCCATTGGCGTGCCACCTTCTCAACTCGGCGCTCGTCGGCTTCGGTCAAGCCTATGGGCATGTCTACGATGAGATTGCCGTTAGGCACTGCTTTCAATACGGCTTCAAAGGTCGAGCAAACAAGCGCTTGGGGCTTTGCTTTGGTCCCATGGATCACCAGCCAACCGGCTCGGCAGCCGTCGATTCCGGCGCCTACCATCAAGTCGAAACACTTGTTCGCATGGTAACAAACTCTTCAGCCGCAGTTGGATGGATGCCAACTGTCTCGTCAAAGATTGCCTTGGTTGCACCCGCTTTCATCGCGACCGCTAACCCTTGAATGATCTCACCCGCCTCACTGCCAACCATATGGATTCCAATGACCCGATCCGTTTCATCATCTACAATCAGCTTCATTAGGCTCTGCTCTTGGCTACCGCTTAAGGTTGCCTTGAGCGCCCGAAATGATGAACGATAAATGGAAATCGAAGGATAGCGATCCCTGGCTTCTTGCTCGGTCAGGCCGACAGTCGCAATATTGGGCTGACAAAATACTGCCGTTGCAATTCCGTCATAATTCATCACCTTACGCTGCCCCAAAAACTGCGTACTGGCAAAGCACATGGCCTCCTCAATGGCCACCGGTGTCAACTGAACTCGATCCGTTACGTCACCCAATGCAAATATGTTCGGCTCGGAGGTTTGATAATCTTCATCGACGATGATGGCACCATTGTCTCGCTGGGCGACCTTGACATTTTCTAGGCCCAAATCCTCGACTGCGGGCTTGCGGCCCGTCGCTGCTAATATAAGGTCTGTCTCTAGTTGTCTGCCATCTTCAAAGGTGGCCAGCAAACCACCGCTTTCCTGACGCTCGACCGCCACAAGGCTCGCATTAAAAGCAAGCTCAATGCCTTTCTTGTCGAGCTCATCCGCCACCCGGTGCCGGACATCATCATCAAATCCTCGGAGGAACAAAGGGCCTCGGTAAGCAAGCTCGGTCTTGACACCCAGTCCTGCGAAAATCCCAGCAAACTCAACTGCGATGTAGCCACCACCTACCACTAGCGCGCGCTGCGGGAGATCTTCCAAATAAAACGCCTCGTTTGAAGTTATCATGAGTGATGCGCCTGGAATGTCTTGTTTGGTTGGCCATCCTCCGGTTGCAATTAAAATCTTTTCGGTGGTTATCTCCCGGTCCCCGATTAAGATGGTATGCGCATCTTTGATTCTTGCCCGGCCAGAAAAGTGCGTCACCCCAGCATTTCTCAGCAGGCCCTCGTAGATGCCGTTTAATCGTGCAATTTCTTGGTTTTTATTGGCAAGCAAGGTGTTCCATTCAAATTCAGCAGTGTTTGGTTGCCAGCCATATCCTCGAGCTTCCTCGAAGTCATCCTTGTAGTGAGAGGCATATACAAAGAGTTTCTTCGGAATACATCCGACGTTGACGCACGTACCGCCCATAAACTTGTCTTCTGCCGTAGCCACCTTGGCGCCATATTGTGCACTCATCCGCGCTGCTCGCACGCCGCCTGACCCAACCCCTATCACAAATAAGTCAAAATCGAATGCAGTCATCAGCCGCTTCCTCTGGATTTCTGTAAGCTGCTAGGATACACCATTCGCAAGTATCACCGTTGAACGCCATGGAAGCTGACCTTAAACCATTTTCTCCCTGTGAGGACGTCGAAAGGTTGCGTTTTCAACTGACCACACCTCGGCCCAATCGACTTAAGCTTTCAGTGCGATTATCAGGGCCACTTCAAGCAGCGTTAGATCAAGCTTCCAGACTCGGTCAGAGGCGAGCGCTGCTTTGGAAAGAAAATTGCTTTGAATTATTCCTAAGGCTCCCTTGCCAAACCAATTATTGGGAGATTAACTTAGCACCGGGCGGCGATTGGAATTGCTTTTCCTTTACAAATTACCGAGAGAACCTCAAGGAAAGTCAAGATATTCAGATCCATCAATTTCTTAGCCAAAACCAGAAGGATTACTTTTGCCTTGAAACGATCCTCGACCTTAAAAGGCAAACGAGCAGACTATCTGGGATGGCCTGGGTTGGGTTTGCTGCTGTGCTAGAGAATCAGAACGGGCTTAATTACTTTGCGGTTACCCACGAAACCAAACCAGACTTTCACAACTTTAGCCAACAACTAAAGTACGCTCACCCATGACCTTTCAATTTGGCATTGACGCGTTGATCGCGGACTCCTCGGCCCTTGCACGATTGCGACAGCAACGGGTTGGTATTGTGGTACATCCTGCTTCAGTGACCGAAAACCTGACGCATACCTTAGACGCTCTCGTAAAAGCTGGTGTGGTGCCCCACTACGTGTTTGGCCCACAGCATGGTGCGCGAGGTGACAAGCAAGACAACATGATTGAATCAGACGATTATGTCGACCCAACCCACCAAATACCTGTACTCAGTCTTTATGGCGAGCATCGTAGACCCACGCCAGCCATGCTCGCCAACCTCGATGTCGTGCTGTTTGATCTTCAGGACCTCGGCTGCAGAATCTACACCTACATCACGACTTTGCAGTATTTCCTAGAAGCCGCCGCTGACAGCAATATTGAAATCTGTGTGTTAGATCGACCTAACCCGGCCGGCCGTGGCATCGATGGCACATTGTTAGAAGCTGGCGAAGAAAGCTTCGTTGGTGCAGTGCCGATCCCCTGCCGGTACGGCCTCACTATTGGTGAATTGGCACATTGGATGAATGATCGGTTGGCATATCCAGCAAAGCTATCCGTTGTTCGCATGACGGGCTATCACCTGTCAGACCCGAGGGAGCCTGACTGGCCAAGTAAAGCAACTTGGGTGAATCCAAGCCCCAATGCAAGCAGCTTAAATATGGCCAAGTGTTTTTCCGGCACAGTACTTCTCGAAGGCACCCATCTATCCGAGGGCCGAGGTACGACGTTGCCCCTTGAAGTCATTGGCAGCCCTGATTTTCCAGCGACCGAGATCAAACACCAGATTGAAGACGAGATCGGCGAGGCACTGGGCGGCGGCGTATTACGAGTTCATTACTTCGAGCCCACCTTTCACAAGTACCAGGGCCAACTTTGCCAAGGCTTGCAAATCCATACGGACCGTCCGGGCTTTGATAGCAACCAGTTCCAACCCTACAGGCTCATTGCCTGCATGCTTAAAATACTAAAACAGCTGGAACCTAATCAGGCGCTCTGGCGTGATCATGCTTATGAATACGAGCTTGATCGACGCCCGATCGATGTGATCAACGGAGGCCCTTTTCTCCGGCAATGGGTCGATGACCCACACTCAACGCTAAGCGATATGCAGCTAAAGCTCGACGCGGACCATCGTCTATGGCGAAAGTCCGCTACACCCTACTACTATTATTGAGCCCTGTAATAGGACCTGCGAGCTACCCCTGATAGCAACAACCAACAAAACCGATCGATCAAGGCTGTTAAGCGCTTGGCGTCACCGCTTGCATCACGTGCCATCAACGTTCCGCGGCTTCAGCAGAGGCGGGGCGATACACAGCAAAGCAGTTTAAATCGTCTAGGGGCCTAGGTTACGACTACGCTCCCAGCCACTAAGATCGACCGAGATCCCTTCGGTTCGGACCGCACTGCGGGCCAAGCAGGCGCATGTCACCACTCAAATGGATATGCTAGCATCCGATTTTTTAAGGGAGTTAGACGTGGGTAACGCTTACAAAATTGCCGTTTTAGCTGGAGATGCCATAGGACCTGAGATCATGGCTCAGGCTGTTCGCGTATTTCAGGTACTAAGCGAGCATAGAGACCTTGAATTTGAGCTCATCGACGCCCCCTTCGGAGCCCATGCCTACTTTAGCCACGGCCAGAGTTTTCCCGAGGAAACAAAGCTGGTTTGCGATGCCGCCGATGCGATTTTAAAGGGTCCCGTGGGGCTTTCGTTCGAAGATTCAAAGGCCATTCCGGTAGAAGAACAAGCGGAGCGTGGTGCAATTTTGCCTTTACGGGCACGTTATCAAACTTACGCAAACTTTAGACCGATTTATTTAAGTCGGGATATGGCGCATTTCTCGCCCTTAAAACCAGAGATTATCGCAGATGGCATTGATATCCTGCTCATTCGAGAATTGGTTGGAGGACTCTATTTCGGCGCTAAAGACCGAGGCGTGAATGAAGCTGGGTTGCGTTACGTTCATGAAACTTTGGCTTACGATGAGGCTCAGATCCGACGGGTCTTAGAGGTTGCTTTTCAGCAGGCGCGCGCTCGCAAAGGTCGATTGCACAACATTCACAAAAGCAATGTGCTGATGTCGAGCGTGCTCTGGAACGAAGTCCTTGATGAAGTTCACCAAGACTTTAAAGACGTAGACGTGATTCCTATGCTAGTCGACGCCGCCGCCACCGCCCTTTGTTTGAATCCCGGTCAATTTGACGTCATGGTGATGGAAAATATGTTTGGCGATATCTTGTCAGATCAGGGCGGAGGCATCCTCGGTTCCTTAGGGTTAATGCCGTCAGCCTGCATCGGTCCAGACAAAGCCTATTATGAACCTTCCCACGGTTCTGCGCCTGACATTGCCGGTAAAAATATCGCGAACCCATACTCCATGATCGGCTCGGTAGCCATGTTGCTGGAAATGAGTTGCGGCCTGAAAGAAGAGGCTAATCTTGTATGGCAAGCAATGAAGCACGTTTTTGAAGCGGGCTACACCACGGCCGACCTGCAATCTGTGGATGCTTCAAAAACAGTTACAACGGATACCTTTGGTGATTTGGTAATGGCCACTCTTTCTGAAAAATTGGCCGCCAACAAATAAATCACGGGATCATTAATCCGTGGACAAAACGCACAAATGGCCAAGCGTCAGCGACTCGGTGGCACAGGCAACTTCATCTTCAATCAGCAACGGAGTGCGCCACCCGAGTTGCCCCACCTAACGCTGTCTACGCAGCACTTTGGCATGACCTATACTGGGTATTGGTCTTGACTACCCGCAGTTACGCTATTGCATGAGCGCCGCCGGAGCAGGACAGCCATTATTGGCATCGAACCAAGCTGCCCCACCTAACGCTGCCTACGCAGCACTTTGGCATGACCTTTACTGGGTGTTGGTCTTGACTGCCCGCAGTTACGCTATTGCATGAGCGCCGCCGGAGCAGGGCAGGCATCATTTGCATCGACCCGAATCGCTCTTCCTGACCAAGCTTCTTGCGATACAAGTCGGATTCAGCCATGTTCATTTATCGATTGTTATGAGGACGACACGAATGAAACCATTTTTTACACCCGCACAACGAAAGCTGCAGTCAGAATTCGGCACCGAGGCCCTAGCCGATCGCATTCATGCCGCCTCAGTGAGTCAGACCATCAGCGAGTCACAAGCGGCCTTTGTACACAACCGTGACTTCTTCTTTTTATCAACGATCGATGAGCTAGGATTCCCTTCCTGCTCCTATAAAGGCGGCGCTCCGGGTTTTGTCCGGGTCGTTAACGACACCACTTTGGTCTTTCCAAACTATGATGGCAACGGGATGTTTATGTCCCTCGGCAATATCGAGAGTAAGACCAAAGTGGGACTACTTTTTGTAGACTTTGAAACGCCCAATAGACTCCGGCTCCGGGGTGAGGCCCAATGTCTTCGACAGGGCTCGTTGCTCGAGAGCTACCCTGGCGCCAACGTCGTGGTTCAGCTCACCATCGATCACGTTTGGGTTAACTGCCCGCGATACGTCCATCAGATGACGCCAGTATCATCCTCACCTTATCTCCCAAATCAATATGGCCAGAGTGCGCTCGCGCTTTGGAAACGCATTGATTTAGTTCAAGACGTGCTAACACCTGAGGAACAAGCGCAAGCAGTTGAGCTGGGCCTACTGTCCGTTGAGGATTACGACGCAATGGTTGCCCGGGGGGAGCTGATCTAGCCTTTATTCCACTTTTGCCGCAGCCTGACTCCAGATCATCTAAGGCACCCTAACGACGCCCGTACACCCCTGGTTTGATCCACCAGCCTTTATCGGTGCGAGGGCGTCATCGCTAGAAATTCGTTTCTTTCTGGCATTGAGATAGCCTCCAAGCATTGAGATAGTCGCTCTCGTAGGGACTAATGTCTTGTAGGAGGGATAAGCAGCGGGTTCAGCGCGTCGACATAAATTTTAAACGCCCTAATCTCAGCGCTAAAGCAGGCTTTGCCGGTTACAGGAGTCCTTGCTCGGGCGGATCCCACTAACCTTTTAATAGCGACGGCAACGGACAAAACACCTCACCGAGCAGCCCAAACAGGCGTGCAATACCGGTTTTGAATTTTTAATCTGATGATCAATGCCAGGCTAAAAGCCTAAGCAGCGCAACGGAAATGAAGGGTCTTTGTGTGTCAAAGGGTACCGAGTGTTTGGGCAACACTTGTCACCATGACAAGAATCGACAACCAGCCGAGCCCGATGAAAGCCCACATCACGAGAGGCTGCTCAAAAAGGTCTCCTAGGATATTCACTAACGAATCTACAAACAGAAGTTTTAATAACGCTTTCATAAAAGACTCTTTTGTCCAGACGCGGCAAGGATACCGGAATTGAATCTAGGAAAACAGTGCCATCCCGCCAGTCAAGGCAGTTTCAACGGCCCCCTACTCGTCTTAAATTCGGTAATCGTATTGCTTAGACGAGTATAGATCTGAGCGACATCAATCGCTTCGTTAAATTGCACTCTTTTCGAGAACAAAGTCACGGGAAATATAAAATTATCGGTTTTTTGCCATCGAAGCGCTTTGCTGACGCCGTATTCATCTTCGTAAATTACCCATTCCAAACCGTGGCGGGCAATCAACAGGTCACCAAATGCGATCCCCAAAGCTTGCCAAGTCGACACATCGTCACGTCTGATTCTGCCTTGGTCCACTAATTGTTGGAAACGCACTAAATCGGTATCATCACCCCGAAGCCGGTCAGAACCAAAATAGCGCTGCATCAGATCCTTAATTTGGCGCCGCTGGCGCTCTAAAATAGCCCTTTGACCAAGATTGAGCGCAGACACCGCAAAAGGTGTTTCAGACTGATCAAACTGGTAGGCCGCTAATTCTTCTGGCGTGAGCTCAATAAAAACACTTTCTTCCGCGGCCATGGCATTTGAAACCCATGCCAGTGCGATAATCACGAATCCTAATTTCACGTTGAAGCCTTCCTTTTGAGCGGGCGACATCTTAGATTAGCAGCAATCAAGACACCAGAGGCCCTTGATGCAATTGACAAGCACTATCCAAGCCATCCATGAAAAGCCCGACAGTGGCGTGCTGATTATGACTGGTGGCGGCAGCCTTTTACTGTCGACGCTCATGACTGAGCCCGGTGCATCTAACACTGTGCTGCATGCAGAAATACCGTATAGCGCAGCAGCCCTTAATAACGTCTTAGGATATGCGCCAAAATCTTCAGCAAGCGCAGTGGTCGCAAGGCAGCTAGCGATTACCGCTTATGAGCGCGGGCTCGGCTTGGATCCTAAAACGCCTGACGCATGCTTTGGTTTAGGGATAAGTTGTGCGCTAGCCACGAAGCGAGCCCGGAAAGGCGATGATCGAGCTTTTATCGCCATTCACAGCCAACGTGAGACTCGACTGACAGAGATTACATTTAGCCCCATTGGTGACACCTCGGCTGAATCCTCATCCGAACCCTCCAGACGACAATATCAAGAGACCGCCTTGATGAACGTAGCCCTTGAATTGCTGTGCGGCTACCTCGACCTAGATTTCCCCTATTCGCCGACGACTAGTGACTTCGAACTTGAACATCACCGAGCAAAGGCTGATCCCGCTTGGCGACCGGTTATAGCAAAGACCCGTAAGGCGACTCCCACTGAGCTTCGAGCACCGGCATTGTTTCCTGGCGCGTTTAATCCCGTCCATGAAGGGCATCTTAAAATGAAAGGTATCGCCGAGACCTTAATTGAAAAGCCTGTGCACTTCGAATTATCCGTTAAAAATGTAGACAAACCCAGTTTAGATTACCTTGATCTTCAGCAGCGGGTATCGTTGCTCGCTCCCCACGGCGACGTCGTGCTTACCAACGCACCGACATTTTTAGAGAAGGCAGAATTGTACCCAGGGACGACTTTTGTCGTCGGCATTGACACACTGATTCGAATTGAAAACCCAAAGTATTACAGTTCTATAGCAGACAGGGACGCCGCAGTGGCTCGTCTGATTGCGCTCGATTCAACCTTTATCGTCTTTGGACGTTACTATAATGGCACCTATCAACATTTGGACAATGCTGGTTTAACCACAGCGCTCAAGTCTCAATGTAGCATGGTGCCTGAGAGCACTTTTCGACAGGACATTTCATCTACCGACATTAGAGCCCAAAAGGCCCGGGACACCCAGACAAGAGATGCGCTTTAATGGCAGATTTTTTGGACCATGCGGGTGTTCTCGCGTTTGCACATCGAGGCGATCACTTAGCAGGCCCTGAAAATACGATGGCAGCATTTGAGGGCGCGGTAATGCTGGGTTATCGGTATCTTGAAACCGACATACATTGTTCGCAAGACGGTTATCTGCTGGCCTTTCACGATAGTAGTCTTGACCGAGTTACCAATCAAAGCGGACTGATCGCGAATTTGGACTACGCCTCAATTCAGCGCGCCCGAATCGCCGGCAGCCATAGCATCCCCCTAATCGAGGACCTTATCGATGCATTCCCCGACGCCAGAATCAACATCGATCTAAAATCTGATCAAACGGTTAAGCCTTTTATGGCCCTCGTCAAGCGCTTGCAGTGCCAGGATCGAATTTGCGTTGGGTCGTTCTCGAGTGCACGTGTAGAGGCGATTCGCGCCAACTTTCCCAATGTTTGCACGAGCCTTTCACCGAAGGAGGTCGGATGGCTGCGCCTTCGTAGTTATCACGTCCCAACCCCATCTATTGAGGGTCGTTGCGCACAAATTCCAGAGCGCACTGGTCGAATCCGACTCCTAGACCAACGATTACTGCACACCGCTCACAAACTGGGAATTCAAGTCCATGTTTGGACGATTAATGATGAATCTGAAATGGCTCGCCTGGCCGATCTCGGTGTCAATGGCATCATGACCGATCAAGCGGCCTTGCTTAAAGACGTATTAACCGAACGGAACCTCTGGACCTCTGCCTGATCGGGGCTCTCTGCAGAGGCTCTACTTCGTCGACAACAACCCAACCATCCCCGCCGATAGCATTCGAATGCGATCTAAGAGCGCCGTTGCGCGCTAGAAGCCGTTAAAACTTGGCAGAAATACCTCAGTCACCAAAATCGCCGAGGACTCTAGCTGAAATTTTGATCGCCGAGCCCACAAAAGATCGTGTGCAGTTGCCAGGTGTGTTGGAACGCCGAGTTCTTGAGGACTTAAAAGGGCAATCTCGAGTTCGTCGCGGGCAACCCTAGGCTCGCTAAACAGCCAATCGCCCAGCGGTCTGTCGGGGCGTTCTTGCAGGCCTTGCAGTCTTCCCGACATCGCGACTTCTGGAATTACTGTCCTGGCAAACACCCAAGCCGCATCATCTCCCAACAGCAAAACCTCCCTGACTAACGGTCTGGCTGCATCTGACAGGAACAGCAACATCGCTTCTTCCGATGTTGGAGGTTTATTACCTTGTTCTAGAACAACAACCTGGCATCGACGACCGTTCAAGGTGGCCAGTCTTGCGGTGAGCGACCCCTTATCGGAAAGCCATTGCCAAACGGCGTCTGGCAATGTTCTGACGGCAAGCGCATGACAAGTTTGCCAACCGAAAGGCTCTGTTTGCATTATGCCCACGAACCCCTGCCCTCCTCGCTCTTCATATCAGACCGTCAATTATGTTACTGAACCGCTGAACTCTGCAGCCACATTTGCTTGCGCAGAGGATACAGGTCTAACCCAGGTCTGGCGACCCAGCAGATTTAGATCATGACCGCGCAAAGGCGGCGCGGCCGCGTTATTTTCCAGCGCGACTAGGCGTTGGGGGCCCATGAAAACCGAAGAGATCGGTCTGTTGATTTGTCGACAACGAGAATCGCTCAGGCGGGAGTCTGCCTATTCCGCCGGCCAGCCATGGACCAATGGGCCGTTCATTGCTCACTGAGCCTTGACACCCGCTTGTGACGGTTCTACGTGTTTTGCGGCTTTGGCACGTTCGCTTCATGACTCGCAGCCGAAGATCATGAGGCCTTTCATAGCGCGCAGCGCATCAGCGAACAAACCTTCCTGGAAGCATCAGTCCTACCGATAAGCGCTGACGCTTCACCCCTTAGCAGCTCAACGCCAATGACTCTTACCATCAAGACAACCTTCCCAAGATGTAGTAAAATCTGACCCACATCTATTAAAAGGCGTGCCTAATGTCTACAGCATTTATGGCCTACCCCGAGCTGCGCAATCCGTTCGCGCCAAGTCCGGTCCACAAGGCTGGTTGTGTCACCGTTTTATACCGCGGTAACACCACAGAACTATCTGATCATCTCGCTGGCGAAGCGCTATTGATAAGGCCTGAGGACCTCACTCGAATCAACGGTTTCGAACTCAAACCAGAAGGCGCTTGCTTTGGCGATCTATGCGTGCCCGTTGACGCCAGTCTGATGGTTGAGCGTCATGGTCAGTCTTGGTTCAACCTAACCGCATTTGCCGATCTGCTAGAGCAGCCCTACGTGGTTGATGAAGAGGCCGGGGTTTGGAGCTTTGCGGAAATTCCTGCGAAGCGGCAAAACATGATGGCAGAGGCCATGGTGCCTGATCTTTCATTAACAGATCGGCAAGGCAACGTCGTTCGACTACCTGATCTAAAAGGCAAGAAAGCGCTCATTGTTACCTGGTCCTCATGGTGAGGCTGTTTTCTAGACGTGCCCGTGTGGCAACGTATTTACGAAGAAATCAACGATCCTAATTTTGTATTGATTTGTGTTGCTGAAGACACGGGTGGTGAAGCGGTAGCAGGCCCAATCTTTGATGCCGCCAACCCTTCCTACATTCAGATCATTGACGAAAACCACGCCGTAAGCAGCGCCTTTAACTTTGTCAATGTCCCCTCAGCGGCATGGATTGATGAGACCGGCCGTATTGTTCGAATTGATGAGGGGACTTACTCTCAAATTCATGAATTTGGCGAGGGTGATCAAGCCATTTCTTTTGGTACAGATGTTTACGAGCCCGCACTTAAAGATTGGGTAGCGCGAGGGGCCGACAGCAAGCACGTACAATCAACACAAACCATCACCAACCAAATTCGACAGCACACGTCAGACCAACAAAAAGCCGATGCGGCGTTTTGCTTGGGCAACTTATTTCGTCGGCATGGCGAGGAGACGAAAGCCAACCACTTTTGGGAAATGGCCAGACGGTTGAATCCCGATAGTGTCAATTTTATTCGACAAAACCTAACGTTGACCGAAGAGGGCTCAGCAGGCGAACAGTTCAGAGCGATGATGGGTGAATTCGTGAGCTCTGGAAAAGATTATTATCGACCGCTCGACATTGACAATGAGTAGTAAATTACTACCGAGGATGGCTTCGACATGGGTCCTGCCAATGCTCAGCACCTCAGAGGTTTTTGTCTGACGAATAATCCAAGGCAAGAGGTTAAAGGCCGGCAGAGAAGACCTTAGATTAGGATCCGGCGCTCTGAAACGAGTTTAGCCATCCAGAACAGGTAATCGGATCCCTGATCGATTCACTTCGGGGTCTGCCTTCGATCGAGCACACAACGCGGCCTCATAAGCGATGACATCGAGTCTGCTTGCTTCATCAACCCATGGCTTCGACAGATAACTCAATGCGGTCTTCGTTGTTGAGCACCGGTCTGAACTGATGACAGTACTGATGCAACTTGAAAAGAGGCTTTGCATCAGCAGTTGAGTCATTTCTCGGCCAAAGCGTCTATCAAATACCCTGTAGCAATCTTCCAAATCAGTTATTACAATTTTCCTATTTACTTATCGAGGCCGCATCTAACCGTGCAAGTGCATAAGCCTTCTCTTATCGTCAATGCCTTCAGCGTTTACTGCGCCTTGATAGGCATCTTGTTGTTCCTCGCTGCGCCTATTAACGTGATTGCAGATGAGAGCTCCTTGTTAGATGTAGATGCTAATGGCAAGCAAACACCGCTCACGGATGGACTCCTAATTATTCGACATCTCTTTGGTTTTACGGGTACCGCGCTGACCCAGGGTGCCGTCGATTTACAAGGGCAACGACGTCAGGCCGAAGACATCACAGCCTATTTGAATGAAAATCTGTCAACACTTGATATCGATGATAGCGGCAAAACCGCGCCACTGACCGACGGCTTGTTGATTATTCGATATCTTTTTGGATTTACCGATAGCGCATTATTAACTGGTGCGATCGGAGATTCAGCAACGCGAAAGACGGCAGCCGATATCACAGGTTATCTACAAGCAATGTCCAACGCTGGAGCCTCGATCTCTGTCGGCGATGGCGATGGCGAGACAACTCTGTCCGCTAAAAGCTTTTTTGAAGCATCTGTGTCTTCAGTCGTGCTCGAAAACTGCCAAGTGTGCCACCGGGAAAATGGTGCAGCCGGCTCGACACCGCTGCGCTACATCAGACCGCCAGACAATGCGCCGGACGACCCTCAGGTGATGCAGCAAAACTATGAGACGTTACGAAGCTATATCGTAAATGGTAACGGTGAGACTTTGCTGAACAAGGCAAGAGGCGTCGGTCACGGTGGTGGCGCTGTGCTCAGCTCGGCGTCCGAAGGCTACAGCACGCTGGAGGAATTCGTTGGGCTGGTTTCAGCAGAAGCGGGCCTTTCAGACACTTCAAAACCGCCAATCGCTACGGTACCCGAAGGGTTTTTCAAACCAGCCGCTTTGCTGTCGGCACGAAGTACGCTGCGCCGAGCTAGCATCTTAATCTTGGGCCGCAACCCTTTGCCCAGCGAGGAGGCATTACTTGACGGGGAAGATCCTGAAGCGCTCTCTAACGCCCTGACGGCACTTACCAGAGCCCCGGGTTTTCACGCCTTTGTGACTCGGGCGGCGAACGATCGCCTTCTGACTGACGCATTTTTAGAGGGCATTCCCCTTGAACAGTCAAATATTGAAGGCAATCCATTTTACCCATTAGCGACGAATGCCTTTGTAGCAGCCCAAGCAGAGGCCGCTGAGCGGTTCTTTTATTGGCCAAAATACAGCCATTGGCGCTGGGGACTCACTCGGGCGCCGGTCGAGTTGATCGGGTACGTTGTTAGCAATGATCGCGACTACCGTGAGGTACTCACTGCCGACTATATGATGATGAACTATGCGGTGAACGATTTTCTTGATGGTGGCGCCTCGTTCGAGACCGCAGACCCCGACACATTGCCCTATTGTCAGGATAATCCGAACCAGCCTTGCTTTGATCACAAAGTGTTCAAACCCGGGAAGCATCGAGGGCAAGTTCTTCTGGATGAGTACCTAGTCACAGAAGATACTGATCTAGCATCCACCAAAATCCTCGAGCACGGCGATTTTGTCGATTATCCACACGCCGGTTTGTTAACTACCCAAGCCTTTCTGAATCGCTACCCCAGCACAGAAACCAATCGCAACCGAGCTAGGGCGCGCTGGGTGTTTTATCACTTCCTAGGTATCGATATCGAAAAGTCTGCACCAAGAACCACTGACCCTGAGGCACTTGCCGACAGCAACAATCCAACTTTAAAAAACCCAGCTTGCACAGTCTGCCATCAAGTCCTCGATCCTTTGGCAGGCGCGTTTGAACGCTTTGGCGATGTTGGGTATTACCACGAATCTTGGGGAGGCAACGACTCGCTGCCTTATAACTACAAATCGGCGATCCCCGACCCAACCTCAAGTCCTAGCTATCTTATCGGTGAGACCGTCGCCGTGGATCAGACAACATTTGAGATGGTTTCGAGCCTTAGCGTGAATCTGCAGGCTGGCACAGTTTATTACCGCGTATCGTATCTCAACGACGCGGCTGACTCAGACGGTGACCGCAACGTGTTTTATGATTCCCTTTCAATTTATGGGCCGTCCGAAACCCAGATTATTGAATTCGAGAATCTACCTGAAGACTCGATTATCACCGGCTGTGGAGGCCCCGGTGGTGACAGTTATGGCCAATACTGTCAGGGCACCCTCGTGATACCTATCACCACCACTGAATCCGGCACCCATCAATTTGAACTCCGGGCTCGGGAAGATCCCTTTGGCAGTGAGTCAGTGCAGCTCAACATCGCCCTTGATCTGCAAGCTGATAGCCTCGATCAACTCGGTTATCAAACGGGAGATACCTGGTACAAAGATATGCGAGCCCCTGGTTACTTGAATAAAACGGCGCCCCCTGACGTCGAAAGCCTAAGTTGGGCAGCCCAAGCCATCGTTGATGACCCTTGGTTTGCCGAGGCGGCGGTCAAATTTTGGTGGCCCGCATTGATGGGTAGTGAAGCAGCAGTTGCGCCAGAGGTCGAATCGGATGCTGGCTTTGATGCGCAAATGGCACTTTTTGAGGAACAAAATACGTTTATCCAATTGCTTGGGGCTGAGTTTGCAAATGGAATTAACGGGGGCAACGCTTTTAATGGCCGCGATCTTATAGTTGAACTGCTCTTAAGCCCTTGGTTTAGAGCTAACGCTGCAATCGACAGCGCTTCAATTGAGGGCAAGCTGGGTACCAGACGTTTGTTAACTCCGGAGGAGCTTGAAGCGAAATTCTTCCACCTAGCTGGTTTTTACTGGGGTGATGATGGTGGCTTCTCGGAATGGCAATTCGACGGCAGATACTCACATTTGACCGACCCGTTGAACATCCTTTATGGAGGCATCGATTCTAGAAACGTGACTCAACGTGCGGATGAGATGTCAGCGGTTATGTTTAATATCGCTGAAAAAATGTCGCTTGCTACTGCTTGCGAAATTGTCAGCCGCGAATTCAACCTACCTAAAGCTGATCGCCGAGTTTTCTCCGATATCGATCTCGAGACAACCCCCAGCCGCCTGGTTGTCGAGGCTTTTAATGCCAAGGTTAGCAACACCAGTTTTGAAACCGTTATTGAGTTTGAACGCGACCTGCCTATAGGGCCGATTACTGCAGCGATTTCTTTCCATAATGACTACGCGTCACACGAATTTGGCGACCGCGAAGCCCTGCTCAAGCAATTAACCATCACCGAACCTAGCGGCGCTACAATCGACATAGAGCTCGCCAATCCCCCAGACGGCGCCAAAATTGTAGGATGCGGCAATTTGGAAAACGATTTCTATCGCTTAAGTTGTAACAGTACGCTGTATCTGCCGATTAACCTCACTCAGTCTGGAAAACACAGTTTTGCATTGACGGCAGCTGGCGAACAAGCGGGAGACGAAGCCGTCGCTATCGAGCTGGTCCTAGTGCAAACCTCAGACGTTGAAGCCATAGGCGAGCCTGCCCTTAAAAACCAATTGGCCGCTTTGCACTGGAAGTTATTAGGAGAGTCTGCCGAGGACGATACAGAGATTTTAGCAAGCTACGACCTGCTGCTCGAAAGCCTCCAACAAACATCGGATCAACAAGCACTTGGCCTGGAAGACTGGCCTTATCAAAGCTGCCAAAACCATAATTGGCGAGGTGAGCCGCTCAATGTTTCAGACGCTAATGGCATGAAAGGTGCGTGGATGACCGTGTTGACCTACTTCATGACAGATTTTAAATTTTTACACGAATAACTATTGCCCATGAAACGACGAACATTACTCAAACTACTTGCCCAAACTGGCGCTCTACCCCTCATGGGCTTATCCATGCGGGCCTCCGGTTTAATCCAGGACGGTTACGCCGGGCCATTGCTGTTACAGATTCAAGCAGAGGGCGGTTGGGATGTAACGAGCTATTGCGACCCAAAAGTTAATCAGCCTGGCGAAAAAGCGATCACCGAATGGTCCAATTCAGCGGAACCTTTAACCGCGGGCGGCATTTCTTATGCCCCTTTCGCCAACAACAAAACTTTTTTTGACCGTCACCACAAAAAAATGCTTGTGATTAACGGCATTGACACACAAACCAATTCTCACACGACAGGGGTGCTGCACAACTGGAGCGGCCGAAACGCCGAGGGATTTCCATCCTTGACGGCATTGTTCTCTGCACATCATTCGCCGGGGTCGGCAATGCCTTACATCAACTTCGGCGGCTTTGGGGCAACTCAAAATGTGGTGCGATTTACTCGACTGCAAGACAACCCCGAGCAACTAGCGAGAGTTTTGGAGCCCAATCTTGCCGGCTACCATGAACCCAACCAGTGGCATGATTACGAGGGCCCCATTTATTTTCGCAATCAAAATGATGTTGCGCTTGTAGACCGCTACCGGCGAGCCCGCCTTGAAAGACTCAGCGGTGATTCATCTTTACTCGGACGACAGCAAAATAACCTAAAAGCATACGCTGCTGCTTTAGAGGGCAGAGCAGCCCTCTCTGAATTCGCGCCCTACCTGCCCAAGAGAGAGGACACGATAGCACCCGTTGAAGGCATCACTAATATCAAGGGCCAGATCCAGTTGGTCAGTGCTGCATTTAAAGCGGGAATTTCTAGTGCGGCGGATGTTCACATGAACGGCTTCGACACTCACGACGACCATGACGCGATGCATACCGTGCAACTTTCGTATCTTAATGAAGCATTAGACCTGATTTGGCAATTGGCGGAGCAAGGAGGCTATGCTGACCGGTTAACTGTTGTCGTGGGGTCCGACTTTGGTAGAACGCCGCATTACAATTCCCAGCAAGGCAAAGATCATTGGCCCATTGGCTCCATGATCGTCATGCAATCCGATCCAAACTGGGGCGATCGCTCAGTAGGTTTGACAGACCCACTGCACAACGCGCTGCCCCTTAATCCTGATACACTGGCCGTAGATGCCGACAACGGCACAATAATTTACCCAAAACACGTGCACAAAGCTCTTAGACAACTGTTAAATCTCGAAGGCACAGAGCTTGATCTGCGCTTTCCGTTCAACAACACAGAGTCTTTTGCTTTTTTTAGCTAGGTTTCTAATGATGCTTGCCAATAATAAAGGCCTCTCGAACACGTGGGCCGTCAAATTTTCTGCTAAGTTTTGTGCACGACCTTAAACACAAGCACTTTCAAAAAATCTATAGAACTTGCTCAATGAAAAACCCAATTACCATAGAAATATTTAACGACTACGTTTGACCCTGGTGTTATCTCAGCACCGTGAGTGTTGATGCTTTAAAACAAGAGTTTGATCTGGTCACCCGTTACATCCACTTCCCACTCCATCCAGAGACACCGGATGAGGGTATTACAATTAAAGACTTGTTTCCGAATCGAAGCGAAGCTGACCTAACCAGGGCGGGCGACCATATCCGAGCGCTCATGGCAGAGGCTGGACTACCCTTTGGCCACCGAACAAAAACCTTTAACAGTCGCCTCGCTCAGGAACTTGGCGCTTGGGCGGATCAAGAAACTGATGCCGGTGAAACCTTGCATCGTGGTATCTTTGAGGCGTATTTTGCCGACAACGCCAATATCGGTGACCCTCAAGTTTTATTAGAGATCGTTCGTGGCATCGGATTACCGGTTGACCGGGCTGAAGCCGTACTTGCGAATCGATTGTTTAGCCCTGCAGTTAATGCTGACTGGCAAAGGGCATGGGAAAATGGCATTACCGGTGTCCCAACTTTCACCAGTCAGGATCTATTTGTGGTGGGCCACCAGTCACCAGAGGTTCTCGCAAGGTTTATCCGCCATTTACAAACATTGGATTCCACACAGACCTAACCCAAAGACGAATCGAGCTTATAACTAAAGAGGACCTAGCCTGACTTGATTGCAGGAACCAACCGCTACCAGGCATTGGCGTGCCTAAAGATCTCCGCTAGCGCGGCTCCCCTTGGTGGCAAAACAACAGCTCAATCTCTAAGGCAATTCAACTTTAAATCGGCTTTACCTCATCCGGGAAGCTGCTTGAACTGATAGACCTTTTTAAAATGAATTTTTTCAGTTAAGTTCGGGGAAGCCTATCTGTGGAGGGACCATGAGCAATCTATTACCCCTGCAACCCCTGGACGCATCAAACGAGTCAACGCAAGAGGTGGCCAACAGTCAGAATCGGCATTCCAGCCTAGAACAAGGGCTGAATCAGTGGATAGCGTTTCACAGCGCACTTAACCGAGGTCAACACTCAACAAGACGCAGCTTTAATGGTGTTTTGATCAAGGAGCAATCGCTGATTCACTGGTTTGAACAGAACCGTCCTAGCTCAATTAAACGCCTCAAACTGGATCTTCCTATTAAGGCGAATCTCATCGATCGCATCATCGCTAAGCAGATTGCAACTCAATCAGCCACAAGGCAAGGGGACGCCCTGTACCCTGGACCAAAAGTAATACAGTTCACCCAGACTTTGTTCTCAGAGCTTAAGCTTTCCCACACGCTAACGCACAGCCCTTTTGAGCTACACACTGATCTTCCTTTATTCACCCTACTCGCTCGCTTCTCGGCAATTCTGATGCCCTATCGCGAAAAGCTCAGCGCTCAATATTTTCGTATCGAATTCCCGCTCTGGCGACAGGCGATTTTCGGTCAGCGGCACAAAACGACTACGGGTGAGCTCGAATTTTTAACGCAAACGCCAAAAAGTACGCTAACAACCTTGCTAAGCACCGCCCAATCACTGGGTTTGATTGATAGCAAACGTGATGTCGAAGATGCTCGAATATTACGCTGGCAGTTGAACTCAGAGCACGAGAGTTACATGGCAAGAAAGTTGGTAATGATGCAGATTGTAGACGCGCTCAGCTAAGAAGTGCTATCCAAATCGCCAGGCACGGCCGTCTTGAGCTAAGCCGCCCAAAAAAAGCCTCTTATCCAAAAGTCTCTAACCCAAAAGCCTCTAACTCAAAAGCCTTTAACCCAAAAGCTTCTAACTCAAAATTTTCGGCTTTGACTCGCGGCAGAGTCTTTTCCACAGAACCAGGCTGCGCTACGCTCTGCAACGATCAGGCCCCAACAAAAAAATGGCAGTTTGGGGCCGGCCTCAGTCCGCGTAAAAACTTCTATGAGCGGCGCATTACCGATGGGGTCTTTCAAACATTTACCAGCGCTTGAACACCTCGGTTGATCAGCACTTTACACAGGTGCGAGCGGTATTCCGCGCTGGCATGCATATCTTCATTGAGAGTGTCCGGCGCGATCGTCAAACCCTCAATCGCGTCGATAGAAAAATCACTGGACAGCGCCATCTCGAAATCTGTGGCTCTGAAAACACTGGCGGCCGCGCCCGTAATGGCAACTCGAACGTTACTATTCTGACGGGCAAGCATTACCCCAACCATGGCATAACGGGATGCTGGATTAGGGAATTTCAGATAGACGGCCTGAGCTACAGGCGGGAATCGAACAGCCTGAATAACCTCTCCCGGCGCCAGTGCGGTTTCGAACATAGCCTTGAAAAACTCATCCGCATGAATTCTTCGTCGATCGGTCTCGACTTCCGCCCCCAGGCCTAAAACTGCGGCCGGATAATCCGCCGCAGGGTCATTATTCGCCAAGGAGCCGCCGATTGTACCGCGATGCCTCACTTGTCGATCACCAATTCCGCCAGCCAAACTTGCCAAAGCGGAACAATGGCTTTGAACCAAGTTCGATGCCGCTACCGCAGCATGAGTCGCCATCGCTCCGACCGTTAGCGTCTCGCCCTCAAATGCTATCGAATCTAATCCCACAATTTTCGCTAAATCGATCAGATCCTCTGGAGCGTTTAGTCGCTGCTTCATAGCAGGGATCAGCGTGTGTCCTCCCGCGATGTAAACGGCATCCCCTGAACCATTAAACAGCTCGATCGCTTGTGACACAGTTTCAGCACTGTGAAGTTTAAATTGATACATGTCTGCCTCCTATTCTTAGGCGGATTGCTTAGCTTGCAACATTTGCGCTGCTCGCCAGACTTTCTCGGGCGTCGCTGGCATGTCGAGTTCGATACCCCCAAGCGCTTGAATGACGGCGTTCATAACCGCTGGTGGCGATCCAATAGCACCGGCTTCGCCACAACCTTTGGCGCCTACCGGATTATGGGTGCAGGGAGTACAAGTCATACCCACCTTGAAGTCAGGGAAATTGTCCGCTCGAGGCATGCAATAATCCATATACGAACCCGTAACTAACTGCCCAGTGTCGTCATACACAGCCTGTTCTAGCAGCGCTTGCCCGATGCCTTGCGCCAAGCCGCCATGGACTTGACCCTCAACAATCATTGGATTGATGATCGTGCCAAAATCATCAACCGCAACGAACTGAACAATCTCAACCACCCCAGTTTCGGGATCAATCTCGACTTCACAAATATGTGTGCCCGCTGGGTAGGTAAAATTAAGCGGGTCATAAAAAGCTTTCTCTGCGAGACCAGGTTCCAGCTCATCTGATGGGTAATCGTGATTAACATAAGCGGCGAACGCGATTTCTTGAAAGGTTTTCGATTCGTTACTGTCGATCATTTTAAAAACCGGCGCATCAAACTCGATGTTATCGACTTCGGTTCGAAGCAAATGGGCGGCAATTTTTCGCGCTTTCTCAACAACTTTATCTGCAGCAACTGATAGCGCGGAACCTCCAACCGCTAATGATCTCGAGCCATAGGTGCCCAGACCAAAATCGAGTTTTCCGGTATCGCCATGGACGACGTCGACATCTTCAATGGCAAGTCCCAAACGGTCGGCTACCAACTGCGCAAAGGTTGTCTCATGACCTTGCCCGTGGCTATGGCTGCCAGTTAGGACGGTCACTGAACCTGTAGGATTAACCCGCACTTCACCGGATTCCCAAAGGCCAACACCCGCTCCCAGAGCTCCAGCTACCTGACTGGGTGCCAAACCACAGGCTTCAATATAGCAGGAGAGCCCAATACCTCGTAGCTTTCCACGTCGCGCCGCCTCGGCTTTTCGCGCCTCAAACGTATCATATGCCGACATCTCCAGCGCCTTTGCTAAACTGGCCTCGTAATCACCAATGTCGTATTCCAATGCCACTGGCGTCTGATACGGAAACTGATCTGGGCCAATAAAATTACGGCGTCTTAACTCAGCAGGGTCAAGACCCATCTCCACTGCAGCCTTCTCAACAATGCGCTCAACCAAATAGGTTGCCTCGGGACGCCCTGCCCCGCGATAGGCATCAACCGGTGCAGTATTGGTAAATACTGAATTAACCTCGACATGAATCGCTGGTGTTCGATATTGGCCAGCGAGCAAAGTGCCATATAAGTAGGTTGGGACACTGGATGCAAAAGTCGATAGATAAGCTCCCATGTTAGCAATGGTCTTTACCCTAAGGGCTAGAAACTCCCCTTCAGCCGATAAGGCAAGTTGCGCCTCGCTTACATGATCTCGGCCGTGGGCATCGGTTAAGAAAGCCTCGCTGCGCTCAGCGGTCCACTTGATGGTTAGCCCCAATTTCTTCGCTGCCCAAGCCAACGCAGTCTCTTCAGAATAAACGAAGATTTTTGATCCAAACCCGCCGCCTACATCGGGCGCGATTACCCGAAGCTTGTGTTCGGGCGCGATTTGAACAAAAGCCGTCATGATCAATCGAACCAAATGAGGGTTCTGGCTTGTGGTATGAAGAATAATCTCATCTGTGCCGGAATTGTATTCAGCCAATGCTGCTCTTGGCTCTAAGGCATTCGGTATCAGGCGATTATTGGTCAATTTCAAGGTGGTCACGTGCGCCGCCTCGGCAAAACCCGCATCGGTCGCAGCCGCATCCCCAAGCTCCCATTCGTAGCAAAGGTTACTAGGAACCTCGTCATAAAGTGTTTCACTTTGGCTCGCTGATGCTGGATCAACCACGGCAGTGAGAGGCTGGAAATCTACCATGACCAGTTCTGCAGCATTTTTCGCCTCTAAACGGCTATCGGCGATGACTAGGGCAACCGGTTCACCCAGATAGTTCACCCGATCTGCAGCCATCACTGGGTGGTGAGGTTGCCGCATCTCAGATCCATCTTTGGAATGAATCATCCAACCACAGGGTAATCCGCCTAATCCATCATTGGCCACATCTTCGCCCGTTAACACAGCTATAACGCCTGGCGCGGCTAAAGCCTCACTAATATCAAAGCTTTTAATATCTGCACGTGCATGAGGAGACCGTACAAAAGCGCCATAGGTCAGACCAACCTGTTGAATATCATCCGTGTAACGTCCTTTGCCAGTGACAAATCGATGGTCTTCTTTGCGTAAGATCCGTTGCCCAACTAATGATGTACTCATGATGATTGCTCCTGCATTTCGGCAGCGCCCTGCATCACGGCGGCCACGATATTTTGATAACCCGTGCACCGACAGATATTACCTGAGAGCCCTTCCCGGACTGCGACGGGGTCGATTGCGTCTGCTTTGTTCACCAGATCCACCGCCGACATAATCATACCCGGAGTGCAAAAACCACACTGCAAGCCATGACACTCGTTGAATGCCTTTTGCATCGGATGACTGGCTTCATTCTGCGCCAAGCCCTCAATCGTCGTTATCTCGGCTCCATCCGAGCGAACAGCAAGGACTGTGCAAGCTTTGACGGCGTCGCCATCAACGTGAATTGTGCAAGCACCACATTGGGTTGTATCGCATCCGACGTGGGTGCCTGTTAAATGCAGCTGATCCCGAAGAACCTCAACAAGCGTTGCGTTGGGTAAACAATGTACGGCGCGCTTTCGGCCATTGACTTTTAGTTCTATGGTTTGCAATTTTTAACTCCTTACATCGTGGTCGCTATCTTTGATCGCCACCCGCTGTTTTGGGATTACACCTTGTTAATGCTTGTTAGATCCCTTGTTTTAGCACTGCCCTAGGGTTTGCCGCAACCGCGAGAGCGCACCCGAAATCCTGACCGGCACTCGCATTAAACCACTTCGAGCGTTTTGATCTCTGGCGTCAACTGATCATCACCACAGAGTTCACGAACAAATTGGGTAAAAAAATCTTGCGCCATCTTCCGGGCTGCGCCCTGAATTAAACGGCCACCCAACTGCGCAATTTTGCCGCCGACAGCAGCTTCAACACTGTAACTGAGATGAGTTGCTGACTGCCCCCCTTCATCTGCCGCTTCAAGTTCAACTTTTGCACTGCCTTTGGCAAAGCCTGCAACACCGCCTTTGCCCTCGCCAACGATGTCATATGCATGGGGCGGCTTTAGGTTCTGCAATTCAATCCTACCTTTGAAAGTTGCCTTGACCGGACCAATCTTAGTGGCTACCGTCATATCGAAAGTCTGTGCGTCAACGCGCTCAAAGTTCTCACAGCCCGGCAAACAGCGTTGTAGCATCGCTGGATCATTTAGGGCATCCCAAACCTGGTTTACCGCAAGCGGGATCAGCAGCTGTTGTTTTAGTTCCATAACAACCCTTTAACTTGAATTTGCGAGCACCTGGGGGCTTTTCCTGAGGCTTTGGCTGGCTTAATTCATCGCCCTTTGAAAATCGCTGGCCGACGTTCGAGAAAACTGGCCACCCCTTCTCTATGATCCTCGGTTTGAAACAACACACCGAGTGTTTGAGACACCCAAGTCCCCATTTCTTGATAATCACCATAAAAACTGCGGCGCAGTCCTTCTTTTAGGTAGCGAACCGCTAAGGGAGGGTTTGCTGCAATTTTTTCGGCGAGACCATAGGCAGCCGACATCAGCTCGTCATGAGGTACACAAGAATGTAAAAGCCCAATATTCATCGCTTCTTCGGCATCAATGACATCGCCGGTAAATAGAAGCTCTGCGGCTTTTTGCGGTCCGACCAATCTCGGCAAACGGCTCAATCCAGGCACATCTGAGACCAGCCCCCGCTTGACAAACAATTCGCCAAACCGCGCCTGTACTGACGCAATCCGAAAATCTGCCATCAGGCTCAAGTCCATCCCCCAACCGACTGCAGCACCATTTACTGCAGCAATGATCGGCCGATCACAGTCAAAAATAGCAGCAGCCGCAGGGGTAATCCCGGGTCGAACCGCGCGCAATCTTGCGTGTGACGCGGTTGCATCTCCTGTCATCAACTCTTTTACATCATCACCGGAGCAAAAAGCAGGGTCTGTGCCCGTTAGAATCACAACTCGCACTGAGACATCCGCTTGAAGACTTCGGAATACTGTCTCGAGTTCTGAGTAGGCTGTTCTATTCAGCGCGTTTCTCGCCTCCGGGCGCTGTAACGTCACCCGGGCAATCCCGTCGTCGACTACGACAGTCATCGTTGTTAAGGCTTTTAAGTCCACGGCTAGCTCCAAGCGGCATTGGTTCTTTGTTATATCGAACTCTTAGGCTTTTGTCTCTAGGCTTTTGTCTCTAGCCTTTTAGTCGCGAGTTAGCGGACAAAAAGCCACAAACTGGTTGTGCCCCATTTTGAAACGGACCTGCATTTTGAAACGAACCTACCGAGTACTAACCATCCTATTAGTTGAGAAAGCGCTCCATCACCGGGTTAGCGCTAAATCTGCTG
>Ga0255752_10001421_pt1 | contig 27728 bp, 26 predicted proteins | sample 011ome_25_FD_179952 | JGI IMG/M metagenome (GOLD analysis project Ga0255752, IMG submission 179952) | Coastal salt marsh microbial communities from the Groves Creek Marsh, Skidaway Island, Georgia - 011512CT metaG (version 2) | ecosystem: Environmental > Aquatic > Marine > Intertidal zone >... | reverse complement strand
GGGTGGTGTTGATCATCGATTTTAGCGACGAGGAGGAGACAGAGGAGGAGGAGATCATGGTGTTGTTGTTCATGATGATGATGCCGTGTGCGCTCTATAGATATATACACAGAGAGAGAGAAAGAGTGCAAAGCTTTTCTTTCCTCTCGAGCGTTCCAAAAGTCGTTCTCGTGCTCTGACGAATGGCGAGAGGTTTAAACAACTCTTTCCTTCCTTCTTGTCTGTCTGTCTGAGAGCGAATAAAAAAAGGCAAAACTTTGTGTCTTGTGTCGTTTTCGTGCGCTCTCGTGTTTTCTCGGAGAGGTTTCTCAGAGAGGGTTGGTGTTTTGGACACCACGGGAAGCAAAAAAAGCTTCAGAGAGAGAGAGAGAAAGAGCGCGAAGGAGAGAGCGCACCGCAAGAAAGACAGACACAGACGCAGAAAGACGGAGAAAGAAGACAGAGAGTAGAATTTTAGGACGAGAAGATGACATCGTTCGCGACGACGACGATTCAGACGACGAGAGGATTTCATCGTCACCCCCCGGGAAAATCAGCCGAGAAGAAGAAGAAGAGATGGAGCAAAAGGAACGTGCGAATGATGGCGGCGCCAGGCACGGACGGGAAAACCCCGTACGTGGCGAAAAACACGTTCACCATCCCGCGAGACGAAAGCGGTGTGAAACTGGAGGAAATTAAGCGACGTTTTTTGGACGAGATGCGTTTTCGCGAGGAGAAGATGAAAACGATGCCCGATTACGTCTCGTCGCAGTTGACGGAAATTGGGGCGAACGCGTACGAGTTTTCGCAAGAGTGGAAAACGAAAGAAGGGTTCGAGAGGTGGATGAACACGCCGGAGAGAAGACGATCGCACTTTCCAATCGGGGTGTATCAGTATTTGCCGAAGGATAAGTGGTCGGTGCCGGAGAATTTTGCGCCGGTGATTAAGGTGAAGGACCCGCCGAAACCGCCGAAGTAGTCATCAGTCGACTTTGTTTGGCGCGGAGAAAAACGACGCGGATGTGAGAGATTGGAAGCGAAAGTACTTTGTTGTAATCGAGAGAAAGTTATCATTATTATTATTATTATTATCGATAGTATTACAGTTGCTACTTTCGTTTTACGCTCCAACGCGTCCTCGGATGATATCGAGCCATACTTGCGTTCCCCACGCCGGGATATCATCATCGGTCGTCGCGCGTTGTTGTTGTTGTTGTTGTTGTTGTTGTTGTTGTTGTTGTTGTCGTTGTATTTGCGGAGGTGGTGCGGCGAGAGAAGGTGAAGCAGACTGCGCCGCCGCGGATTCGCCCGCGACCGCACCCGCTTGCACTTTCTTTTGTTGGTTCATTTCCTTCTCTCTCATCGAGAGATACTCCGCTCGATCGTACGGGTCCATCTGGTCCAAAGCCGCTTGCGATAAGCCTCCGTCTTCTCCCATCATCCCGCCGCCGGTGAATATCTGCCACGTGGCATAGCAAATCAACAACGTCGGCACGAAAAAACCAAACGTGGCTACCGCTAAAACGTATTTGACGAATTCGTCTTTCGATAACATCCCCGTGCTTTCGTCGCCCATAGCTTTGGTGAACGATTGGTACTCCAACTCAACAACCGTGTCTAAAAACCACGACCATTCGCCAACATCTGGAGGCGATAATGCGTTATAAAACATTGTCGCCGCGATATCTTCCGCCATTCTTTTCGCCTCCAAATCGTCGTAAAAATCCGCCTCTTCGTCGCCCGCCCACGAGTTGTTATTATTGTTGTTGTTGTTGTCGTTGTCGTTGCCACTCGCGCCGTCTTCCGTTTTCGAGGAGGACGAAGACGACACCGCGTTGTACCCTAACTTTTGCAAAGACTCCGCGCGTTCCGGTGACATTTTGCTACTGCTGCTACTACTACTACTCTTCTGATTTCTATTGCTCCACCTATTATTTCTACTTTTCTTCGGCTTAAACTCCTCCGTTCCGTTATCGGCGAACCTCCAATCGACTTTGTCCTCCCTCCTCACAATCTCGCCTTTCCCGTTCACTTTATACGTCGTCACTCCGTAAATATACACCGACCCGAACGGATCGTCCTCTTTCTCCTTCTCCAATTCCTCTTCCGTCGCTAAGAAAACTGCCCTATCCATCTTCTTCTTCAAACTCACGATGCTATCCGACGGTTTCGCTTTTTCCAGAAGCGTGTTCGTAAACTTTCTCTTCTTCGCGCTTTCCGGTTTCCACGTCGCTTTCCACTGAAGCAGTAAACTCCCGGGTTCGACCGACGCGCTTCTCAACGTTTCGAACTGAAACTCAAATTTAGATTTCTTCTTCTTCTCGTCGTCGCTCGAAGACCAGTGTTTCATTAAACTCGCCACTTCCTTCTTCCCTCGCACCGCGTACACGTCGTTTTCGTACTCGCACTCTTTCGCCAAAGGAACAGAAACAACTCCTTCTTCCGACGAACAGTCCACGAATGGTAATCCCGATCGAAACCTTCTGTCGAGCTCGTTCGTCGCTCGTATCATTCTCTGTAACGAATCGTCCACGCCAACCGTGGTCCCTCCGGTCAGTTCGTCGATTGAATTCGCGCGGATGATTCTTTTTCTCGTCGCCGTTTTCCTCCTTCGTCTTCCATTAGTAATCGTTTTAGTCGCACTCGTAATAGGTTTCGAGAAAGATAAAAACGAAGACGAAGAGACAAAGGATTTCATCGTCATCTTTCGCGTTATTCTCTCTTTCTTCTTCTTCTTCTTCTTCTTCGATCTCTCTCTCTCTCTGCACTCTCTCTCTTTGAGTCGTTTTTCTGTTGTTTGCGTTCGTTTTTGGATCTCTCGTTTTAAATGGCCTGAAAAACCCTAAATAGCTACAAAGCCCTCTTCCTCGGGTTTCAGGGCTTTCCCTCGTGGCTTCATCATCATCATCATCATCATCATCATCATCATATATAGAGCACACATATAAATAAATAACAATCATGGTGCAAATGTCACAAAAAGAACAAGACATCCAGATGATGTTGGCGGCTGGATGCCACTTGGGGACCAAGAACGTCAACTTTCAAATGGAAAGATACGGTAAGATTTATTCTTGATGCATTGCATCACACGCAAAGAGAGATTTGTTTTTTTTCCTCTCTCGGGCGTCTTTCGCGCGATTTTGAGGAAAAATAATATTGATAATAACAGCACGACGCGAAGGTGGAAAGCGAGTTTGAACGGTCGCGATGCGACCTGTTCGTATTCCTGCGCGCGGATAACGTTGCGATGATGACAGTTTTGTGTTGGTATCATCTCTCTTTTATCGTCATCATCATCATCATCATCGGTCTTTCTAGGCTTCGTGGTTTATTCACATCTCTCTCTCGTCTCTTTCTCTCTTCATTTTACAGTGTACAAGCGCAGAAACGACGGCATTCACGTGATCAACCTCGGGAAAACGTGGGACAAGCTCATGATGGCTGCACGCATCATCGTCGCCACGGAAAACCCAGCGGATGTCATCTGTCAATCTGCAAGACCGTACGGTCAAAGAGCGGTTTTGAAGTTTGCGCAATACACGGGCGCGAAAGCCATCGCGGGGAGACACATGCCGGGGACGTATACGAACCAGATTGACTCTGAATTTAGAGAGCCGAGAGTGGTGATCATGACGGACCCGAGAACGGATTCGCAGCCGATTTCTGAGACCGCGTACGTGAACTTACCGGTCATTGCGTTTTGCGACACGGACTCTCCGTTGCAATACGTGGACGTCGCGATTCCGGCGAACAACAAGGCGAAGCATTCCATCGGTTGCTTGTATTACTTGTTGGCGAGAATGGTTTTGCAAATGCGCGGTTCCGTGAGCTTACAAAACCCGTGGGACGTCATGGTGGATTTGTTCTTCTACAGAGACCCGGAGGAGTTGGAAGCGAAGGAAGAGGAGCAAGAAGCGGCGAAAGCGGCAGCCGCGGCGACTGGTACGGAAGGGGCTGGGTACGACGCCAGCGCCGGTTACGCGCAAGACTCGTGGGACGAGCAACAAGGCGGCCAAGGCGGGCAATACGCGCCGGTGAGTGGCAACTGGGACCAAGCGCCGGCCCCGACTGGATGGGATCAGCAACAAGGCGGCGACTTTGGCGCTGGGTATGCCCCGAGTGGCTATTAATAAATTCTTCTTTTCTTGAGGAGGATATTCTACCGACTTTTAAGATGGGTCGATTACGCTGGAGACGTCTGTCTAATGGGAATAGATCACTTAGAATATAGAGACAGGGCACCATCTTTAATCATCAATATATAACTACTTTACACGTTGTATTGAATCTCTTTCATGAGTTAATATAAAATTACACGCAGCACTCTTTGTTCTAGTATTATCTATTTTAGCTACTGTATGCGTATCTATTTCTATTCTAATACAACGACGACGCGTATCCGCCGCCACCGCCGCCGCCGCTATAATGACCACTGTTCGCATTCCGACAACTCTTCACCGCAATCATCACCCTCTCCTCGAATAACTCCGCCTGTATTGGTTGTTCTAACTCGTAAAACGGATTCTTCATCGCGAAATCCGCGTACACGTCGTACACTCGTCTCAGCAGTCGTTCCACCCCAATCGCTTTCTTCATGCTGCAGACCATAAATTTAATCCCTGTTTTCGTTTCAAAGCAGTGCAAATCAAACGTGCTCGTTTCCAACAACTCGATTCCTGAACTTTTTTTCACCGGAGAGACGGAATTCGTTCGCGATATCGCGTGTAACGAGTGCCACACGGACGCCAAGCGCAACGTGTCGTTGATGTCCAACGTGTTTTTGTCGGAGGAGTAGTTTTTGTAAAAGATTAAACCGCCGGATTTGTTCACGATCCAGACCGAAAAGACCGGAGAGGAGGAGGAAGAAGAAGAAGAAGAAGAAACGAGGAACGAAGCGCGACCAGTGAAATCGACCCCGACGTCTTTCTCGCCTTGGCTTCCGTCGTCGAAGCGCGTGGATCCACTCATTTGTTTTCTGTGGAGGAAAAATGAATCAAGAGAGAGACTTTTCAACCACATGAAAATTTAGGGTGTTAAAACCTAGTATGGGCTCAAGCCGCCAAAAGGTCTCCTCCGTCCGCGCTTTCGTCTCTCTTCACTCTCGTATTCGTGCGAGATCTTCACGCGAAAACACTCGACGAGACGACACTCTTTTTACTCACCACTTTCAAATGATGATCAGCGCTTCAAAATGCGTTCAATGCACTCAGATCAGATCTTCTTTCTCTTCTGAAAGAAAGGATGATGTCCATCAAAATCGTTTGAAATCATCGTCGTTTTCGGGAAAGACGTTCCGTTTTTCCAACCGACATGTCTTTCTTGCGAAGAAGAAGAGAAACAACGGAAGAACTTCTTCGAACAACAACACCAAAACCGTGATAACTTCGGCATCATCGAGTAATAATAATAACAATAATAATCGCAAGTACAACTTCTCCGCGGGCCCGGCGATGTTACCGTTGGACGTTCTCGAAGAAGCGCAAAAAGATTTGGTCGATTACAAAGGCACCGGAATGTCCGTGTTGGAGATGTCCCATCGAGGGAAAGATTTCATGTCGATAGCGGCGAAAGCGGAACAGGATTTTCGCGAGTTGGTGAACGTGCCGGAGAACTATAAAGTTATTTTCGTGCAAGGCGGCGCGTCGACGATGTTTGCATCGAACGCGTTGAACTTATGTCCGACGGGGAAGGAGAAAGCGGACTTCGTGACGACGGGCGCGTGGTCGAAGAAGGCGTTGGGGGAGGCGAAGAAGTTTTGCGACGCCGGAGAAGCGGCGACGAGTAAGGAGAGTAATTTTTCAACCATTCCGGAGAGAAATACGTGGAATTTAAGAGACGGGGCGAAGTTTGTGCACATTTGCGAGAACGAAACCATCGGTGGGGTGGAGTTTAAGGAAACGCCGGTTGGCTTGCCGGACGGCGCCGTTTTGGTCGCGGATCACTCGTCGAACTATTTGAGCAAACCGATCGACGTGAATAAGTACGGGATTATTTACGGTGGAGTGCAAAAGAACATAGCGTGCGCGGGTATGGGGATTGCGATCATTCGCGAAGATTTGATTGGCAACGCGGCGCCGAACACGCCGACAATGTTGGACTTTTCGACGCACAGCGAAAACGAGAGCATGTACAACACGCCGCCGTGTTACACGTGGTACATTTCCGGTTTAGTGTTCGCCAAGTTATTGAGGGAAGGTGGTTTAAGCGCGATGGAAAAGAGAAACCAAGAGAAGGCGAAGGTTTTGTACGACACGATCGACGCGTCCGCTGGCTATTACAACTGCCCGACGGATTTGAAATACAGATCGATGATGAACGTTCCGTTTACGTTGGCGAAAGGCGGCGACGTGGAGAAGCAGTTTTTGAAAGAAGCCAGCGACGCCGGATTTGAAAGCTTGAAAGGTCACAGATCTGTAGGAGGTGCGCGAGCGTCTATTTATAACGCGATGCCGAAAGAAGGCGTGGAAGCGTTGGCCGCTTTCATGAAAGACTTCCAAAGCAGAAACACTTAAAGAAGTATGTTGTAGAGGAAAAATGCGTCCGTGTTTTGTTTTTGGGCGCTCGAGCGTGAGTGTGTGTGTGTTTGTGTGTTTGTGTTTTGTTTGTGTGTGAGTAATAAAACTTACTAATTTCTTCTGTCACATCATCGTGCTGAAACTACTTCTACGCGCATCTATTACTACTACTACTACTACTACTCTATGGCTACCACCGGTAGTTACGACGACCGCCACCATATGTCGTTTTCGGCTCGGAACTCGACGCCTTTGGGACCTAAAGACGTCTCGGCGTTTATTTTTAAGCTCAAGGCGTGTAAACCAATCTTTTCCTCCGGTTCTGGAACTCTCGGAGGAGCTGTCTCACCATCGTTAGCGTTCAAGTACAAACAATCGTTTATCAGAGCTAAATTCTCTTTCGAAAATTGCGCTCGAATCTGGTGCGTCCGACCGGTGATAAGTTTAACCGTATTCTCGTAAAACGTCTTTCCATTCACCGCGACCGGTTCACTTTTTTCCACGCGCAATATCGCCACGTTAGAAGGAATTTGCGTCTTATTTTTCAAATACGACGCGGTATCGTCTTCTGACAATTTTAACGTCTTCATTTTTACCGTCCTCGCGCCTTTCCCAATCGTTCGTTCCGACGGTTCGTACTCGTGCGTCATCAATCCAATTTTCGCGGGATTTTCCGTCAACGCCAAATACTGCTTCTCCACGAAACCGTCTCGTAATATTTTCGAGAAGATACCGGCGGCTTTGCTATTTTTAGCGACAACCACCACACCACTCGTCGTCACGTCTAACCTGTGCGTCGGGAACAACTTCGTCGCTTCGTCATCGTTTTCATCTCCTACTCTCAGCGCCGACCAAACGCAACGGAGCACGTTCTCCTTCGCGTTGTCCACCGAAGGAGAAACGGGTAACCCGGATGGTTTCATCACGACCACAAAATCGTCCGTTTCCTTCAAAATGCAGTCCATCCATCGCGTTTCTCCCGCCGCAAGAAACCGTCTTGGATTCACGTGCGCCCGCACGTAATGTCTCGACCCCGCCGGTAATATGACATCCGAGCGTATTCGTTTCATTTTGTGCTTAACTGTATTCGGTTCCAACTGAAAATCCTCCTCGAGCTCGTCCGAGATGTACACCGCGCCAAACTCGATCAACGCTTGAAAATACCGTTCGGTGACGTCTGTGATTTCACCGTGCAACGCTTCGGAAAGCTTCTTGTTGTTCGAGAGCGATTTGAGGTCGCAGTGTTCCACTCGAGCTGGACGTTTCTCGCTTGGAATTTCTGTTGTTGTTGTTGTTGTTGTTCCCGTATTCTTCAAAGGGACCGACGATGATGATGACGACGATGCTATTGGTGACGACGAAAGCACCGAAAAAGTCCTTCGCCTCTTCTGCGCTCTCTTTGTGACGAGTAAAGCGAGAGCGCGTTTCGCGGGGGACCCCGCCGCTCGGAGGCAAAACATGTCTCGTTGAAACGAAATTGTGGCGAATTTTTTTCTCCATTTTATCCAAAACAGTTACGCTCGCAAAACGGGATGTGGTCGTCGTCGTCATCATCTCTGCTATCCTCGGCGACGACGACGACGACGACACGAACGAAATCGAAAACGACCTCGGTTTTGGTCCCACAAAAAAGAGGAAGGAGGAGGAGGAGACCTTTCGTTCACGTCGTCGAAAATAAAAACCGAATCGCGTTCACGAAATTGGAGTTGTCGGAAAACGAATCTTCAACTGTTGTGGTGCGCTTGCGCCAATCGGACGAACGATTCGAACATCTTCGCCAGGTTTTGAAAAAAACGAACAAAGGCGACGAGTTTAAAGCGACGATTTTGAACGAACGCTTAGCGACGGGAAGAATTCTCTCTTACGACGACGACGACGACGACGAGAGAAGTGTTTTGATTGAAATTTTGAGCACCAAAGAGGAGGAGGCAAAGGAAGAGAAAATGGTAACTGTTTCGCTGATCCTCGCGATGCCGCGGCCGAAAGTATTGCGACGATTACTCTCCGTTTTCGCACAGTTCGGGGTAGAAAACGTGCACATGTTCAGCGCGGAGAAGACGGAGCGGTGTTATTTCCAGAGCGAGGTGTTGACGGAGGACGTTTTGGTTCGAGAGTTTACTCGCGGCGTAGAGCAAAACGCCTTGGATTTCAAATTTCCAAACGCGAGCAAGTGCAGGAATTTGAACGCGGTATTGGAGGCGCTTTTATCGTCGGGAGACGAGGAAGGTAGGAAGGGAAGAGAGGAAAATATCGCGAAAAGAGTGAACGGAAGGAAAGGTGCGAATTTTGAATGGTTGTTGCGGTCGATGAGAGATGAAGAAGAGGGAGAAGGAGGAGAGGAGAGAAGACGAATAAATTTGTTGGCGCATCCGTCGAGCGCGAGCGTGTCCGTTACCGAGGCACTTGCTCAAGAGAAGAGCGCGATTTCGACGAATAGAGTCGAAATACTCTTAGCCGTTGGTCCCGAAGGTGGGTGGAGCGAAGAAGAGGTGCGAACGTTTGAGACTTTCGATTTCGTAAACGTCGGACTGGGCAATCGCGTGTTCACCACCGACGTGGCGACGATCGCCTTACTCTCCTCCATCAACGAATACGTAGAATATAGTTTATAGTTTTTTTAATACAAAGTAAGCAGCGCGTACAAAGAATAGAGCAAAACCATCGGGTAAAACACCACCAACCGTTTGCCTTCGCCGCACTGACCCATCCCGTGTAAAAACAACCCGCTCGATTTACTCGACGCTTGCAAAATGCAAACACACGCAAACGCCAAAATACCAAACGAGTTTGTCGTTCCGGAAAAACTACCACCGCCACTACTACTTTTACTACCATTACTACTACCTTCACTATGTACGAACGCTTTCACCACGCTCAAAAATAAAATCGACGTCGCGTTATACCCAATCACCGACGCCGTTCGACTCAAACTCAAATTTTCCCCGGCGTCGTTGTTATTCTGCGCAGTTAACTGATTCAACAACCAACACGTCAAACCGCTCGCAATCGCCGACCACCCTAAAATATACCCGTAATGCCCCTTCCCTTGAAGCGCGTGCAAAGTAGCAATCAACCCAAACACCACCAAAGGCCCGGCTAAATCGTCATCCTTCGACGTCTCCCGCGTGTGTTTCTTTCGCATCGGCAGCGGATTCATCGCGCTCTTCGCTCGCCGCGCGATTTGCGCAAAGTCAACCCCCAACTCCTCCAAAAGCGGAGGTTCGTCCGGGAAACCGCCGGACCAGGATACTTTCCCTCGAAACCCGCGATTTCCAGAGGAGGCTGCCCCAGACGACGACGTCGTGTTTTGCACGTTCCCGAAACTCTTCGTCCGAGTGAACAACGCCGCCCATCCGCCGCCAAAACCGCCGCCCGCGCTCGAAGAAGGTTGATTTTGTTGAAACGATGATGATGTTGACGACGGTTGGTGGTGGTGTTGGAAATTCTGCGAGGGCGGAGGAGGCTGGTACCGGCCACTCCCACCGTCCAAAGACGATCTCTGATTATGATGGTGTTGTTGTTGAGACGATGATGATGGTTCAGCGTTGTACGGAACCTCCTCCGACGAAGGAGGCGGCGCAAACGTCGACGGCATGAATTGCATCTGTTGTTGGTGGTGTTGGTGCAATGGATTAGTATTATTTGGATTTGGAGGAATAAAAAGCGACGGTTGTTGTTGTTGTTGTTGTTGTTGTTGCATCATCTGTTGTCTTTCTCCTCCATCTCCAATGGTACTACTACCACCGTGAACACCACCACCGTGTGGTGCGAACGAAGGCGGTTGTTGTTGTTGTTGTTGTTGTTGCATGACTTTTGTGTAGAAGATATGCGCGCTTAAAAGAGGCAACGTTCGAAAAACACGTTTAGGGTATCAAATGAGACCCTAAATGCGTTGTCCTTTGAAAGAAAGAGAGGCCAAAACTCGTCAATTTTCACGCGCATTTATACACGTAGCAGAGACAAAATGGTACGTCCTAGTTTCTTTTTTCCCCGCCTTTCATCGACGATAACAACGTAACTCTTTTACGCGCGATTCTCTCGAGAGACGCGAGGAATTACGTTCGCGTTACAGAAAACAAAACTCATTGTTTAGAGAGATGATTTGCGCGATTTTGGTCGTGTTTTTTCCTCTTGGGCGAGAGAAGGGCTTGATTTCTCTTTTCGCGCGCGGAATTTGCGCCTCTGTTAGTTCCCTGTTAAACGCGTTATCTCTCGCTCAAAGAGGAATCGCTTTGTCAGTTGGATACTTTTCAACGTGGACGCGTCGAGCGCGCGGGAGGAACGCGTTCGCATACCTTTCTCTCGTCACGTTTTGCAACTCTACGCGTATATGTTGGTTTTCATTTGCTCACCGAATCTCTCTCTTCCTTTCTCTCAAAAAAAAAAACAGCCGTCGCAAAAAACGTTCAAAATCAAGAAAATCTTGGGCAAAAAGCAAAAGCAAAACCGCCCGATCCCGCAATGGATTCGCATGAAGACCGGGAACACCATTCGTTACAACGCCAAGAGACGACACTGGAGAAGAACCAAGTTGAACATCTAATTCATTATTATTACATATAGATAGAGAGGATTTCTTAGTAGCGAACGAAAAACGAATGTAGTCATAGGTTTATTACACGAAGGAGTATTACAACACATCCAAAGCATCGAGCAAAAACACTCCTTCTTTTTCTCTTTTCGTGCAATGAATAAGAACGTTTTATTTGGGGTGTATAAAGTTTGTTTGGTATTACATCAGCTTATTTATAACAAAGTTGCGCGCGCGCTCGTTTCAAATTCTAAAACATCACGGGCGAAATACTCTCTAATAAAGGAGCTCTTTTCCCTCTTCTTTTTATTCATCAACTCATTATTCTCTTTCATCTTTTAAACTAAAATCTCTTTTGTTATTACATTCTTTCGCATTCGTATTAATAGCGGGGTATTATTATTCGCGAGAAAACGAGAGAAAAAGGGTATTATTATTTCCTTCGTCTCTCCCGCGTTCTTCTCGCTCTCATCACTCGTGGTTCTTAGGCGCGTGATACGCCGAGTTCACCGCGGTGTTGTTGTTGTTGTTAAAACTATGGACATCCCACCTCCCTCTGCTCTCGTCCATGCTCGTTCTTCTCTTCGTCTGCGAGGAGTTATTGTTCGTGGTAAACGTGCTCGCATCCGACGGCGGCGACGTCCCTAAACCCGCCACGTCTTTCGCTCCGAGCACTGGTTTCAGCATCTTCTCTTGTGATGAGTCAGCACCACTTTCAACAAAATGAGAAGAATTTTTCTCTGTTTCAACAACTTCTTTATGTTGTTGTTTATTCGACCCTCGCGACCAGTAGTCCGCGCTGTCGAAATGTTTCCGGTCGGACACGATCAGGTTCTTCTTTGGGATCATCCCGCCGTATTTCGCTCGTAGTTTTTCTTCTTGCTGTTTGAGATGATGTTGATCATCTGCGTTCGACGATGCTTCCATTTTTTTTTCTTTCCTCTCCCGTAAAAATATCTCACAAGTAATTTTTTCTGTGTTTTTGTTGTTGTTCGTGTGTCACTGTGTGTATATTATATATCACACGAAAGAAAAAGACGCAGAAAGAAGGCAGTGATGCGTTGTTGTTGTTGTTGTTGTTGCGTTTGTTGCGCTCGAGTTTGAAAAGAGTATATATGTGTATACACACACACACTCTCTCTCTCTAAAGTAAAGAAATTGGAGGAAAAAAGATCAACAGTTCTCGCTATAAAAAAAACGAAGAAGTATTTGTATCTTAAAACAACCGCCTTTAGGGTTTAACGCAAACAACAATTTTGGTGAGAAACAAGCCAGAAATCGCGGGTTCGATCCCCGCCTCAGTCATCCTCTCTCTCTTCAACAACGAACGACTTGCTCTCTGCGTAAGTAAGGCTGTGTGGCAAAGTGGATGAATGCGCTGGTTTCCGATTACACTCTTTTTTTTGTTTGTTTGTTGTTTGTGTTGTGTCTTTTGTGTGTGTATTTTTAGGGGAAACTTCCTCACAATTTTAAAATAATACAACCACGAGAGACGAACGAAACGAGACACACTTTTACGACGACGACGGAGTTGGTGAGATGATGATGCGATCATCGATCGTGCGGTGTTCCTTTCCATCTTCCTCTTCTTTTTCTTCCTCCTCGCGTTCACGACAGAAAGAAGAAGAGAGAAGAAGCAGCGCTGCATTCAGAAGACCACCAAGAAGAGGCCGTTTGGTGCGACAAAACATGGGAAAAATCATAGCCGAAGACAGCGAAGACGAGGAAGACATGTCCATTCGATCGTCGACGATTACCATGGACATGCTAGAAAAAGCGGAGGATCAGTTTTGGGAGGAGTCCATAGATACCGGGGAAGGGTCGTACGACGATTTCGACGACGATAGGAGTGATGTGGAAAAGGAGGATGACGACGACGGTTTAGGCGAAGGCACGGTTTTATTACGAAGAAAAAGAAGAAAAAATAATAGTAATAGTAAAACAAAGGAGGAATCAAGAGCGACGAGAACTTTAGAGAACTCGATTTTACGCGCGAGACAGTTCGCGTCGACGGAAAACGCGCGAAAGATTGTGCAGGAAGGCGAGAAGGCGCGCGTGGTTGCGCGATCGACGCTGGCGCAATCGAGCGAAAGAGCGGCGGAGATATCGAAGCAAGCGGTGGAAAAAGCAGAGTTTGTGAGGAGGCAAATAGAGGCGGTGCCGAATAAGAAAGAGATTGTGAGCGCCGCGGCGGCGGCGACGGCGGCGACGGCGGCGATTTCGACCGTGTTGGCGGAACCGTTGATGACTATGGCGGGGTCTATCGTCGCGTTTTCGTTGGTGAAGAGTTTCGAGACGATGGACGAACAGTTAAGACAGAAACAGAAAGAAATCGAGACGAAGAAGAGAGAGGAGAAGGTGGATTTGTTGATGAAGACGAAAGAGAGAAAAGTGGAGACGAGAGTGGAGGTGGTGGACGCGCCGTTGGAGGTGGTGAGCGCGGTGACGTCGTCGACGCCGCCAGTCGAAGAACGGGTGAAAACGACGAGAGAGGAGAAAAAAATTGTAGAAAAAGAAGAGGAATTATTAGGAGCATCGGCGGCAGCGGCGACGACGACGCAGCAAGCAACAACAACACCAAGATCTAGAACAGCAACGAACTCCGCCACGAGCGGTTTCGTTTCCCAAATTGCCAACGAAAACGAAACCGCCTTATTCGAAGCGCGCAAAAAGAGAGAGCAGATTTTGAACGAGATGGCGCAATACAACGACGCGCCGGCGACGACGAAGAATGGGAACACAATGCGCCCGGGGAAGTTGGCGGAAACGACGAACAACAAATACTTCGCCAACCGCGCGACGAAACGCACCGCGGACGTTTTAGGCTACAGCACCACGCCTCCGCAAAACGTTCCAACGGATGCGCAAAAAGAACAACCACCGAAAGCGTCGATGACGTCACCGTCACCATCTTCATCGGAAAAAAAGAAACGAGACGACGATACGAAAATCAGTCTCTTCGCCGCCTTCTTCGCCGTGTTTACCTTTCCGTTTACGCTTTTGCTCGAACTCTTCAGAGCGTGCGTGGAAGTCTTGAAAAAGTACTTCTTCTCAACAAGCAGCGGAGAGGAAAGAGACGCCGGAGAGAGAAGTTAAATCATCCGATTTATAATAATAATAATAGCGCTGTAATAATCAACAACAACGCCGCGCGCGCGCACTATCCGATCTGTAAATACGCGAAAACGAGAACACTTTTGACATCACAACACGTTCGCATCGCGACGACGAACGTAGAAAATTCTGTTGAGACTACTTTCTTCACTTAAAAACGCCCCTAAAACTAAAACGGAAAGAGACAACGACGACGACGTTGAGAAGAGATACTCCTCCATCATGAGCGAACAAAAGTACACCCCGAGACTGCACTCGAAGGACAACCCTCCCGGCGCGCCCACCGTCCTTTTCCACACCACGCTCGGAGAGATAGAGTTGGAATTGTATTACTTGCACGCGCCGAAAACGTCGCAGAATTTCTTCGAGTTGGCAAAGAAAGGATACTACGACGGATTGATTTTCCACAGGGTGATTAAAGATTTCATGGCGCAAGGCGGAGATCCGAGCGGGACGGGTAGAGGTGGGAGCTCGATTTGGGGCGGGAAGTTCGAGGACGAGATCACGAGGTAAGGAGAGAGACGAGAGATTTGATTCGTCTTTTGACGAGCGTTTTTTTCTCACTTGTATTTTGCTTTCGGTTTAGTATCAGGACGACGATCGAGCGGACGATGATCGAAAGAAGAAGAAGAAGACCATCGATACGATGCCGTTGTTTATTGTTCTTCTTGGAAACTTCTTGTTTGGTCGAGAGTGTAGAGCGCATCTCTTCGTTTTTATTTTCTGCTGCAACGTTTGGCGGCGACGTTTCGAGTCGCGCTTTTGCTTTTCGAGAGACTGGCGTTTAATACTTACCGAGCTTTTACTCCTTCTTTCTACTTTATGCGCACAAAACAGAGATTTGAAACACGTCGGCGCTGGGATTTTGTCCATGGCGAATAGCGGGAAAGATACGAATGGGAGTCAGTTCTTTATTACTTTAGCGCCTACGCCGTGGTTGGACGGTAAGCACACGATATTCGGGAGGGTGAGTAAACACATACAGACGTTAGAAAAGATCGGGTTAGTAAAAGTCGGGAAGAACGATAGACCGGTGGAGGAGGTGAAGATTTTGAGCGCAGAGGTGGACGATCACGGAATCAAATGGTATTAGCTCGTTGTTGTGTTGTTTGTTGTTAATAGTACATCACACTTTAGAAAGTTCTAGCGCGTACAAAACTACTAGTACTATAACGTCTCCGCATCTACGCTACGTCAAATCGTCGTCCTCCTCCTCCTCTTTTCCTCCTCCTCTTCCCATCATCATCATCGACCCGCCTTTCAACGGAAACGCTGGATTCGGCAATTTCAATCGGCTAAAGCACGCGTCCGCTATCTCTGGAACTCTCCGCTCTCTCCACGTCGTCTCAATCATCCCGGCGTCTTCCTCTTTGTACCCTCTCAAAAGCTCGTAACTAATCAGACTCTCCTCGGAGTTCGCAAACGCGTCAATCTCCATAAAATCCGCGTAACTCAGCTCCGCCTCCTTCACATCACCAACCCACAAATACGCGATAATCGCCTGCAAATAACACCTCCTTTGCGTCGCCGTGCTGCTAATTTTATCGCACGCCACCGCAAATCTCACGCACAACTCAGCCGCTTCTCGAAACGCACCCGTCTTACACCGCAAAGCGCACAGCGCTCGAAACGCGTCCGACGCGTACAACTCCAACTCGTTCTCGCAAAGCACATCCAAAGCTCGCTCGTATAACGACACCGATTTTTCCTCCCCTTTGACTCCTAATTTCTCTAAAATCCTCGCGCATTTCGCCAAACACTCCCCGCTTTGTTGCATCCTCGAGCTCGACGCGTAACACGCGCTCGCTCTCGCAGAGAAATCGCTCAGTAACTGTATCGCCTTCGAATCGTTCACATCGAACTCCTTCGTCTCCAATACCGCTCGGGATGCTAACAAAACGCACTGGTCGTACGACCGCGCCGCTAAGAACACATTGTTCGTCTCTTCGTTCGATTCTGCGCACCGTTCTTTCGCCAGGACTGCTTTATGGAACAGTCTCACGCTTTGAAACATCTTCGACGCGTCGTCGTAGAGCAGAGACGCTTTCTCGAGATCTTTCGATTTAAAGAGACTGCCTCGCGCGGAGGCGTCGGCGAGTTTGAGGAGTTTTTCCGCCTCCGATTGAGACATTGGTAGTGTGAGTCTCTTTCTCACTTTTAGTACCCTGTTTAGGTCTGCTTCTTCTTCTTCTTCTTCTTCTTCTTCTTCTTCTTCTTCTGAGATTGGTATCGTGCGCGTGTTTGCTGGAGTTTCTTCTGAGGTGTGCGGTGGTGGATGAAACGCTTTCTTTGCGTCGTGTTCGAGTTTATATTTCTTCTCTTATTAAAACCGTGCAAGTTACAGCTCTCTCTCTTTCTTTCTTTCTCTCTCTCTTTCTCTTTTTCTCTCTCTACCGATGATGAGTAATTACTTGTCCGTGTTTTTAAACGACGAGTCGTAACTCGCCGTCGGTTCTAATTTCTTCGCCTCGACCAATTTTCTCACCGCTCTCATGAAATCGTCGTGCGTCGCGTAGTCTCGATCTTCTCTGATGGCGAACATACCCGCCTCGGTGCACACGTTTCGCATGTCCGCGGCGTTAAAGTTTTCGGCGACTTTTGAGACCGCTTCGTAATCGATTTCGCCGTGTTTGTTTATACCGGCGGCGTGGATTTTTAACACCTCTACTCGTCCTTGTTCGTTGGGCAACGGGATTTCAATTTTTCGGTCTAACCGTCCCGGACGCATCAACGCCGGGTCTAAAACGTCCGGTCTGTTCGTCGCCATGACCATTTTTACTTTACCTAAAACATCAAAGCCGTCCAGTTGATTTAACAACTCCATCAACGTTCTTTGAATCTCGCGATCGGCCGAGGTCCCTTCGCTAAATCGTTTCCCTCCGATGGCGTCGATTTCGTCCATGAAAATAACGCACGGTTCGTTCGCTCGCGCGTACCCGAACATTTCTCTGATTAACCTCGCGGATTCTCCGATGTACTTATCTACGATAGCGCTCGAAACGACTTTCAAAAACGCGCAATCGATGTTGCTCGCAATCGCTTTCGCCAACAACGTCTTCCCCGTGCCAGGCGGGCCGTACAACAACACTCCTTTCGGAGGCGCAATCCCAACCCGTAAAAACAATTCCGGATTCATCAGAGGCAACTCAATGCTCTCTCGTAACTCCCTAATTTGCTCCCCTAACCCTCCAATCGAGGAATACTCCACCTTCCCTGGCGCCTCGCTCAACATGTTAAACACCACCGGATCCACCTCTCTCGGCAACGCTCGCATTACCGTCAGCGTCGTCATATCCAACGTCACTCTCGTCCCGTTCACTAACTTCTCTCGATCGAGTTTCGACCGGCACCCGACGATATATCTCGGTCCTGAACTCGCTTTCACGATGAACCTATCCTCGTCCAGCTGCCGTAAAACTTCCCCTATGATTTGCCCCATCGATTGGAGCGCGGTCAAATCTCGTTCTGTTTTATCAAACTGTAGTCTGGTTTCTTTCAACTCTGCGCGTAAATTCCGTACTCGTGCGTCTAACTCTTTGTGTTGGAGCATTAATCTCGTGAAATCGGAGATGGCTTGTTGTTTCCTCGGGTCCGAGCCGTCGCCGCCGTCTTCGCCGCTCCCTGCGGGTGGAGGTGGGACCGCCACTTCCGTCGTCATGATGTCTCTGATGTCTCGCTTTCTTTTCAAAAGAAGGGAAGAATGAAGTTGAAATCTCTCTCTCTTCTTCTTCTTCTTCTTCTTCTTCTTTAGAAGAGAAGAGTACCACCGAAGCCTTTGAACCGATGTGCTCTTCTCGAGCGCGCTCTTTGTTTTTGCGTATGTTTTTCAAAAGCAGTCGCAGCAGGAGTAGTAATACTAATAGTACTAGTAAAAGTAGTCGTCCTTTGCGTTGCGATCTCACGCTTTTCCAAGGGAACTCCCTTCTTTGCTTTTAGGGTAGGGTTTAACACCCTAAACATGAAAAGGGAGAAAATGAGACCAAAGACCGTTGGAAAGATGCGCGTTTTTAGTAAACACACTCTGACACACACGCACGCGATGCGCTCGTTAGTATTAACGATAGAAGAGGGAAGAGCTGTTGTTGTTGGAGGAGGAGGAGGAAAAGGAGGAGGAATTTTTAGTCGCGATGGTAGTAGGACGCGCAACAAAACGCATCATCGTCGTCGCAGAGTACATGCTGTTACTCATGATGTTGTCGGAAAAGGAACGACTCCTTTGAGGAGTAGTAACGATGATGATGAGTATTATTGGACGAAACGGCGGAAAAGCAGCGTTTTTGGAATGATGAATACTCGTCGTCGCGAGAACAGAATGACACCAAACAAATCGGCGGTTGGTGTGCAACAGTGGGACGTGATATGCGTTCGAGACGACGACGATGACGAGAGCGTTTCGGGAAAATATCAATTCGCGACGGTCGAAACGAGGGGCAAAGACGGGCGGATAGAGTGCGTCGTTTTAGAAAAAGAAGTGCGGGACGATTTAGACGAGATAGAGGAGGAGAGTAGTAGTAACATTATTTTTGTGGAGACGCAGGAAACGAGAGTTATACGCGAAGAAGACGTCGTGTGCGTGTGTTCAGATTTCATTTTGTTCGAACAAAGAATGGATCAAGATCGAATATCGAATCCGCACGGCGAACACTCGACGAACATATGGGTGGCGAAGAAAAAAGACGTCGAAGACGAGAGAGGACAGTTGTCGAAGTTGTTGTTGAAATGATGCGACGCTGTGGTGACGTTTTCGTAGCATATCATCTCGCTTCTTTCTCAGCCACACGTTTCGCATGTGTCGCATGTGTTCTTTTTCCAAGAGGGAAAAAATATTCAAAGATATCGACGTCACACTTTTTGCCCGCGCGCAGAACGCACAACAACGCATAATCAATCAATCAATCAATACATCGATCGATCAAAGGTACTCGTCATCATGTCCTCAGCATTTTCAATCTCTTTAGGGGCGCCAGGACGCTTGGATACTACGAAACTTTCCTCCAAGACTCTTACGAGAGAAAGACAGTTTTGTATCTCTAAAAAGAAGAGGAGCGCTTCCGGCGCGATTACCCCGGTTTTCGCGAAGGTTGGGGAACAGCTGCCGCCCTCCACAATGGTCGAGCGGCAATTACCCACGACGACGGATGGGGACATTGGCATTTACGGCGCCATTGCACCGTTTAAGAACGGGTTCGACCCGTTGGGATTATCGAAAAGAAAAACGTTCGATGATCTCAAACGATATCGCGAAGCTGAACTGACGCACGGACGCGTGTGCATGCTGGCGGCGGTTGGTATTTTGGTCGGGGAATACGTCGAAGGGTCCTCGTTTTTGTTCGACGCATCTATCACCGGGCCGGCTATAAATCATTTTCAACAAGTTCCGCCGCCGTTCTGGTACGCGCTCGGCGTCGTCATCTTCATCGGAGAAGCGACGAGAGTGCAAAAAGGATGGGCAGATCCGTTCACGTCTGACTTATTCACTCTGCGAGACGATTACGTTCCCGGTGAGATTGGTTTTGACCCGCTCGGTCTCTGTCCCGATGCGAGCGATGAGCTGTATCTCGATTACAAATTGAAAGAGCTCTCGCACGGAAGACTCGCTATGGTCGCTACGGCGTTCTTCGTCGCTAAAGAACTCGTCACCGGGAACAAGATCTTCCCGCAGTTTGATTTGTTTCCCTACCAATAAATTCAACACAACAAAAGGAGTTTAAAAAGAACTTACTTGAAGAGAGGGAGAGAGAGAGTGAAAAGAGAGTGGAAAGAGACTGCGCGTCGCAACATCGATCGAGCGCTTATTTTTCAATCAAACACACATGTTGCAACACAAAACACACACACACATTTCTGAAGCACACACAAACGCAATGCCCCCTCCCTCAAATTCTCCTTTCGACGAGGCCATCGCGTCTGATTCAGAGGAGGAAAAAAAGCACCTCATTTTCGTCCCCGGGAGGTTATGTTTGCTCGGTGAACATTCCGATTGGGTGCGTTCTTATTCATAGTTTATTCTTAGGGGAAATGCAGGCGCACCAACACCCACAAGCTCACACACACGTTTTCTCTTTCTTTTCTTCAAATCTCATCTCTCAAACACGACAGGCGGGCGGATTTAGACGAACACATCCGTCCTTACCAGTTGGCTCTTGTCTCGTCGTCGGCACGAGCGAAGGCATATCCGCGACCGCGTTTAAATTGAGGAACAAAATTGCGATTCGAACAAAGACGGATACAGGCGAGACGAACGAAGTCGTGTGGGATGTAGCGAACGGGTCCGAGGATTTATCGCGAATCGCGAACGAAGGAAAATTCTGGTCGTACATCGCGGGAACGATTCAAGAAGTGTATAAGAAATACGGAAATGTTGGTGGGATATGCGTCGAGGTGACGAAATGTTCGTTACCGGTGAAGAAAGGGTTGTCTTCGTCGGCGGCGATATGCGTGCTCGTGGCGAGAGCGTTTTCGAAGTGTTACGCGATGGAGAAGGAGATGAGTGTGTTGGAGCAAATGGAGTTGGCATATTTGGGGGAAATTGCGACGCCGTCTCGGTGTGGTCGAATGGATCAAGCGTGTGCGTTTGGGAGTGGAGTGTGCGTTACGATGACCTTCGACGGCGACGAGATGAAGTGCGAAGAGACGCCGGTTGGGAACGAAAGGACGGTTGGGGGCGAGAGTACGAGCGACAACGAATGCTTTCACATCGTTGTGTGCGATTTGGACGGCCAAAAAGACACGGTAAAAATCTTGAAGGACTTGCAATCCGCCTTTGAAAATGTGCCTCCCAAGGTTGAAAACGCTTCGCACGCGGACGCGCAAAAGTTCCTCGGTGAACTCTCTTACGAGTACGTCCAAACCGCCAAACGCGCGCTCTCAAGTAACAACGCCAAACTCCTCGGTCAAACCTTTACGGAGTACCAACGCGCGTTCGATCTGCACTTAGTTCCGCTGTGTGAATCCGAACTGACTGCGCCGAAACTCCACGCCATATTAGCCGACCCAAAGGTCAAAATTTACAGTTACGGCGGTAAAGGCGTCGGATCGCAAGGCGACGGAAGCGCGCAATTCGTCGCCAGGGACGCGTTCCAAGCCGATTTACTCGAAAAGCACCTCCGAAACGTCTGGAAGTTGGAACACGTCATGAGAGTGGTGATTAAAAGCACTTCTTCGAGTTCGCTTTAGAGAGAGAGAGAGAGAAAAAGATTACATCATCTAGCAGCGGATAGCGCACGCGCTCCCATGATGGTACTTTTGTATAACATGTATGTAAAATACATAGCAATAGGTAATACGTATCACGCGTCATCGCCATCATTTTAATATCATCATTGCGCGTGAAAACAGGGAGAAAATGGTTTTCAAAGAAGAGCTTTCCCGCTCGTCTTCGTCGACATTTTTTCCCACATATCGCCAATAAGCATTCAAAAGCCAATTCAAAACTCCAATTCGTCAGAAGAAACACCACCCATCATAACCTCAAGCGATCGTTTTTGCTTCACCTGGTACCGTCATTTCGTGTTTGTACTTCAACGAGAACAATTACTACTCTGCTCTCATTTTACTACTACAAATCATCGTCGTCTGAAAGTGAACATAAAAATGAACAATTCCAATTCGAATTCCTTCGTCCACCAAACGTTCGGTTTAACAAACAAAACCTGCGTCGTGACCGGCGGGACGAAAGGCCTCGGCAAAGCGATCTGCGACGCGTTCGGCGCGTGCAACGCTAAAAATGTAATCACGTGCTCGCGCACGGGAGTTGACAAAGACCACGCGTGGCCGCACGAAAACGTTTGCAAATATCATCACTCGATAAAAGACGTGAGCAAAGAACGAGAACGAGACTCGTTTTTAACGGAAATCAAGGAAAAATTCGGCAAAGCGGACGTGTTCGTCTCGAACGTCGGGTTTAACATTCGGAAGAAAACTTCAGATTTTACGCGCGAGGAGTATCACTCTTTAATGGGGACGAATTTGGAAGCGAGTTTTGATATCGTACGGCAAGCGTATAAGAAAGGTATCATCGGGAAAGGCACGTCGGTGATTTTCAACTCGTCCGTCGCCGGATTGACGAGTATTCAAACGGGCGCGATATACGCGATGTCGAAAGCGGCGTTGAACCAGTTGACGAAAAGTTTAGCCTGCGAGTGGGGGAGAGAAGGGATTCGGGTGAACGCGATCGCTCCGTGGTACATAAACACCGATTTGGCGAAACAGGTTTTGAAGAACGAAGAGTATAAGAAGAGCGTGGTGAGACGAACGCCGATGGGGAGAGTCGGCGAGCCGAGAGAGGTGGCCACGGCGACGGTGTTTTTAGCTTCGCAAGCGAGTTCGTACGTGACTGGACAGATATTAGCCATCGACGGTGGTTTTTCCGTGTTCGGGTACGCTCCGCCGGATGGAACCAGTCACAGCGAAAACGTCGTCTCCGGCGCGGTAGAAGCGAAAAAGAAACGACGAAAAGATCCAAACGCGCCGAAACAGGTGAAAACGGCGTATCTCTACTTCGCCGAGAAGGAAAGAATGAAAATCGTCCAACAATCGCCAGATATGAGACCGCCGGACATCATGGCCGAACTCGGCGTCCGATGGAAAGCGTTATCGGAAAAGAATAGAAAACCGTACGAGAAAATCGCGGAAAAAGACAAACTCCGTCACGACGAGCAGATGAAATCGTACCAACCGTCGGAGGGATACGATAGAGACGGGTACGCGTTCCAAGCCGACGACTTTGAAATCTACGACGACGAGCGGAAAAGAAAACGACCGAAGAAAGAAGCGGGCCAGCCGAAAAACGCCAGGTCCGCGTACGTTTACTTTTGCGAAGTCTCTCGCCCGTCCATCGCGCCGAAGGGCACGCACCCGGCGGAAACCATGAAACTCTTGGGCCGTAAGTGGCAAAGGCTCTCCGAAGAGGACCGAAAACCGTTCGAAGCGAAACACGAGAAGGACAAAGCCAGGTACGAGATCGAAATGAAAGAGTGGAGAGAAGGGAAGAGAACGAACAGTGTCACTACTACTACTACTAATAACAATAACAACAACAACATATACATCGAGGAGTAGGAGTCGCGGCTACTAGGCAGACGGAGAGGAGGAGGACGATATCGTCGTCCGCGTGTAATAAAAACGAGAGAGAGAGAGAGAAATTTGAAAGTATACGACAAAAGTCACATCTCGCCTCGTCTCGCATCCTCCAACCACCAAATTTTGTCCTTCTGTCCTTCTGGTTGACGTCATTCCATTTCGCCTTTTGCGCGGACAGTCGCCGTTCGAGTGAAGACTACGCAACATAAAAACTCGATCTTCTCATCAGACGCACCATTATCATCATCGTCTTCTGTATGAACCGTCTCATCTGCGCTCCTTCGACCGTCGTCGTCGCGACATCTTCAGCGCCAAAAACGACGTTTCGTTTTGGAAAACGAAGACGAAATGTGTGCACAAAGGCGGGACCATCTCAATCGACTTCATCCGCCGCTTTAAAGATCTGGGAGGAGATTAAAAACCAAGTCGAGTTAACGTTTAACCCAAGAACGAACGGGGCGAAAATAGCCGGTCGATGTCCGGATACGCAAACGATTGAAACCGAAGTGGATAGATTACATGCCTCGGATGCAGTCGAGGGAGACGTGAAGGAAAATTTTAGCGAAGACCGATTCGCGTTGGAATTGGCGAGAAATATCACCGAGACGAGCGTACAGAACACGCCTTCGAATTGGGACGATGCTTTGAAGGAGGTGATATTATCGTCGGTGGACGACGATATGGATGATGATAAAGAGTGCGCGTTGGACGAGTTTGAAGATACCGTCGAAGAAGAAGCGGAACTGGATGAGTACGGATACGCAATCGTGGACGAATTACCGTTGACGGGAAGAGAATTGGCGTTGTTGTGTTACGGCAAGTACGATAGGTTTCACGACATGGCAGTCAAACACGTTAAAATGGGAGGCGGGATGAGTAAATGGGTTTCTCTCAATTTGTACGTCGGACATCTCGCCCAGAAATCGTATCCCACGACGGAAAGAGAATATATCGAAAGACTCGATGCAATTGCATACATGATCACCTCTTGGGGACAAGCTGGATACACGAGGAGGTGGTTCGCCGAGAAGCCAATGGCGAGAAGAGGATTACCGAGTCGACCACGCGTAGATACGTGCGTGACGTTGCAATTCAACAGATCGCCGACGTGGGACGACTCGATGGGTGACGAATTTTTCGATTACTAAATGATACTTCCTTCCTCTCGTAGAAGAAGTTAAAGAAGAAGAAGAAGAAGAAGAAGAAGAAGAAGAAGGAAGACTCTGTATTATATTTGGAGTATAGTGTACCCATGTACCACGGGTATTGGTACATTTTATGCGCGTCGTGTGTTGTTATTGTTGTTATTATTATTCATGCTTTAAAGCGCTATTATTAGATACGCTTACGCCTCTTTTAATAAAACTACGTTTTCTATCGTCGCTCGGTAAAAGCGTAACTACTATTCATATCGGCGGCGGCGGTAAACTCTCAGAACTGAAGACTTTCTTTGGCTCCCATCCGGAAATGCACAAATCAACCGCATCCGTCTTACACGTGATTTCAACCACCGACGCGTCCTCCTTCGCCTCTTCTTTTCTTTCCTTTACCACCGCCTCCACCGCCCTCTTCATCTCTTCCTCCCAATCGCCGTCGGCGTAACAAAACGACACGTGCGGTATCACGCGCGGTTCGTATTCGTACTTCGGAAACCCAAACCGCTCGTTCACCTCGTTCACCGCGAGAATCATCTCCCTCACGCGTTCGGACCCGGAGCGTTTCCGCGTCGCGTCGTCCCCGTCGTCTTTCTCGCACGCCGCCACGAACGTCGTCGTCCTTTCGTCGTTCACGAAGACACGCAACTCTCTCAACTCTAACAACGCGTTGTTGTTGCGAGAGGAAGGAGGACAAGAAGAATCGAATCTTCCTCGATGCGTTCGAAACTTTGCGTTGAAACTCGCTTTCAACTGCGACCGGTACGGTTCCCTCTGTTCTTTTCGCACTGGAAACACTTTGGACAAGGACACGTGCAAAGCGTCTTCTCCGCGCATGATTTCGCGCACTTTAATGTCCTTCTTATTGTTGTCTTTTTCGTCCAATAATAACTGTCCCTGCACATCTCGAGCGAGACTAGAGAGCAAACGTGTCTCTTTCGTCGTCGCGTGACATCGAATCCTCACGGACGTTGCAAAGTTCCCAACTGCGTGTGGGAACTGCCTCGTTCGTCCTTCGGCGTCTTTCTCGTTCTGGGTCTCCTCGGAGTGCATCGTTTTCATGTCGAGTATAAGCTCGCGAGACGTTTTTCTTCGTCTTTGTCTTCGGTAAACTTCTGTTCTCGTTCGTCTCTGTGCGTCACATCTTTACCCCGTTGTTGTGCGGCGAGATTGTGGCGCAGAGTAAACACATATATAACGTGATGTTCTCGCACCGTCGTCGTCGTACAAACAAAAGGAAAAAGAACTTTCTGTCACGCAGAGTGCTTTTTCGCCTCTCGTTGCTCCTCTCAGTGTTCTGTTGGTATTGGTATTACTCTTCTCATCATCATCATCGGGAAAAGCGGGAAAAGCGCGTAACGGTAAACACCTTTAAGACGACGACGAGTTTACGCGAATCAAGACAGCACTTAAACAACAACTTTAAGGAGAATACTACCAAGGAGGAGGATAAAAAGAACTCCGAGATAAAGCAGCAAAAAAGACAACTGCTCTACCCGGGCGAAGCGAGAGAGGTGTGCGCCTCTTGGTCGCCTTTACCGAACAGTCCAAAAATGACCACGAGGAAAAGCTACTGGATGAGCGAACGAGGCACATTAACCGCGAACGAACTGAAGAGAAAGAGTTTATGTCACGCGAAAGGCGGTCCCGGAGGAAGCGTTTCGTCGTGTTGGCAGAGGAAGCTGTCGGATGTCGAAAGGATTAGAAACGTAGGATCTCCGAGTTTAGCTCGATTGACGAACGAAACGGTTCTGGCGGTGTTTCGAGCGAGCGAAGACGCGGTAGGAGAGGAAGGGCAACATCTGAGAGTGACGACGAGCAGAGCCGGGGAAGGGAAAGGGTGGAAGGTTTCGACGCCGTTCGAGGAGGTTGGGAAGTTTCATGATAACGATTGGAAAAGAGGGAGTGGGATGCCGATGTGGGATCCGATCGTGTTCGCGGAGAGAGACGGAAAGGGGAGGGCGTTTGTGTTTTACGCGGTGTCGGATTCGCAGAGGAGAGGGGAGTGTCGTCAAGAAAAGAGCGTGCCGTTGTTAGGTTTTGGGAGTAAACCAATCAAACCGTGGGTGAGAGGTGGTGATATCTACGTCGTGGCGAGTACCGATGCGACTTTAAAGGAATGGATGACACCTCGACGAGTGTTAAAGAGTGCAGATTTCAACGGCGCGCCAATCACGTTGAACGGACCGGCAGTGGAGATGGACGAGGCGAACTCAGAGACTGGGAATAGGGATTGGGTCGTGCCGGTGTGCGTAAATGGAATGAAACAAGTGAATGTCGGAACTGTTTTGGCGCAATACGGGAGGGGGGTACACCGCGAAGGCGGCACCGGCGAAGGCGGGTTTAATCCCAAGTGCGGCGCCGAGGCGGTGAGAAAGTGCGGGGTAATCGTGAGTTCGGATTTGGGAAAGACGTGGGACACGTCGAGATTACACGAATCCTTGGGTTTCGATCGAAAGAATGGCATTTTATTGGCGGATATGACGGTGGCGGAAATCGGGGAGGGCGGTTTGTACGCCGTGTTTCGACCGAAAGTGGTGGTTGGAGGCGAGGACGACGGGCTCGTCGTTCGAAGAACGGCAAAAAGCATGCGATTGTACACTGCCATTTCCACGGATGTAGGAAAAACGTGGACGACACCACGCGAGATGTCCTCCGAGATGCGAACGTTCGACGCCGCAGCGAGACTTTTTCGATTACAACCCAAAGGCCCGTTGGTGTTGGCGTACAACGACCGATCAAACTTCGATACTCTCGAAGGAGAAGACGGTGTGAGTGATGAGGAAAACGACGACGACGACGACGACGAGAGTATCGGTAGTAGCAGTGGTAGCAGAAGTAGTGAGACTAGTAAGAGTAGCCGTAGCAGTAGCAGTAGCAATAGCGCGAGTTTCTCCGACGCGGCCACCAACTTAGGCGCGTTGCGACTGACCCTCGCCACCTCCCACGACCACGGTCGCACCTGGCGCAAAGTCGTCACCGTCCGCGATGGTGCCACCACCAGCGTCGGTAACACCAACACCGACGAAAGTAGCGCTTTTCATCGCCAACAACAGCAAAGAAAAACGCTCGGCCTTCGCGTCTCGCAACCGTGGCTTTTACAGCACGGCTGCAAAGCCTTCGTCGCGTTTTCTCGAGACTATCACGCGTTGGAATATTCCTCGAGGTTCGCGCGAGCGCAACCGGAAAACGACCGCGAGTTGGGTTTACGAGTCAGCCACGTGGAGATGTAATACTAATATTAATTCGTGTGTGTATTATTAATGCGGTATCTGGTATGTATACTTTATTACGTGTTCACGTTCTTTACTCTTTGAGCTCTCATTTTTCATTTTGTCTGCTTTTTTAATC
>Ga0255752_10001417_pt1 | contig 27780 bp, 25 predicted proteins | sample 011ome_25_FD_179952 | JGI IMG/M metagenome (GOLD analysis project Ga0255752, IMG submission 179952) | Coastal salt marsh microbial communities from the Groves Creek Marsh, Skidaway Island, Georgia - 011512CT metaG (version 2) | ecosystem: Environmental > Aquatic > Marine > Intertidal zone >... | reverse complement strand
GCCAATTTACCTTTTCGCAGCACTGCGCAATGGATATGCGGGGCGGGCGGGAAATACTGCGGATCAACCCTGTGGATGCCGCCGCTCGCGGGGTCGGGGACGGCGACGTTGTACGGGTCTACAATGATCGCGGCGCATGTCTGGCCGCCGCGCATGTCACCGAGGCGGTGATGCCTGGCGTCGTGACGTTGCCGACCGGCGCCTGGTTCAAGGCGGCGGGTTGGGGGCGCGAAGGGCTTGAGCAGAGTGGCAATCCCAACGCCGTGACCCGCGACATCGGGACGTCGTCACTTGCCCAGGGACCAAGCGCGCAAAGCTGCATTGTCAATGTCGCTTTGCACCAAACAGTCTAATGGGATTGACAAGCGCTTCTACAACTTCGCTAGACCGCACGGCACGCACAACGGCCAGACCCCTTACGAAGCTCTCAGAGACAAGCTACAGTATCCCGGAAAGTGTCTTGACGGTCTTTCCAGTATTACAAACAGACCTCGGCCAAATAACGCAACAGTCCCCGATTTAGCCCGAATTCACCAATTTCACGTGGAGGTAAGGATCTCTAGACCTAGTAGAATGTCTCTAGGAGCAGGTTTGCGCCAAACGAGTTGGTAGCTTTCGATGACATTCGAACGAGAAACTTGGAGTCCAGGTAAAGCTACCCAATCAGGGCAAGGTCGATTCAGTAAGGATGTGATAACTGTGCGTGCGATGGCTTCTCCTTGCTGAAATGGGCGTTGAGCAGCGATTCCGACAACGCCTCTGTCTTCTGCTAGATTTCCTGTTACTTCCGCACCCAGGTCCACTGTTGAAATCGGTAACTCTAAGTTGCGTTCCGAGACAGCCCGCAGAACGTCCACACATGGTGTGTCCCAGACCACGAATATCCCTGCGATTTCTGGATCGCAGTCTATCAATCGAACAGCTTCTTCTCCGGCGTTTTCGATCGCAGTAAATCTGGTCGATTTCACAGTCACATCAGGACGATTGATTTCCATCCACTGGCTAAAAGCGATTTCTCTCTCATTCGAAGCAAAAAAGTCGGCGTCATATCCGAGAACCGCGGCCGTTGAGTCTGGAGGCAGATGAGATGAAAGCAGCTCTGCAGCGATTTTTCCCAAACCGTAATTATCTGCCGAAACGAGTGAAACATAGTCTTTCCCGGGCAGCATTCCGATCGGAGCATTGTCAATTAATATGAGCTTAATTCCGGCTCTTGAGGCTGCAATATGTGCGTCGGCGACGGTAGCGTTGTCCACAGGCAATGAGATAATTGCGTCCGGGTTTTCAGAGCGAAGTCGGTTTAACGCGTCAATTTGCTGCTCGGGGGAAAAGCGACAATCTACGACGTCAATTACAATAGCTCCACATTCACCAAGTACTCCGACGATTCCTTGAACAAGGTGCTTGGACCAATCGCTTTCCAGTGTGTGCATGACGATAGCAATGCGCAGTTTCTTACTCCGCGCCGACTCGATGTCTTGCGGCAACAGAGTGACCCGCTCGGGCGGTGATGCGCGTTCGCCATGTGGGCCTAGTCCGACGATTGCCATTCTCGTCTCCTTCATATTTCCGGCGGGGGAGGTGGCTCATTCGCAGAGGTCGGCAAATTTGCGTCCAGAAAAGCCAAACTCTGAACAAATCCCGGGTGTTCGGTAGGGGCTCCGCGGATGATCCAGTCTTTCAGAAAGGTTGGGTCGAACAGTGCCTCGATTGCTATGTTCGCGGCCCCTAGAAGAGCGGCGGAGCTGCTCATTTGCGATCGCAGGATGCGCAAATCACGAGTCACCAGAGGATGCGATGCCCCGTATACTGCTTCGCGGAAGCTGGCCAACAAAATATCGTTTGATTGAGCAATCGACCCGGCTAGGACTATTAGTTGCGGGTTAAGCATATTTGCCAAAGTGGCCACGACCCCCCCGACCAGGCGTCCGCTTTGTACGACGATTTCGGTGCTAGCCGTATCACCCATTTGCGCGGCCTGACACACATCGATCGCGTTCACGTCGCCAGCCCTAGCCAAAATATCAGCCAGTTGAGGGCTTGCATCCGATGCAGCGGCGGCTGCCCCTTTCGCCTTTATCATACCGGAACCGGCCATTGCATCTAGGGTACCTGTCACATCGCCGTAATTCACAGGAAGTTGCCCGATTAGGCCGACGGCTCCAGACGAGCCATGAAAAAGATGTCCATCATTAACCAAGCCTGCTCCGATGCGTTGCCCGACTTTGATGAACAGCATGGATTGCAGACCAACACCCGCCCCACCGTGGAATTCACCCATTGTCATGGTTTCGACATTCGAACGCATCCAAACCGGAGCTTGAAACTTTTGCGTCAGTGTTTCGACCAAGCCGGAATTGTCCCAGTTGGGAAGAAAATCAGGTGTCTTTGAAAGAAACGGATTTTCTGCGATGGCAAGGACCGGTCCCGGGACCGAAATGGATATACCCCAAAGATCGGCACTGATTGTCTGGCGGGACAACATCCATTTGATCAGGGCGCAAATTCTGTCGACTGTCATATTCTGATCGGTGATGTCGATCATTTCGTGATGTTCAGCCAGTATTTTGCCACTTAGGTCAGAGATGCCGACACCAACGGCAGATTGCTCTAGGTTGACAACTGCCAATCGCGCAATGTCTTTGTTAAACTGGACTAACCGGGGAGCCCTTCCGCCGGTTGCCGTACCCGTGGCGCTTTCGTCGACCAGACCCAAGTCTTTTAGTGTGGTTAGTCTGTCCGCGACGATAGCGCGTCCGTACTCCCCAACTCGCTCGAGTTCCTGGCGGGTTGTAGCGTGCCCTGTACGGACAAGATTCAGGACATCAACAAGGCTTGCGACGGCAGTCTCGGTGCTGCGGGGGCGCCCTTTTCCCTTGGATTGATTCGCGTTTGAACTGCCCATTTTTACGAACATTCGTCTGTTTCTGTCCTGCGCGCTGACAATAGTCGCACTGTATCTGCATGGCAAGTGACTACTTTCGCAGAAAAAATGCAAAAGATAGACTACTTAAGAATTTTTAATATTGACCTAGATGTGATTGTCGACTTATCAAAACCCTCAACGGCGTAATCAGCCGACTGGAGGAGAAAGAAATGAACGAATGGAAGCTGGCATATCAGGCGAACTGCTGGGGGGACCTTGGAGGCAATGCCGAGGGTGTGACGTCGATCGCGCAGTTAAGTTATCGCACCTTTGGAGACATGGATCGTGCATGCGCTGAAATCGCTGAAGCAGGATACACCGGTGTTGAGCTGTTTGATGGCAACCTGCTGGACTATAGCGCCGCAAACTTGCGTAGCCTTCTGGCCAGCAACGGTCTGGTCCTAGTTGCCGCCTATTCAGGTGCCAACTTCATTTTCGACGATATACTGCCCGAAGAATTGGCCCGCATAACCCGTGCTGCTGACCGCGCGGCTGAGCTGGAAGCGCCGCATCTTGTGGTTGGCGGTGGAGCCAAGCGATTTGATGGAATCCGCGACACCGACTATGACAAGCTAGGCGCTGCCTTGGATCGCGTTAAGGCCTTGGCAGAAGATAGAAGCCTTACTGCACATTACCACCCGCATCTTTCAACAATCGTAGAAGGTCCTGCCGAGGTGAGCAGAATTTTCGATCTGACGGAAATAGATTTCTGTCCGGATACCGCACATTTGGCAGCTGCCGGCGGTGACCCTGCACAGCTGATCCGCGACCATGCGGAGCGCATATCTTACATTCACCTTAAAGGTCTTCAGAACGAACCCTTTGCCTTTACACCGCTGGATCGCGGTGATGTGCCGACTGACCCAATTATCGCCGCCATGCGCGAGACGAACTTCAAAGGTTGGGTCTGCACTGAACTAGATGCCTGGGACAACCCTGCAGAAGGGGCGCGTGCCAGCATGGACTACCTAACCCAAGCCTAATCGGTTTACTCTAACGGGGTGCGCCCCATCTTCTGGGAGGAAGAACAATGTTTACACGTAGAACTCTTATGGGATCGGTTGCTGCGTTTGCAATCGCTTTTGGCGCCATGCCAGCCGTGGCCGACCCGGCAGCAGCTCTGGCTGCGCTTCAGGAAAGCGTTCTGTCCAAGGGACCGAACGGCGAAGACCCAAGCCCTGCAGCTGATTTATCGCTGAGTGGAGCCGAGATCGACCAGATTAAAGCTATGAATGCCACGGCGGCGATCGTTATGCATTACGGCGGCAACGATTGGTCTCGAGCGCAAATCGAAGGTCTAAAATTTCAGTTTGCTGAAATGGGCATCGACGTAATCGCGGTCACTGATGCTGGTTTTAAGCCAGAAAAGCAGGTGGCAGATATCGAAACCGTTATGGCGCGACAGCCAGATATCATCGTTTCCGTTCCGACTGACCCAGCGGCAACAGCTGCTGCGTATAAAGCGGCGGCCGAAGCCGGTGTAAAAATCGTGTTCATGGAAAATACCCCTCCGGGCATGAATGCGGGCGAGGACTATGTATCAGTCGTATCGGCAGACAACTACGGTAACGGCGTTGCAGCAGCCCATCTGATGGCTCAGGCCCTTGGCGAGGATGGCGGTCAAATCGGTCTGGTGTATCACGCGGCAGATTTCTTTGTGACCCGTCAGCGCTACGATGCGTTCAAGGCAACGATTGAAGCGAATTACCCTGAAATCGAAATCGTTGCCGAACAAGGCATCGGTGGACCGGACTTTACTGGCGACGCAGAAAAAGTGGCGTCGGCTATGCTCACATCTCGTTCTGATATTGATGGCATTTGGGCCGTATGGGATGTCCCGGCTGAAGGCGTTATCTCGGCTGCGCGTGTTGCTGGTCGTAACGACTTGATCATCACCACCATCGACTTGGGTGAGAACGTCGCCATTAATATGGCACAGGACGGTTTCATCAAAGGTCTGGGCGCACAACGTCCGTTTGATCAGGGTGTCGCAGAAGCGATGCTAGCGGGCTATGGCCTGTTGGGCAAATCCGCTCCAGCCTTTGTTGCGCTACCAGCGCTTCCGGTTAGCAAAGATAACCTACTTGAGGCTTGGCAAACTGTGTATCGCACCGAAGCTACCAAAAACATTCAACGAAGCATGAAGTAATCATGCGTAGGTCCTGCGGGCCCTCCCTTGCCGCAGGACCACTCTTTCCCACATTCTGACGGAGCTATCCGATGACCAAGACCTTGAACGTTGCCATGATTGGCGGCGGCTTCATGGGCAAGGCGCATGCCATGGCCTATGCCGCAATGCCGATGTTTTTTTGGCCCGCCCCCGCAATTCCTCACCGCAAAGTTGTGGTCGATCTGACCGACGGTGCAGCACAAGATGCCCGTGACCGTTTTGGCTTCGACGAAGCCTCAAGCGATTGGAAAGCCACGGTCAACCGCCCCGACATCGACATCGTCGATATCTGCACCCCAAATAATGCGCACGCTGAGATTGCGATCGAAGCGTTGAAGGCGGGCAAACACGTGATTTGCGAAAAGCCATTGGCGTCGACGCTGGAAGAAAGTGTTGCCATGGTCGACGCGGCCCGTTCTTCGGGTGTGACTACGATGGTTGCTTTCAACTATCGCCGAACACCTGCTGTTGCGTTAGCAAAGAAATTCATTGAAGAGGGAAAAATTGGTGACGTGATCAATTTCCGTGGCACCTATTTGCAGGACTGGTCCGCTGATCCAAACGGTCCATTGTCATGGCGCTTCCAGAAAAGCATCGCAGGTTCAGGCGCGGTCGGAGATATTGGTACCCACGTTGTGGATATGGCCCACCATCTGGTCGGCCCGATTGAAACCGTTCAAGCCATCACGCCAACGTATGTGAAAACCCGTCCTGTCCAACAAGGTGGCGTCGACAAGCTGGGTGCCTCGGACAAATCTGCGGATGGGGAACGCGCCAAAGTTGATGTGGACGACGAGGTTATATCGATGGTGCGCTTTAAATCGGGCGCGATTGGCAGCATTGAGGCCACCCGAAATGCGTGGGGACGCAACAACTTCCTTACGCTGGAAATACATGGCACCAAAGGATCTATCCTGTTCAACTATGAGCGTCGCGATGAATTGCAGGTGATGTTCGCTGATGATCCCGGTGAAGCGCGTGGTTTCCGTACGATCTATACAGGTCCCTCACATCCCTATGGCGAAGGTCTCTGGCCTATCCCTGCGCTTGGCATCGGTTATGGCGAAACCAAGATCATCGAGTGCTATGATTTCTGCAAGGCCATCGTCGAAGGCACCCAGCCGTCGCCGAATTTTGAAGAGGCTCTCTTGACGGAAAAAGTCGCAGATGCCTTGCTGCGATCGGGTGAAACCGGCGCATGGGAGTCGATTTGATGTCTACTGTTGCCGTCCGCATGACGGGCATTTCAAAACATTTTGGCGGCGTCAAGGCGCTGGATAACGTGGATTTTGAGGTCTTCGCTGGTGAAGTCCATGCTCTTCTGGGCGGTAACGGCGCAGGCAAATCAACCATCCTGAAGGTTCTGAACGGGGTTCATGTGCCCACTTCTGGTACAATTGAGGTGGCCGGAGTCCCGCTGACCACGCATAACCCTACTGCATCCCGAGCAGCAGGGATTGCCATGAATTATCAGGAAATGAGTTTGATTCCGACGCTTTCTGTGGCGCAGAATGTATTCCTAACACGTGAAACTCTGTCCGGAGGTCTGATCAACGACAAAGATGCAGAGCGCAAAGCGGCTGAGTTGTTCCGTATGTTAGAAGTCGACATTGACCCTTCAGCGATTGTTGGAGACTTAGGCGCTGGACAAAAGCAACTGACCGAGATCGTCAAGGCGATCTCTCAGGATGCGCGGGTTCTGGTGCTGGACGAACCCTCGACGGCGCTTGCTGTGTCAGACGTGGACCGTCTGTTTACATTCCTACGCAAACTAAAATCCCAAGGAGTGGCTATAATCTATGTTAGCCACCGTATGGATGAAATTGCACGAATTGCTGACCGTGCCACAATCCTTCGGGATGGTAAGCATGTGACTACAGCTGACATTGACGATCTACCGATTGACACGATGATTGAGCATATTGTCGGCAAACGCTCACTGGGCCTGGCTGATGTAAAACGCAAAGACGTCGTACGAGGCGATATTGCGTTAGAGCTGCGCAATGTCTGCGGGCGTGACAAGCCTCAGGATATTTCGTTGACTATCCACAAAGGCGAAGTTGTTGGGCTGGCAGGTCTTTTGGGCTCGGGTCGGACGTCTTTGGCAAAGTTGATCGCAGGCATTGAGCCGATCACCTCGGGCGAGATCCGTATAAAGGATCGCACGGTGAGTATCCGCCGCCCAAGCGATGCTATTGCAGCGGGCGTGGCGCTGGTACCAGAGGCGCGTGCGACCCAAGGCATTATTCCAGCGCATTCGGTTGCAGATAACGCAACACTTGCTGTGCTTGACGATATTTCACATGCTGGATTTGTTGACGGGAACAAGTTGCGCAAGACGACGGATGCCCAGATTGAGCGCTTGTCGATCAAAACTGCTAGCAGAGATCATGCAGTCAGCACGTTGTCCGGTGGTAATCAGCAAAAGGTCGTCATTGGGAAATGGTTAGCCGCGAATCCCGATGTGTTTGTTTTGGACGAACCGACTGCCGGCATCGATATCGGTTCAAAGTCGGAGATCATTCAAATGGTTCGAGATTTGGCGGCTAGCGGCAAGGCAATCCTGATGATTTCATCTGAGTTATCCGAATTGCTGACCGCGTGCGACCGCATCATTGTGATGGCCGACGGCCGCGCCTATGACGACATCCCTCATGCAGATCTGGAAGATCCGGCCGAGGTCAATTCCAATGCAGCCCATAGACTACAGGTCGCCGAACAGCGCCTGCAGATCGCAATTCAAGAAGCCCTGACCGCAGGGCAGGAGGTTCCTAATGGCCATTACTGACACCAATCGACCGTCAAAGGCATTAAATGCGTTTCTCTCAAACTGGCGCCAAAACATTATCTACATCGGCTTTATTGCTATTTTTATAGTATTTGCCTTGACCCTTAACGACCGGGGCTTTTTGAACCCGAACAACTTGCTGAACATCGTGCGCCAGACGACAATGATAGCGGTTATGGCTGTGGCAATGACTTTTGTGTTGTCGGCGGGTGAGATTGACCTTTCCGTAGGGGCAGTTGCCGGGCTTGCCAGTGTAACGGTTGCCTTGGCAATATCGGTAGCCGGACCGTTCGGCGGAATTATCGCCGGATTGGCGACAGGGATCGCGGTCGGCGTGTTTAATGGATGGCTTACTACTAAGATCGGTATCCCCTCGTTTCTGACCACTCTTGCCATGATGGGAATCGCGAAAGGCATCGCCATGTGGGTTTCTGACACGGCTGCGGTTCCAATTCTGTCGCAGGGCTATGCTTGGTGGTTCGGGGGAGGTTCGATTGGACCCGTGCCAGTTCTGCTATTCTGGATGTTGATCTTTGGGGTCGTAGGCCACGTCGTACTGAGACGTACCAGCTTTGGTCGCCGCGTGCTTGCTACTGGCGGCGGAGAACAGGCGGCTAGCTACTCTGGGATCAATACCGCACGCATCAAGTTTCGAGTGTTGGTACTTTCATCCACTGCTGCGACAGTTGCAGGAATGCTTTATGCGGGCCGTCTGCAATCGGGGCGGTTCCAGCTGGGAGAAGGTGATGAGCTTTCGGTTATTGCCGCCGCTGTGCTTGGTGGAACATCGTTGTTCGGCGGTAAAGGCACTGTGATTGGCACAATTGTAGGGGCTTTGATGATCGGTTTGATCAACAACGGTTTGATTTTGATGGGACTGGAGTTCAGCCAGCAATTGATCGCCCGTGGCGGCATTATCATTCTAGCTGTCGCTCTTAGTCAGAAAAGGGGCTGATTAATGGCACATGTCACTATTATCGGTACCGTAACTGCAAAACCGGATACCCGCGAAGAACTACATGAGCTTCTTGCAAAGCAAGTTGTTCCGACGCGGGATGAAGAAGGCTGTATCAATTATGACTTTCATGTTGATGCAACAGACCCGTGCCGTTTTGTTTTCTATGAAAACTGGCGAACTCAAGAGGACCTTGATGCACATCTAGAAATGCCACATCTGCGCCCTCTGTTTTCACAGCTTGACCGGCTACTAGCCTGCCCAGTCGATATTCGCCACCTGAACATGATAAGCGAGATGGTGTGATGGCAGCATCGCAAATAAAAGGACCCGCTCTGTTTCTGGCTCAATTTGCGCAGGACGAGGCTCCGTTTAACAACCTTGAAAACATTACAAAATGGGCGGCGGATCTTGGCTATAAAGGTGTGCAAATCCCGACCATCGATGGGCGTCTGTTCGATTTGGAAAAAGCTGTCAGTAGTGATGCCTATATTGATGAAATAAAGGGTATCTGCGCTGACGCGGGTGTTGAAATCACCGAATTATCAGTTCACCTGCAAGGCCAATTGGTGGCGGTAGCTCCTGCCTACAACGAAGCTTTTGATATATTTGCGCCAGAAGCCTATCGGGGAAATCCCGAAGCCCGCACCGATTGGGCGATCGACCAGTTGAAGAAATCGGCTGTCGCGTCTGAACGTCTTGGATTGAAGCACACGGTTGGCTTCACGGGCTCTCTCGCTTTCCCGTTCCTTTATCCGTGGCCGCAGCGTCCGCAGGGTTTGATCGAAGAAGCCTTTGCCGAGCTTGGCCGTCGGTGGAAACCCATTCTCGATTTCTACTTGGATCATGGTCAGGATATAGGCTTCGAAATCCATCCCGGAGAGGATGTTTTCGATGGAGCGACGTGGGAAATGTTCCTAAATGCGGTTGATCAACATCAAGCCGCAATGATCAACTATGATCCCAGCCATTTCGTGCTTCAACAGCTGGACTACCTAGCTTTCATCGATCTCTATCACGACCGCATCAACGCGTTCCATGTCAAGGATGCCGAGTTTAATCCTGATGGCCGTCAGGGTGTATACTCAGGCTATCAAAATTGGACCAATCGAGCCGGGCGGTTCCGAAGCCTTGGCGACGGTCAGGTCGATTTTGACGGGATATTCTCAAAGCTCACCCAATATGGCTATGACAGTTGGGCTGTGTTGGAATGGGAGTGCTGCATTAAATCGCCAGAGCAAGGTGCTGCTGAAGGGGCTCCGTTTATTGCTTCACATCTGATCAACGTGACAGAAAAAGCCTTTGACGATTTTGCCGGAGGTGAACGGGACGAAGCACAAATTAAGCGGTTGCTTGGATTATGAAAAAGCTGAAACTTGGAATGGTTGGGGGTGGGCAAGGCGCCTTTATTGGTGGGGTTCATCGGTATGCCGCACGGTTGGACAATCGCTGGGAGCTGGTTGCAGGGGCATTATCGTCAAACCCCGAGCGCGCGGCGGCTTCGGCAGAAGAACTGGGGTTGGAACGATCTTACGCATCCTACGAAGAAATGGCCGTTGCAGAAGCTGCTATGGAGGATGGCATCGAAGCTGTGTCGATTGTTACTCCGAACCATATGCACGCCGGTCCGGTAATCGCTTTTCTGAATGCTGGCATTCACGTCATATGCGACAAGCCGTTGTGCGCAACGACTGTTGAGGCCGAGGAGATTTTAAAAGCCATCAAATCCTCGAGCGCCCATTTTATTTTGACTCACAATTATACAGGTTATCCCCTCATACGACAGGCACGAAACATTATTGCAATCGGTGAATTGGGTAAGATCCGCGTAGCACAAGTTGAGTATGCCCAAGACTGGCTCACGCAATGCATCGAAAATGAGGGTCAAAAACAAGCGAGCTGGAGAACCGATCCGGTGAAGTCTGGTGGCGGTGGTGCCATCGGAGATATCGGTACGCACGCATTGAACTTGCTGGAATTTGTCACGGGTCTAGAGGCTCAAGCTCTAAGTGCTGAACTACACAGCTTTGGTCCGGGTAGGCTTGTAGACGACAACGCCCATGTACAACTTCGGCTTGATGGAGGGGCAAAAGGTACCTTATGGGCATCTCAAATAGCAGTGGGAAATGAAAATGGGCTTCGATTGCGGGTTTACGGTGATAGGGGGGGGCTTGAATGGTCACAGGAAGACCCGAACAAAATGACCGTTGCTATTCATGGGAGTTCAAAGCGTATTCTGACTCGAGCGGGGGCTGGTCTTGGAAGTAGCTCTTCCTGGACCCGTATTCCTCCCGGTCATCCGGAGGGATATTTGGAAGGGTTTGCCAACATATATTCTGATGCAGCGGACCTAATAGAAGGGAAAAGCGATGGTTCTTTGCTTCCCGGATACAAGGAAGGATTGCGTGGTATGTCTTTCATCCAAGCCTGTTTAAAGTCTTCGCGAAATGACGGTAAGTGGGAGTTTATCTAGTCAGAGAAAGGAGACTTTCTCATGTTGTATTCTAAAAATGGCCCTTTGCATAAGCAGCATTGCTTTGACGTAGCAATTAATTGCATGAATGCGTCGGTTTGCGAAAATTATGTCATTTAATCAGGCTCTGCTTCAATGACATTGCCAACTTATTTGAATCGGCCCGACCGTGATTTATTTTTCAGTTATCAGGCGATCATTTCGATGTTTCTGAACAAGAATGTCGAGAACATCGCCGTAGGCATCAACTGCTCGCCATAGCCAAAGTTTCGTGCCACCAATGGGAACGACAACTTCGTCTAGGTGCCATTCGTCAGCGGAACCGGGCCGATCTCGGTTGATAAAATACGCAAAATGATGGCCGAACCGATTTACCCATTGCCGAACGGTTTCCCGGCTGACAAGGACACCGGGTTCAGCCAGCAGGTCCTCGGCGTCGGCGGCACTCAGAGCGAACCGATGGTAGGCCCACACAGCGTAGCTGATGATCTAGCGCGGGAAACGGAAACCTTTGAGGCGGGGTATAGTCGTCGGTATTTTCATGATGTCCGCCTAGGCGACAGCTATACCGCCGTCAATTAAGTTGGCAATGCCCAGCGAACTCACACTACTTGTCTTTAGCTTTCAATTATATCGTCAAATCGCTTGGCAGCCTTGCACCGGCAACGCGCCGCGCATTTGGCAGGTCGTTTTCTTCGGCTCTCCCGCGGGCTTTTGGATCTGTAAGTCCGTGCGCCAACCAGCGTTCTACCAACCTCTTTTCAAGAATGTCCGAAGGCACGTTTAGTCTCACGCTATAATCCCAATATTGTGCAAGATCTCGCCATTCCGGTTCATCGAACAGTAGGTAATTTCCTTCAAGGATAATGATCCAATCATCCCCGCACACCACACCTGATCCGGCAATTGCTATATCTCGTTCTCGATCAAATGTCGGAAAATATACAGTGTCTTCTATCGACAGTGCTTCTATCAACCGCATGAACCCCTGAACATCAAAGGTTTCCGGCGCACCTTTTCGAGCTAATAAATCCAACTCCATCAAGAGATTGTTGCCAAGATGGAAGCCATCCATTGGCACAACCTTTGCAGCAAGTCCCTGCTGGATAAGCTCGTCGCAAAGGCGTTCAGCTAAAGTGGACTTTCCGGACGCAGGTGCACCAGCGATCGCAATGAGCTTTCGCCGGTGCCTTTGGGGAACTGCCAGAATAAGTTCTGCCAGTTCTCGAATTGTTACGGTGCCACCGCTCATGCAGCGTCCTGCTCAGGAGGCTCTTTAGCGCCGGTCATAAAGGCGACCGCGTCCGACATAGTGTAGTCTTTGGGGTCAATGGTGCAAAGGCGCTTGCCCAAACGATGGATGTGAATGCGATCAGCAACTTCGAAGACATGTGGCATATTGTGGCTGATCAAGATGATCGAAATACCGCGTGCGCGCACGTCTTTGATCAGCTCCAGAACCCGTCGACTTTCTTTCACGCCCAATGCAGCAGTGGGTTCGTCCATGATAATAAACTTCGATGCAAACGCTGCTGCCCGAGCCACCGCAACACCCTGACGTTGACCGCCAGACAAAGTTTCCACCGGTTGTTTGATCGACTGAACGGTCATCAAGCCAAGTTCGGTAAGCTTTTCACGGGCAAAGGCTTCCATAGCGGGTTTGTCGAGCATGCGGAACACGTCGCCCATGATGCCTTTTTTACGGATTTCGCGGCCGGTGAACATGTTGTCGGCAATCGAAAGCGCTGGCGAAAGCGCAAGGTTTTGATATACAATTTCGATGCCCATTTCGCGTGCTTCAATTGGGCTATTGAAATGCACCGGTTTTCCGTCGATCAGAATTTCACCGGCGTCGGGTTGGACAGCTCCGCAGATTGCTTTAACGATTGACGATTTGCCGGCCCCGTTGTCTCCGATTACGGCAAGGATTTCACCCTGGCGCAGTTCGAAATCCGAGTGGTCAATTGCGGTGACGTGGCCATAGCGCTTCACGATTCCGCGGGCTTCAACAACTGGTGTAGACATTATGCCGATACCCTTCTGATCCATTGGTCGATAGCGACCGCGATAATGATGAGCCAACCTATGGCAAAGACCTGCCACAGCACATCCACTCCGGCCATTCGCAGGCCCGATTGGAAGACACCCACGATCAAGGCTCCGAAGAGAGCGCCCATGATTGAGCCACGCCCACCGAAGAGAGAGATCCCGCCAATCACAACAGCAGTGATTGATTGTAGGTTGCCCTCATAAAATGACTGAGGTGAGATCGAGCCTACGCGACCGATCGATGCCCAACCGGCGATCGCGCAAACAAGACCGGCGACCATGTAGACAGAAATCAGTGTACGGTCGGTACGAATACCAGCCATTTCAGCAGCTTCGATATCGTCTCCGATCGCATAGACATGACGACCCCACGCTGTTTTGTTCAGCATGTACCAAAGCGCGACGAAGACGACGATCATCAAGATCACACCGAATGTGATCCGTGCACCGCCGATGTTAATCGCATTACCAAAAAACTTAAGAAATGGTGCTTTTGAGTCGATATCCTGAGAGCGGATCGACTGGGCTCCAGATAGCCACAAGTTCAGGGCGAAAAAGATCGACCAGGTTCCCAAAGTCGTAATGAAAGGCGGTAGCTTTATTTTAGTGATGAGGAGACCGTTCATCATGCCGGCCCCAAGTCCGCCGACAAAGCCGACAATAATCGCAAAAAACGACGGAACACCCATAGTCACCGCAAGGTTACCCATGATGACTGACATCAGCACCATAATGGCTGCAACTGAAAGGTCGATGCCTGCGGTGATAATGATCAGGCTTTGAGCTGCCGCCAGAATCCCGATGATCGAGACTTGCTGCATGATCAAGGAAAGATTGAATGCCGAAAAGAAGCGCTCACCTGCGATGAAGCCAAAAGCAACAAGGCTGATAAGCAGTACAATTACTGGTACAAGAGTCGGGTTATTGTGAAGTATGTGCTGAACGCGCTTAATCAACGAGTGTTTGTCTTGCGTGAAGCGGGCGACGTTGGCATCGCTACCGTCCAGTGCGCGCTCAAACTCTTGCTGAGGGCTGTTTCGGGTCGTGTTGTCCGTCATGTCGGTATCCTCCGCCTTCAGCTTGGCCGAGGCGTTCGACTGCGTCAAAGATTTAGTAGAGAGAAAGGTGAAGGGGGCGTCAGGCGCGCCCCCCTCTGGGAGATTAGGCTCTTAGCCCCAGCACTTCTCAAGACCTTCAGCCGAGGTCAGAGACGGAATGCCGTCCACTGGTTCGTCAGTGATCAGTTCAACACCAGTGTTGAAGAAGTCCAGACCCGGGGTGTTTTCCGGCTTAGTGCCGTCGGCAGCCCACTGGGCAATTGCGTCGATACCTTTCGAAGCCATCAGCAGCGGGAACTGCATCGAGGTTGCGCCGATAACGCCCTCTGCGATGTTCTGGACGCCTGGGCAGCCACCGTCGACCGATACGATCAGCACGTCATTTTCACGACCAACGGCTTTCAGGGCTTCGTATGCACCCGCAGCAGCCGGTTCGTTGATGGTGTAAACCAGGTTCACGCCCGGATCGACCTGCAGAAGGTTTTCCATCGCGGTGCGGCCACCTTCTTCGTTGCCGTTGGTGACGTCGTTGCCAACAATGCGTGGATCGTCTTCGTCACCGATGTCGGTCGGGTCTTTGATGTCGATGCCAAAGCCCTGCAGGAAGCCGTTGTCGCGCAGGTAGTCAACCGAAATTTCCGAAGCGTTCAGGTCAAGCAACGCGATTTTTGCGTTGGCTGCATCTGCACCCATTTTTGCTTTTGCCCACTCACCGATCAGTACGCCTGCTTTGAAGTTATCGGTCGCGAAGGTCGCGTCTGCAACGTCTGCCGGTTCAAACGGAGTGTCGAGTGCGATGACCAGAGCACCTGCCTCACGGGCTTGGGTGATAACAGGGGTCAGGGCGCGGCTGTCAGTTGGAGTGATCAGGATACCCTGAGCGCCAGAAGCAATGCAGCTTTCAACCGCAGCGATTTGGCTTTCTACGTCACCGTCGATTTTACCAGCGTAGGTCGACAGGTTGATGCCGTTTGCAGCCGCACCAGCCAACGCGCCTTCTTTCATTTTTACGAAGAACGGGTTGGTGTCGGTTTTGGTGATCAGGCACGCGTTAACTTCTGCTGACGCAGCGCCTGCTAGTGCCGTCGCAGCAAGTGCGAGAGCGGAAACTGTTGCGAATTTTTTCATAATGTCCTCCCAGACAAATTTAATTCGTGCTCTGATTTTCAGAGCAACCCTCCGAGTGATCTCAGTGATCCCCTAAAGGCATAAACGTGATTCTACCGTTTCGTCAATAAATAAATAAAGTTGATTTATTAATTAGCTCAAGCCATCTTCCTATTGTGCTACAAGGCGTTTAAGGTCCGATCATGGAAGACGGCGTATTTCAAAAATTGTCTTTTGGCGTGAACCAGAAAGGAGTTCGCGATCACAATGAGCGTTTGATCTTGACGGTCATTCGCAGCCACGGTGGCATGCCTGGCGCCGATATCGCAAAAGTGACAGGGTTATCTCCGCAGACCGTTTCGATCATTCTAAGAAAACTTGAAAAAGATAAGCTCCTGCTTCGCGGTGAGCCGGTTAGAGGTAAAGTTGGCAAGCCATCTATTCCGATGGTTCTGAACCCAAAGGGAGTTTATTCATTCGGACTGAAAGTCGGTCGCCGGAGTGCTGATCTTTTACTTCTCGATTTTGCGGGCAATGTGACCAACCAAGTCACTACAAAGTATCCCTATCCCTTGCCTGAAAACGTATTCGGCTTCCTTGAAGCCGGTATGGCGGATATTCTGTCAAAGCTACCTTCAACTGTGATCGAGCGGATATGCGGCATCGGAATTGCTGTGCCGTTCGAAGTCTGGAAGTGGCATGACCTTTATGATGTCGACGCTGAAAAATTCCGGTCATGGAAAGATATCAATTTTACATCTGAAGTCGCCAAATTCAGCGAGCTGGATGTTTTTGTTTTAAACGATGCGACGGCTGCATGTCAGGCAGAACATAGTTTTGGAGGCAGCAAGAGCTTCCGCGACTACGCCTATTTCTTTATTGGATCATTCATCGGTGGCGGGGTCGTTTTGAACAGTACGGTGTTCGAGGGCAACCAAGGGAACGCGGGTGCCTTGGGATCAATGCGCACGACAAGTCCTTTGGGTGAAAGTCAGCAGCTGATTGACGTAGCTTCTTTGCACTTACTCGAAGCTCGATTGATTGAAGCTGGGTTGGATCCAGAAATTATCTGGAAGCAGCCGCAAGATTGGCAAGGACTTGAGCGATATGTGGATCCCTGGATCGGACAAGCGGCGCAAGAACTCGCAAAAGCAGCGCTGTCCGTCTGCTCGGTCATCGATTTTGAGGCGATTTTACTTGATGGCGCTTTTCCCGAGAGCGTTCGAAATGAACTTGTTGAACGAGTGCGGCGATATCTGGTCAATCAGGATAAACGCGGTTTGATAGCCCCAAAAATCGAACCCGGAACGATTGGCGGAAATGCCCGCGCAATCGGAGCCGCAAGCAGCCCCATATTCAAGCAGTTTTTTCTAAATACCAACGCTGGATTATCATCAGCTTAGCACATTGCGGAGCTGAGTTCTATAATTACAGAATGAAAGGCTGCTTCACCGGTTTCTGTCAATTTGGCTCGCGCTTGCAGTGTGTCTGACGTAGGCGTATTCTGTTTAAAACTCACGGTTTTCGCGGCACAACATCACAGGATGAATGGCTTCCGCCTCGTTTTTACCGGACGGTTCTGGCCTGTCCAGGGTTTGGAAGTACCAATCAGCAACTGACCTTATTTGACCAATAGAACGGAACCTCGCGATGAAAAATCTACAGCCCACGGATGAACTTTATAACCATGATGCGATGGCTTTGGCGGAATTGATCCGCAAAGGCGAGATGACCGCCGGGGAACTCCTCGAGGTGGTTATCAATCGCGTTGAGAAACTAAATCCGAAGCTGAATGCCATAGAACAAATCAACCTCGATCTTGCCCGCGAGAAGGCTCGTCAAGGATTGCCTGAAGGTCCTTTTCAGGGGGTTCCGTCATTTATCAAGGCAAATATTGATTTTCCCGGCTTTTCGACAACCTACTGCTGTAAGGGATTTGCCGATGCCCCGGCCATCAATTACACCAGCCCGTTGGCGGAACGCTATATCGAGTCGGGGATGAACATCATTGGCAAATCCACACTTCCGGAGTTTGCCCTCAACACGCATACAGAATCCAAGCTAAGTGGTTTGACAAGGAACCCATGGAATCCCGCATTGACCACTGGCGGGTCAAGCGGAGGCGCTGCCGCATTGGTCGCCAGTGGCATTGTGCCTATGGCACATGGGACAGACGGGGGCGGTTCATGCCGTATACCAAGCAGCCATTGTCATACCGTCAGCCTTAAGACCAGTCGTGGCAGGCATGTTGACGTTGGCCGAGTTCCGCCGATCATAGAAACACAGACCAGCCAGATGTTGACCCGTTCTGTTCGGGATTTGGCAATGTCGTTCAAGGTTACGGAACGACGTGGTGACAACGCCTCCCTTCCGGAACTGGGTTTCATCTCTGGACCATCTTCAAAACGTCTAAAGATCGCCGTCGGGCTGAAAACCGCGGACGGGCAAAGTGCAGATGCCGATGTGCTGGATGTCATCATGCAGACAGCGGAACGTTGCAAGCTGATGGGACATGAAGTGGTCGAACTGGACTGTCTGCCATATCATGTGGAGGATTTTCTCGATCAATTCATGGCACTGATTTCGGTTTTGACTGGGCGCTTCGCGGGTCAATTCAAGGAAACCTTTGGCCGACCGGTCGCAGATGGTGATTTTGAAAAGATGCAGATGTACTTCCTTGGCGCCATGCCGGATGATCCCGAGGCTGAATGGAATCGCCTTATGGAAACCGCTGGTAAAATATCGGATTCCTTTGATAGGCTATTTGAAAGCTACGACCTCATATTGACACCAACTGTCCCGGTCGTCGCCAAGGATGCAGCTGAACGGTCTATTGATAAAGACCCCATTTCGCAACTTGCTGGTGGCAGACGCGATATCAGGTTCATGGCTTTCGCCAATACCACTGGACATCCGGCCATAACCGTCCCTGCCGGCTTCAATCCGGACGGGCTGCCAGTAGGGGCGCAATTCATTGCTGCGAAAGGGGCTGAAGACACCTTGTTCAGCATTGCATATGAACTTGAGGATGAGCTCAAGTGGTCACGCCATTGGGCGCCAATTTCAGTTGCATTTTCCGGTTCCTGATGGCCCCTAATACAAAAACAGCTGGTCGCAGGAAGTACCGGCAATGCGAATGGACAATGATTGGAAACGGCTATGACGCATGAATTCAAAACTCTGATCATTGAACGTGAAACACTGATGCAGCTCCTGACAATGGAGGATTGTATTGAAGCCATCGACAACTGCATGCGCCAAACCTCCGCCGGGAATTTGGTAAATCCGCCACGATCCGGCTTTAAGGCCGGAAAGGGAATATTGGCTTGGATGCCAGGTTATCTGGGAGAGCCTGAAGGATTTGCCTGTAAGTTGATAACACAGTTTCCTGAGGCAAGATTGAAAGGCTATTCCAGCCATTCGGGTGTGACGGTTTATTTTGAAGCCGAGACTGGTCAGCCTGCAATGATTGTCGATTCCGGCTATCTGACCGCTGTCCGCACCGCAGCGGCCAGCGCTGTGGCGACACGGGCCTTGGCACGCGATGACGCATCCAATCTGGCCCTGGTCGGTTCGGGTGAGCAGGGATACCTGCATGTGGCCGCCATGCTCGCGGTAAGGCCTATTTCAGCCATTCGAATTTGGGGACGAACGCCTGAAAATGCTGCACGATTTGCAGAAAAAATCGAAGCGGAATGGCAGATTAAGGCAGAGATCTTTTCGACAGTGGCACAGACGATCAAAGACGCCGATATTATCTGCAGCTCCACTCCGGCAACGGCGCCCGTGTTATTAGGCAATGAGCTGCCCGAGGGCTGTCATATCAATGCGGTAGGAGCCAGTCGGACGCCGAAAGTAGAGCTCGACGAAGCGGCTGTAACGAGAAGTCTGTATTACGTCGATTATCTCGATTCTGCCCTTAAGGAAGCGCACGAACTCATGGAAGCACTGGAAAGCGGTGCCATCGCCAAAGAGCATGTTCGCGGAGAAATCGGGGAGGTGCTTTTGGGCCATAAGCGAGGACGCGAAAAAGATCGTGACATCACCATATACCGCTCTGTCGGATTTGCCGCACAAGATGTGGCCGCTGCGGGTCTGGTCTATAACAAGGCAAGAAATCAAGGTCTGGGTTTGCCTGTCCGCCTCTGATTGCCTACCCCGACTGATCGGCCCACGTGTTCTGGGCTATCCATCCAATTGTAGTGTGCCGCGGATGAACTGGTCGGGTGTGTTTCTGGCCATGAAGCGAATTTGCTATTGCACGCGCCTCACCTATTAACCATTTAAACGACAATAAAACAGAAATTAAAAACACCAAACAAGAGCGAGTTGCGTGGAGAATCGTCCTAAAAGGCTTTTGGGATTGGGGAGTTGAGCGGTCGGGCCCAGACAGAGAGCTGTCCTTCGCGCAAGTTGCAGCTAATGACCGGTCAGAGCCCATGGCTACGTTTGTGCGCTCTGCCCCGAAGACGGCCAAGCGTAGAAACGGACATTGAACACGACTTTCGTAGCCGCGCTGCCGCCTTCCGAAAGGCGAGTGCCTTCACAACTTTAGGTGTTATTGCAAATGGCACTCTTCCCGTGCGCAGTCTAAATTGATCACTTTGGCCTGATTACAAAGACCCTAGGAACGGAATGGAATGCCGCGTCCTTGAGGCGTCAAGGAGCCGAACGATTTTCCAACTGTTTGCAGATATTCGGCTTCGTCCCAGAATCCGATAAGGATACCGCTTTCGGCAGCGCGCTTCTGGCGTGCGAGGACTTCGGGTGTGGCGGTGATCCGCGTGTGATGACGCGTGGCCCACTCCAAAAGGGCGGCTTCCATCCTCGCGCGCGTTTCTACGTGCAATGGATCGTTCGATGCCCCCAGATCGACGAGTTCTTTCGGGTCCGTTTCCAAATCCCATAGCACTGGCCGAAAGCCTTCGCAGCGGATGTATTTCCATCGTCCGTCGAAGATCATCGTCGTGTGGGCATCTTCCTGTGGCTGGCCCAAAGCGGCCGCCATGTCGGACCAGTGATAGTCATGTTCGCTGATCACATAGCGGCGCGAAAACCCGTCTTTGCCCTGCAGGATTGGTGACAGATCGCGGCCTTCGATGACGTGCGGCTTTGGCGGGCAGCCCAATGCCCGCATGAAGGTTGTGGGGAGATCGATCATTTCGACCAGTGCGTCGCTTACCTGTCCGCGGCTGACGTCGGCATCTGGTCGCGGGTCCGCGATGATCAACGGCACCTTGACCGCCGCCTCGTGATAGAAATCCTTGTCGCCCATCCAATGATCGCCGAGATAGTCACCGTGATCCGAGGTGAAGGCGATGATCGTGTTCTTGCTGAAGCCTTCGGTGTCCATCCACGCAAACAAACGACCTAGATTGTCGTCTAGCTGCTTGATAAGGCCCATATAGGCCGGGATCACATGGTCGCGCACGTGGTCACGGGAAAAGCTTCGACAGACGCGAGCGTCATGATAGGCCTGCATCAAAGGGTGATCGGTCTGACGCTCGGCGGTAGAACGGACCGGAGGAATGATATGCCGCTCGTCGTACATGTCGTGGTAGGGCGCTGGTACGATATAAGGCCAGTGCGGTTTTATATAGGACAGGTGACACATCCACGGACGGCCATCCTCGCGCGCGTCGCGCATGAAATCCATCGCGCGGTTCGTCATGTAGGCTGTCTCCGAGTGCTCTTCGGGCACGTTCGCTTCTAGCCGCGAGTTCTTCAAAAGCCATGCCGAGAGCCGTTCACCATCAGCATCCAGTCCGGAATTTGCGAAATCTTCCCATGGATTTTCCGACTCAAAACCGTGCGCCACGAGATAATCGTCATAGGCTGACCAGTTCTGACGGGGGCTGTCGGGATGCAGTCCATCGTCTCGCTCGAACGGCTCAAAGCCGCATTCCGAGCGGGCGACACCAATCTCGCTCTTTGGGTCAATCCCCAGCCAAGCCATGCCTTCAAGGTCGGCGGTCATATGCGTCTTGCCCACGAGCACCGCTCGCGCGCCCACGTCTCGCAAATGATCGCCCAGAGTCGGTTCGCCCACACGCAGCGGCATGCCGTTCCACGTCGACCCGTGGCTGCGCACGTAGCGCCCTGTATAGGCAGACATCCGGGACGGACCGCATACCGGCGACTGAACATAAGCGTTGCTGAAGCGCACACCGCGAGCTGCCAAGGCATCGATATGCGGGGTATCTAAATGCGGATGTCCGTAGCAACTGAGATAATCAAACCGCAGCTGATCCGCCATGATCCACAGAACGTTCGGGGTCTTGGTCATGTGAGGTCTTTCTTAAGCATGTCTTCAATCGGCGCCCGCAAAAAAGTGTCGAGGCGGTCTAGATAGCCGACGAACTCCGCCATTTCCTTCTTCGAAAAGGCTTCCCGCAGGGCGGCGCGCCGTCGCGCCATGACAGGGGCGGCCCGTTCGTAGGCTTCTCGCCCGGCCTCGGTCAGCGCGACAATAGTCAGCCGTCCGTCTTCCTCGCTTCTGCTCATGGTGACGTAGCCTTTGTTTCGGATCTCGGGAAGCGCCCGGCTAAGCAGCGAATGATCGGCGCGCTGGATCGAGGCAAGGTCGCGAATTGTCATCGGGCCCACTTCGTACAGGTCCCAGAGTGTCCGCCATTCGACAATCGACAGACCGCCTCCGATTTGAAGAAGATGCTGACCCTGTGTCCGAGAGGCGGCATAGACCGCAGGTAGGCGGGAAAACACATTGAAGTCCTCGCGGGTGCGTCGTGCCTCGATGCCTTCGATATCGCGCTCGCTGACGGTTACCATCATATTCTCCTCCTGCCTCTGCGATTAAGCCCCAAAAATAATTACGTGACAAGTCATATAATTTATGCAAGCCTCAAGGCTGAAGCCTTCGTGACGGGGGCGTTTGCTCTTGGAGGAGGGCAAAACTTTAGGGAGGAAAACCATGATCAAGAAGACGCTCTTGGGTTGCGCGTTGTCGCTTGTGCCTATGATAGCAACGGCTCAGTCAACACTGACCGCCGAAACAACAACACCTGGCTCGACGCCTCATTACATCGACACAACGCTCGCGGCTGTCCTCGACAGTGCAGGAGTGGCCACGATGCAAATCACCGAGGGCGCAACGCTGACCAACTCTGTTCAAGCTGTCGCTGAGGGGCGGCTGGACATGGCCCCCGCGCCACTGATCCTGCCATTCCTACTTTCGAAAGGCATTGGTGCCTATAGCGGCATCGGCCCCGAACAGGGGGCCGAACTGGCGGCGAACATTCGGGTCATCTTCTTCAATGCCGGATCGGCGCAGATGCTAGGCTATTATAACAGCAACCCGATTGAAGACATTCGCGATATGTCGGGCAAACGCATCTGGAATGGTCCGCCACGTGGGGCCGCGCTGACATCGGGTCGCGCAATGATCCAGCTGCTGTCGGGAATCAAGGACCGTGAAGACTATGAAGGTATCCAGACTCCTTGGCCTGACGCGGTTCCGACTATCACCGGTGGCGGCGTTGACGCATGGACAATTCCTGAAGGTCTGCCCTCAGGCCGGGAGATCGCCATTGCGGCCGCGGGCGGCATTACGATCCACGATGTGCCGTCCGATCTTCTGGCCAGCGAGCTGGGACAACAGATCCTCAAAGCACCGGGCAACGCGCCTTACTCGGTTCCGATCGAAGATTTCCGAAACGCCTACGCGGGCAACGACATCACTGTCGTGGTCGATGACGACAGCTTTGACAGCTTCGCGACCGCGTTTGGGCAAATCGTTTCAGCCGGGATGGATGAGCAGCTTGTCTATAACATCGTGACGGCGTTTCTCGAAGCTGAAGAGCGGTTCATCACCGGCTCGCCACGTGGTCCGTTCGCACGCATCAGTTTCGGAGATATCGACGGCGTGACCCAAGGCGCTTGCGGTGCGGTTCAAGTCAAGATGCACCCTGGCGCAATTCGCGCTTACGAGGATGCTGGCCACACGATCGCAGATTGCCTGCGTCCCTGACGCCTAATCCAACATGGTCGAGGACGGTTGCGATCGCCCTCGACTGAACGGGCGACACACATGCCAGATCATACCCCCCCCAAGGATTTCGGCCAGCGTTTGGCCATCGGGCTTGCTATCATCCTGGTGATGGTCGGCTTGGTCAATACCATGCCGGAAATCCCAGGCTTGCAGGACTTCGCGCGCGATCTGACGGGCCGACCGTTTTTTCGCGTTTCTGGTTTTTCTCCTGAATATTTCTTCCCACCCGTCTTTCTTCTAATGATGGTGATCGTCGCGCTTGATTCGAGCGTTTACCGAGCATTGAAAAAAGACCGGCCACAGCGCGCCTGGCTCGGCTTGCTGCTGGATGCTGGCTTGATTTTTGCCGCGTTTCTGGCCGCTTTCGGTTATCTGGTCGAGGTCGATTCCATTTGCCTGATTGACCAGATCACAGGTGAGCGGGCACGACTGATCCAAGAGGCCGCCGAGCGCTCAGAAGGTGTCATCCCGGGGATTTCCTTTGAGGCAGAAGTACCCGCATGCCAAGCGCGCTTTGGCATCTGGATCATTCCACTACTCTTCACGATCATCACGCTTTTCTTCCTTTATAATGTTCGCGTATGGGGGTTACCGCTCGTGATGGTCGCCAGCGTCGTCGTGATTTACACCGTAGGTACTACGCTGATCTGGATGTTCGACCTCAGCGATAATAACTTCCTTCTGACCAAGCTTGGGGCTGACGGTGGCGACGTCCGTGCCGCAGCTATCCAGAAGGCGACCAACGTTTTTATCACACCCGATGGGTTTATGGGCCGGTTCATGGACATCGTAGTCAATCAGGTGTTTCCCTATGTCATCCTCGGTGCGCTGTTCGGTACCTCCGCTGGTGGCACCTCGCTGATTAAGCTGGCAGTGCGAGCAACCCGTCGACTAAGGGGCGGACCGGCCCATGCCGCCATCGTTTCGTCCGCCATGTTCGGCACGATCACGGGTGGCCCAGTCACGAATGTGTTATCCACCGGACGCCTGACGATCCCCATGATGCGTCGCAACGGCTTCAGTCCGCAGTTTGCAGGCGGCGTCGAAGCGGCGGCCTCCTCGGGTGGCCAAATCATGCCGCCGGTTATGGGCGTTGCTGCCTTCGTTCTCGTTGCGCTTACCGCGGTTCCTTATAACAAGGTCATTACCGCAGCATTTCTTCCCGCGATGTGCTTCTTCTTCTCTATCTTTCTGGCTGTCGTGTTCCAGGCACGGCGTGAGAAGGTGGAAGCCATGCGCGAGATCCCGGACGATCTTAAAATGACACGGCAGGATACGCTTAACCTTGTCATCATTTTAGTACCGATACTGGCAATCCTGTTGCTCTTGTTGGGCAACAAGGACGCGATCAGCACGGGCTTCTTGTCTTCAATTCTGCCATCGTTTGTGACGCAGATTTTGATCAACGCCACAGGCGATGCCGTCTCTGCGGGTTGGTGGGCAGTTGCTGTACTCGTGCCGCTTCTGTTCCTTGATCCTGAAACGCGCGCCCGTCCTGTAAAAGTGCTGCACTCACTTGCCGACGGCGGCATGCTGATCTCGCGACTGTTCCTGCTGCTCTTTGCGGTGTCGATCATCTCGGCTTTTCTGAATGAAAGCGGCCTGACCGGAGAGCTCACCCGAGCAGTCACGACTTGGCTTGATCAAGCGCAAGTGCTGCGCCTTTTCGGAACTGAGATCAACATCGTCGGCGGCGTCTACCTGATGCTGGCACTCACATGTGCGATGGCCTGCGCCATAATCTTGGGCATGGGGATGCCAACGGTTCCAGCCTATGTAAATGTCGCGCTCCTTCTCGGGCCGCTCCTGGCAAACCTCGGCGTCAGCTTCTTCACGGCTCATATGTTCGTCTTCTATTTCGCCGTGGCCTCAGCGATCACGCCGCCAGTGGCCATCGCGGCCTTTGCTGCCGCCTCAATCACACGCACGGAGCCGATGCGTACTGGTATTGCGGCGGTCCGTGTGGGAATCGTCATGTTCACCGTCCCGTTTGTCTTCGCGTGGTATCCTGAGTTGCTACTGATCGAAGAGGCCGTGACCATTACCGACGAAACTGGGCGGCGCGCGCTGATCGAAGGGTATTCCGGTGTTGTAGATTGGTCCGCGCTTGCTGCGCTCGGGTTGCGCATCGGTCTTGCGCTCTATCTCACAGCCTCCGCACTCGCCAAGTTCGACCGCAACGCTCTCAGTTCGCCCGAAGTTCTGTTGCGTTTGATAGTGGCAATACTCGTTTTGTGGAAAACTGCCACCGTAATGTGGGTCGGCATTGGCCTTGCAGCACTGTTAATCGGCGGTCACCATTTCTTCGCTGGACGCCGGACCGCAAAGGCCGTTTGAGAGTGTAGGTTGCCTAGCGGTATAGCTTGCCAACAATTACGAATTGGGCTGGGGCGCTCAGGAGTAGATAGTCTTTCGGCACGTCCTCACCAATACGCATCGCGCACCATGTTCTCGATACGGCACCGTAAACTTAATGCGCCTGCTTGCGGTACATGCGACATGGAGACATGACTCGCATCCATTTATACCACCGCCACCGATTTCCTCCCGACATTATTGCGCAAGCCGTCTGGCTGTATTTCCGTTTTCCCCTAAGCCTTCGGATGGTCGAGGATCTGCTGGCCGAGCGCGGCATCATCGTGTCACATCAGACTGTGCGAGCGTGGGCAGAAAAGTTTGGCCGGAGTTTTGCGAAAAACATCCGTCGTCAATCGGCTGGCAAACACGGTGACAAGTGGCATCTGGACGAAGTCGTCATCACGATCCGCGGGGTGAAGCATTGGCTGTGGCGGGCCGTTGATCAAGAAGGTTTCGTGTTGGATGTGTTGGTGTAAAGTCGCCGCAACAACAAAGCGGCCCGGCGTTTGATGCAAAAACTACTGAAACAACAAGGCTCTACTCCGCGCGTTATGATAACGATAAATTGCGCTCTTACGGGGCGGCCAAACGGAAAATCATGCCAGGCGTGGAGCACCGATCACATAAGGTTTTGAACAATCGCGCTGAGATTTCCCATCAGCCCACGCGGCGGCGAGAGAGGGTGATGAAGCGTTTCAAATCACCGAGGCAACTGCAGAGTTTTGCCTCCATCAACGACGCGATTTCCAACCTGTTCCTCCTGCCACGCCACGAAATGCCATCTGCCGGTTTCCGTAAAATGCGGTCACTTGCTATGCAAACCTGGCGTGAAATCGCTGAGGTGAACGCCGTGTAGAGCGGAGCCTAAACGGCGTTCCATATCTTAGACCAGTTAAGTTTACGGTGCCTTCACAGATGCTTAAGTGGGGAAATCGCGCTGGCCGGACTCAAAATGCGCTGCGAAACCGATAAGAATGGTTATGTTAAAATATTTGGTGTTCTTGTTCGTAGGCGACTTCAAGGTTGGCAAAGGTGACCACTGGGAAAGTGTGTCGTCGCAAATTTTCGGATTTCAGTTTCGTTGTCGGGCTTGTTGATCCTGACCCTCGATGTTCCCGAAACTAAGCCAGGATTGAAGAGACGATCTGTTTCTAAGGCGCACAATACCCTCTATTCTGTTTCCAGAAACAAAATCAGCAATGCTGCCAATATTGGCAGACCGCCAAGTAAAACGATTGCGGATGGAACTGACTTTCCCAAGCCCATTTCCAAAAGAACTACCCAAAGAGGGGTGAGATAAGTATAGGCTGTGACCTTGCTCGGAGGCAATCTTTGCGCCGCGAGCGTCACCAATGAAAACGTGCCTATTCCGGCGAAAATGGCCAGATACCCCAGCACCAGCCAAACACGGATGGGAAGTGCCAGCCAGTCGGTCGCTAGAATCTCTTCGAGGTAAAGCACGCCAAGAATAAGTGCGCCGCTGATGGCCACGCCCAGCGTGACGGCGTAAACCGGTTCGCCCCTTCGCAGGTGCGGAACCAGAACCGCATAGGCGGCGTGTGCGGCGGTTCCGATCATGAACAGCAACTCGCCGCGCCCCAGTTCGAAGCGGAACAGGGCAGCTGGAGATCCCCGAAACACCACCCAAAGCGCGCCCATCGCACCGATTGTCAACGCACTCCAAACCAGCCGCGATACTTGCTTCCCCGATACAGCCCAGCCCATCAAGGCGGCCATGAACGGCATCAGCGTAAAAATTGCTGCGGTGGATACCGGACTGGTGATTTTAAGCGCCTCGAACATCAGAACGAAGAATGTCGCGTAAGCCGCGCCAAGGGGCAGATACCGCCAAGGCGCACGGTAATGCTGTAGCTGAAACCGCCCCATG
>Ga0255752_10001414_pt1 | contig 27813 bp, 26 predicted proteins | sample 011ome_25_FD_179952 | JGI IMG/M metagenome (GOLD analysis project Ga0255752, IMG submission 179952) | Coastal salt marsh microbial communities from the Groves Creek Marsh, Skidaway Island, Georgia - 011512CT metaG (version 2) | ecosystem: Environmental > Aquatic > Marine > Intertidal zone >... | reverse complement strand
CCCTAATATCAGAAAATAAAAAGGTCATTTCTTTTCTTTCTCCACCCAGAACCAAGGATTCACTAGATTCCGCCAAGCGGTTAACCATTTCTGGGGAAAGGTATTGTGCAAAGGCGCCTCTGACTCTACTACGCTCAAGTTCAGTGAATAAAAAATTGAAGAAAGTTACAGCCACATAAACACTTAAAGAAATGATCAATGGCGATATTGGATCAACCAAAAATAGCTTAGATTTAAAAAAATAATAACTTGTACCTATGATGCCTCCAGAACCAGCTATCAAAACACTCAATCCTCCAATTGGACCTAGAGCTTGAATGCTTAAAGTAATTAAAATAGCCAAAATCAGTCCAGCTAGAAATTCCGCACCAAACAGCCAGTCGGGTCTTTGTAAAAATTCATTTGAAAAGATTTGCTGAATAAACTGAGCAATGATTGTCACGCCGGGAATATTTTTCTCTGTGGGTGTGGATCTGAGATCGAGGAGGCCGGAAGCGGAGGTTCCAACAAGTACAACCTTGCCCTCAAAAAATTCAGGGGGTATTGCTCCCGAGATCACATCTCCCGCAGAGACTGTGGGAATATTTTTCGTAGGGGCAAAGTAAACCCATGCATTACCTTCGGGGGTTGTTGGAATGGTGAGAGGGCCCAATTTGATATTGTTGATGCCTGTTTGAGCGCCATAGGCTTCCTCGCTTGAGGCATTAGATGACTTAATCTGAAAAGTGGAAGCTCCAACAGCCACTCTTGTCATTTCTAAGGCAAGGCTAGGCACCAATTGATCATCAATTCTTTCAAAGGTAGGTAATTGACGAACAATTGCATCATTGTTACCGATGCTCATTGAACCAACCCCTGTGGCTGAGTCATCCAGTAGTTTGATATTGTTTTGTGCACCCAAATAATTTCTAATGAATTGCTTGGGATCATCGCCTTGAGTTACCAAACCGTATTTGGCTTTGTAAGGCTTAGTGTTATTTTTATTATTTAAAGCCTGACCTAGGACCACGGTTCCATGATTTAAAATAGCTTGAGCAAAAAGCTCATCATTGCTCGGCAGTTTTGATAGCTCTTTTTTTAATGCTTCGTTGAGAGGGTAACTGGAAATAAAATTTTGAGGATTGGTTCTGTCTGCTTCAGCAAAGACGATATCAAATCCTAATGCAGCTGCTGCATAAGCTTGATCTGTTAATTTTGCTAATTGATTTCTAGGCCAGGGCCACTGGCCAATTTCTGTAAGTGAACGATCATCAATATCAATGATGATCACAGGGTCTTCAGTGTAGATCTCTCTTGGTAAAATTCTTTGGAAGGTATCAAAAGAATAATTTTGTAGGCTGCTAAAAATTTGAAAAGGATTAAGGATCGGTAAAAAACTTACTAAGATTGCAAAAATTAAAAGGCCGTAGCGAGTAAATTTTTTGAGATCTTTTTTCACGGGAATTTATTGCTTAAGAAATATAGTTAGCAACTTTTTTTAAATATTTTTTATTGGTCTCACTTGGCAGATTCATTAAGTTAACTGAGTTCATCAAATCCGTGTATACATGAATTGATTTCCTACCTTTAAGTAACTCTCTTAGTGCATTCTGGTAAGTCCAAAAAATATAAGTTTGAGCCATCTTGAAGTGCCTTAGATTGTCTGCAGTCAGCTCAGGCTCTTCTTTATCAGAAATGGCATTTTGCAACCATTGACTGGTCATGGGTTGTGTTAAAACCCATGCATCATTAATGCTGCTGGGATTATCTATCAGCCAGTTAGCCATGTAGTCCCCTTTAAACAAATCAATGGCTACATACCAAGCATAGTAAACCTTAAAAAGATTAGATTTTTCTTTTTTTAATTGCTGCTCAAGTATTTCAGCCACATCAACGACTATTTGAATCATTGTAGCGGCATGGATCTCATCCAGATTATTGAAGTATCTGTAAAAGGTCCCATAAGCTGTTTTTGCTTCTTTTGAAATGCTTGCCACAGAAATTTTTTTACCTTTATTAAGCAGATTTGAAACTGCTGTAATTAGCTTGGCTCTTGTTAACTCAGATTTTTTCATCAGATTATTATAACCTCTGACTCGTTAAGGTCTTCTTGATATTTAATAAAATGATAAATTATCACTTTTATGTTTAAATATGCGTCATATGAGCTTTTGTATGAAGATTTACTCCGCAATTTAGCTTTATCAACATGAAACTAAGAACATTCATTGCACTTTATTGTACTTTTTTGTGCATGTACTCATCCGCGCAAAATGTTCAGCCCGCCATATCAGATCCTGATGAGATGGCTGCAGCAGAGCAACAAAAAGAAGAAGTTTTTAAGCAGCTATTCAAAGATCCAACCAATCTATCCTTGCTATTTCAATATGCTAATTTATCCATCTTGGTTGGAGATCTCGAGGGGGCTATTGGGGTTTTTGAGCAAATGCTTATTTATGACTCAGAGTTGCCCAGAATAAGATTGGAGCTAGGAGTTTTGTATTTTCGTTTAGGCGCTTTTGCATTAGCAAACAACTATCTAAAAAGCGTTAAAGAGTTTAATCCGCCACCTGAAGTTGAGGCTAGGGTTGATCAATTTTTGGAAGCTATTGTTTCCGCTGAGGAGCCTATCCAATGGCAACAAAATCTTAGCGTTGGATTTAAACGTACCACCAACGGAAATTCTGGAATCAATGCGGATTTCATTGAAATTGGAGATTTTTTGTTGGAGGTAGATGACGAAAGCAAAAGGCTAAGCGATAGATCGAGTTTATACAATTATTCTCTCAGCATTGATCAGGATCTTAATCATCCCAGAGGGGATAATGTTCAATACTTTTTTAGTTATGGTGCTGATCGATTCGATACTTTCAGCCAATTTGATATTCAAAGCAATGTATTGTCAGTTAGAAGAAATTTTAATTTGGATGAAAATTTTTTCTCTTTTTTTAATTTAGAAGACCCAGTTTTTAGTCCTAACATTAATCTTTTGCGGGTTATTCTTAATCGAGAAGAAATTTTGCGCAGTGGTCGCATTTCATTAGATTATAGCGGTCAATTAGATGATGGTTCTTCCATGCTGTTTTCATACTACCGAGATGAAAAAATTTTTAAATCTGGTAGGCAAAAAAATGGTCGCATTAATGGTATCAGTTTTGGTCAGAGCTATGTATGGCCTGGCTCGCAAGCTTTATATGGTTACAAGATTATGCTTGAAAATTATCGAGCAAATGCTGGCTATGAGTTTTATGAAAATTATGGGATTGAATTTAGCTACTCTCAACCTCTACTGGAAAATTGGCAATTTTCATCTAAATACAGCTATCAGGATAAATCTCATGATGAAGATTATCCACTTTTCGGAGCCAGACATGATCAAGGGGAAACCTTGAGGTTTAATTTGCTCAAACCCATGGGTGCTTGTTGGTCATTGAATTTTGGTTTAATTTTTAATGACAGTCGAAGCACCATCAACATATATAAACGCAGAGCCAATAATTTCTCTGCGCAAGTAAATTATCAGTGTATTAAATAATTATGAAAGCTATTCATAAATTTTCATTTTTATTCTTGGTAGTTAGTTTCTTCACTAACAATGCTTTTTCACAAGAACAGATTGGCGTTGCATCTGCTGTGAACAAAAATACGACTGATTTAACCCTTGAGCAAGAACGCAAGCTCATCGATGCAGGTTACGAAATCATTCAAAATCACACCATTGAAACCGATGGCATCGGCAGGGCACAAATGCTCTTGTTGGATGGCACGGCATTTTCGGTTGGTCCTAATTCTAGCGTTGTTTTAGATAAATTTATTTACAACCCTGAAACTGCTGAGGGCTCTCTCGAGGTAACAGCTAGAGGAATATTGCGCATAGTCGGCGGTAAAGTTACCAAAAAACAACCTGCCTTAATTCGAACAAATTCTGCAACTGTAGGGATTAGAGGTGGTATTGGGATTGTGCAGACCAATGGCTCGCAAACCAATGCGACTTTCCTTTATGGCACCGAGATGACAGTTACGCCTAATTGTGTCGATCTGGACACTTTTGGTGATCAATGTTCTCCAGATTTTGCTACGACCGTAACAGAGCCAGGTTTTTCAGTCTCAGTAGAGGATGAAGACTCTGAACCAAGTAAGCCTGTCGCAGTCACAGAGGAAAACTTGGATGCAATTCAGGAGGAGTTACAAGCTCCTGAAGAAGCCCCCGACGAGGAATCTGCTGCTGAAGAAACTCCTGCTGAGGAGACTCAAGAGGAAGAAGCCGCTTCAAGCGAAGAAACTCCAGCTGAGGAGACACCTGCCGAGGAGACTGTACCTGAATCAGTAGAACCTGAAGCCGAAGTAGCAAGCGATGATGCTGGTGATTCAACTGATATTGAGGTTGACGAAGGCTTGCTGGATTCCTCAGGTGTATCAGATGTATCTTCAGATGTAGCTCCAGAAGAGCTGGGTACAGCTGATGAATTTGAAGTTGCCATTGAGCTTGAAACAGTAGAGGCAGATGATGCAAATGAAGATCCAGCTGGCGATGTGGCAGAGGATGTGGCTTCAACCACTCAAGAGACTGCTGTTGAGGTTGCTCCCATCTTTCAAGTTAGTGCAGGTGAGTCTATAGAATCCATTAGCGAGAATCTCGCAAATGAAACTCTCACACCATTGGTTTTTATTAATCCAGGGGAATTAGCTTACACCATTACCATTTCGGGTCCTGATGCTGAATTTGTTGAATTTGATGAGGAAACTTCATCAATCAATCTTATGAGTGCCCTTGATTATGAGACTCAAACCACGCTTTCATTTACTGTGACCATTGAATCTGAAAATGCAGATGTTTCAGAAATAGAGATTCTTTTGGACGTTACGAATATCGATGAACCCATTGAATTAACTTCCAATCTGTTGGCAGATTCTTTTGCTGAAAATCTTGATTTACAATCAGCAATTCTAGAAAGCACTGCAGTAGATCCTGAAGGTGGAAATATTTCATTTACTTTATCAGGAGAGGGTAGTGAAAACTTTAGTGTTGATGAAAATGGTAATATTTCATTGCTAGCCGAATTGGACTATGAAACAACTACAAGTTACTCCTTGATACTCACTGCTAGCGATGGAGTTAATGACACTGTCTTTGAAATTAATTTCAGTGTTATTGATATTGATGAGCCTGTTATTTTAAATGCTAGTACTTCAGCAACTAGTTTTGCTGAAGATAGCCTGACCGGCATTAATATAGGGACTGCTACAGCAACAGATCCTGAAGGGAATTCTATCACCTACAGTCTTTCAGGCGCAGGCAGCGAAAATTTTAGCATAGACAGCGCTGGAAATATTTCACTGATCAATTCATTGGACTATGAAACTGCAACTAGCTACACCCTGGCTTTGAATGCATCCGATGGAGTCAACACCACCACATTTGAATTAATTATTACTGTTGATGATGTCAATGAAGCGCCGAGTCTTTCAAGTTCATTGGCGGCTTCTTCATTTGCTGAAAACACTGCTACTGGCACTAGGATTGCTACAGTTTCTGCTTCCGATCCTGAATCACAAACCATTACTTATTCCTTGAGTGGAACTGGCAGTGAAAACTTTGCTGTTGATAGTTCAGGAAATATTACTTTGGTGGCAGGTTTAGATTACGAAACAGCAAGTTCCTTTAACTTAACACTTAGCGCCTCTGACGGAGTTAATACTACTACCAATGCTATTGCCATCAACATTAGTGATGTCAATGAAGCGCCGAGTCTTTCAAGTTCATTGGCGGCTTCTTCATTTGCTGAAAACACTGCTACTGGCACTAGGATTGCTACAGTTTCTGCTTCCGATCCTGAATCACAAACCATTACTTATTCCTTGAGTGGAACTGGCAGTGAAAACTTTGCTGTTGATAGTTCAGGAAATATTACTTTAGTCAGTTCTTTAGACTTTGAAACCACAACTTCATATTCATTGACTATAACTGCAAGTGATGGAACTAACTCTGCCTCTAATACTATCAATATTAGTGTTGCTGATGTGGTTGAGTTGTCTATTGCCTTGGCAAGTTCATCAATTAGCATTGATGAAAATGCTAGTTCGGGATCAAGTATTACAACAACAACCACCACCACTGACGGTAGTGGTAGTGTGACTTATTCTCTCTCAGGTGCTGGCAGTGAAAACTTTGCAGTCTCTTCAGACGGAACCATTACCACGGTAGCAAGTCTGGATTATGAAACCACAACATCATATTCATTAACCCTGACCGCAACCGATGGCACCAACACAGTGACGCAAAATTTCACGGTGAATGTGAATGATTTAAAAATTAATACCTTAGCAGTGACTCTTGCAAACAGCGGCGCAACTTTGGCAGAATCTTCCAGTTCAGGCACTACTGTTGGCAGCTCGAGTATCAACAATCCAGAAAGCGAAACCGTCTCTTACTCACTCAGTGGAACCGGCAGCAGTAATTTTGCCGTCGATAGCTCGGGTAATGTCACCACCAATGCAACCTTAGATTTTGAAACGACCAAAAGTTATGACTTAACCTTGACTGCCACCGCAGGAGGCAACACCACCACCGATACCTTTACGGTTAATGTGGGTAATGTTGAAGAACTTGAATCGGCAGTGCTGCGTTATTCTGCTGACTATAATTCAGCTTCAAGAAGCGGCTTTAGTGCAACTGCAACTCGAGGTCCTTCTGGATCAAGCCTCGCTGCCTACACTTTAGAGCAAGTGGGTACCACTAATTCAACTGCCATTACTTCAGTGGACGATACGTCTAATAACTACGTTCCGGTGGAAATCAATTCTGGAACCGTATTAAATTGGCGATATTATTTCCCCATTGATACCTCGGGCAATGGCCAATTTGCATTTGCACCAAATTCTTCTGCACTTGATGGTAAGTATTACAGCCCTCTAGGCACAGCAGTCACCACCACCATAGCCAATGCTAACTTCCTGACTGCAGGACGACTATCAGGCGCTGAGTATTGGTTCATGACCACTGATAAGGCGGCTGCAAATATTAATTATACTTCTGCATCAATCGATGGTCTGAACGTTAGATTTGACTTCCAAGGCTCTATTTATTCTGGCGAGTGGACAACTGCCAACAATGCTCTTTCGAACCCATATCCTATTACCATTAACAATGGAGCTGGGTCCTTAGATTACACGTTTTCAGATGTAGGAAATTATCAGGTGTTAGTTCATGGACTTGGCCCGTCTGGGGTTGAGAATAATTTTGATTCTACCGAGCAGGCAGTAGCTCGGCAGTTTCTTCAACAAAGTAACAGAGTCCTTGTTTTAGTTGGTGAAAATTCAAATTGGACACTTCAGAATGATGAGATTGTTACCTTTTTAGAATCAATCATGAGTGGAAGTGATTTCGGCCATACTGATATGGGGCTTATGAATACATTCAATTTTACCTATGGAGGTGTTTCATTTACACAAAACGTTACTTTGGACAGATCTCCATCGACTTTGAACTGCGATTCAAATTTTAGTACTTATTGTTATGGAAGCTGGGCTTTTTTCCCAGCCTCAATGACTGATTCCGAGTACATATCAGATGTCTTTGTTTGGCTTGACGTTAATCAACCCGGTCAAAGCACGATTGATACTACCATTTTGCAGTACGCCCAATCATTATCAGGATCTTCATCATCATCATCCACCTACAACCTCTATGAAGATCAGGTTACCTTAGCCGGAGAAGTTTATAAGGATGCTAACTTTGTATCCTTTACCAATGGCAATAAAAGAGTCATTGCCATGGCAGTGATTCCAATTGAAAACTTTGCTGCCAGCGGGACTAGCAACGATTATTTTATTCCCAATTTTATTCCAAAAACCCTTTGGTCTTATGGTGATGTTGGACACGATTACTGCTTAGGGGTGGGGAATAATGCCTCGGCATGTAATACCTATGATAACTACTATGATTTTTCTTCCATCGCTCTTGATAGCTCTGACATGCTTGATACCTCTAGATTTAATGGGAGCACCAATGAGTTGCCTGAAGGTCAATCCATGTGGTGGCAAGTTCTCAATCCAAGTGGCGTAGGCGTTGGCCTTTGGGCACAAATTTCTTTGAAAGATTCCTATGATGGCGCCTCAGGCAGTACCACTCGAGATGACCAACAGAGTCTTTTAAATGTGGTGATATCTAACGTTGATTATCGCAAAAATGATACCACTCGATATTCAGCTGGAGATACTGGCTTAGGCATGGATGGTTATCATTATTGGTCTTATCAGGGTGCAACCAATGCAGATAATGATGGTTTGGGTATTAACTATGGCACTTCTCCAATTGAGTGTGCAACCTCCAATGATAGCGGCTGCTTTTGGGGTGATAGCTCCAATCAACCTGGCGGTGCCATGATTACATCCTCTGATCCTTACAAGTCAGGCAATATGACGTTGGGAGTTAATTACAACTCTAACAACGATACCTTCAGCACCGGCTCCTTTAATATTTCTGCTGTGGTTCAAGACGTTAAACCTTCAAGCTCATCTTATGCAGACTATGCAAGCTTAAGTGATTTTAGATCTTCAGATTTTTACTCCTCAAGTGCCACGGGTTACAGCGGATTTTTCAGTGGCATTTTAGAATTTGATGTCAGTGGCACAGGCAACTCTCAGCTTTCTTCGATTCGCTCAAGCAGCACGCTTGCAACCTTTACGTTTGATACGACCAACGATGATGTTCAGGTAGTTGCACCTATGACCATCAGCGCAGCTCCATCCAATAACTATACGTCTAATTGGAGCACCGTAGATACTGGCTCTATGACTTTAAAGTTTGGCGATGCTACCAACGATGAAGCAAAATCAGCTTATATTTCAAGTGAAGTCTTTGCAGCAGAGATTCAAGACGATGGGGCGCAAATTGATGGGACTTCAGGAGGCTCAAATAATCTAGCTGGAGTCATGGTTTCCTATAACACTCTAGATAAAGAGGACACCGATTTATTCCACACCGGCGGCAACGATTCGATGCCAGATACCGCTTATTCGACTTGGGGCTTTTGGGCGATGAGTGCGGTTGATGTCTCGCCTAATGCTGGCACGCAAAACGCCTCGGTGCATTTAGGCACTTGGGTCGGTGGTGAAGTGGTTGCTCAAAATGAAATTCCAACCTCAGGCTCAGCTTCAATGAGTGGGGCAGCCGTGATGAATGTGGCCTATCGTTACAATCAAACGGGCACCAATTATGATGTGCACAAATACACCACCACGGCTAATGTGGCAGCCACCTTTAATTGGGGATCCAGCGGTTATTCAGGCACTCTAGCCTTCACCAATTTTGATGACAAGAATCCGATCGTTTCAAATGCTGGCTTTGCATCGTTTAATCTTGCAATTAGCGGCACTGATAACACCTACACGGGTAATTCAACCGACAGCTTAGATAATTCTTGGTTAGGTGGTGCGTCCGTGGCTGGAGCTTTATATGGTGATTCATCACCCGATGAGAGTGGCGGCAGGGTGAGTGTGAATTTATATAAATCAGGCGATACCAGCACAGCTGGAGCCAATGATTTTTATTTTGCTGAAGGGATTTATTTGGTTGATTAATTGAAACGGTTGTAAATGAAAAACTTATCTTTATGATTAGGGGCTGATATGAGTAGTTTTGTAGAGTTTTTTTTAAAAATTAGAAATAGCAGTATTTTCAGCGGCATTGTTATTGCTGTTATTGTTGCATCTGCGATTTATGCAGGTGTTAGCTCTTATGACATATCACCTGAGTACACCGTTTACTTGGATCTATTCGATTATGCCATCACCTTATTTTTCTTGATCGAGATCATTATTCGTATGATTTCCGAACGATCTTTGGTTAAATTCTTTAGCGATGGATGGAACATCTTTGACTTTTTGATTGTGACTATATCCTTGGTACCAATTAACAATGTTGAAAGTGTCTTTGTAGCTAGATTGCTGAGAATTATTCGGGTGCTAAGAATCATCACCGTGGTTCCAGCTTTCCGTCACATCATTGACTCACTTATCAAAACCATTCCAAGGGTCGGTTTTATAGCTTTGCTCATGTTCATCTTCATGTATGTATGGGGTGCAATAGGAACCATGTTCTTTGGCAAGGTGGATCCAGAAAATTGGGGTAATATTGGCTTAGCTTTAATTACTCTTGTGCAAGTTGCAACTTATGACGACTGGGCAAATATTATGGCTCAGGTCATTGAAGTTTATCCATATGCATGGATCTTTTTTGTTTCATTTATCATCATCAACGCTGTGATTTTGCTTAACATGGTCATTGGTGTGATCGTCGATGTCATGACAGGTGGAACCGGAATTGATGATCTGGTCAATCCAGAGAAAAAGGACTCTACTGAATAGCTTTAGCTAAACACTCAGCAAAGGTTTGTTGGTCGACATTACCTCCAGAAAGCATAACCAAGGTTCTTGAACCTCTAAACTTTTCTTTGTTTTCTAACAAGCATGCTAAGGCCACGGCCCCACTAGGCTCAAGTTTTATATTTAAGCGATTAAATGCAAAGCGCATCGCGTTACAGACTGCTTGATCCGACGCTGATAAACCTTTAACACCAAAATGAGTATTGATGGCAAAGGGTATTGCTCCCGGAGTGGGTGTCAGCAATCCATCACACAATCCGCCTCGGTTGGTGTCCATTGCAACTCTCTCATTCTTTTCAAAGGATAATTGATGATCGTTCCATTCTTCAGGCTCAGCAGTGAAGACGTTACATTCAGGATTAATATGTTTAATGGAGATACACGAACCTGCTGTCAAACCGCCACCCCCAGCACAAATAATCGCATTATCTAGTTTAGGGTTTTTAGCATCATTTATTACTTCATAAGCTGCAGTACCCTGGCCATAAATCGTTTCAAGAGCATCGTAAGGATTGATAATGACTAGATTTTTCTCTTTGGCTATTTCTCTGCTCATTTCTTCTCTGCTTTCAGTGCGTCGATCGTAGTAAATCACTTCAGCACCCAAAGCTTTTGCATTGGCAATTTTTCTTTCAGGCGCATCTTTGGGCATGACCACTGTTGCTGGTGTATTAAACACTTTAGCTGCATGCGCAACACCTTGAGCATGATTACCAGAAGAGTAAGCTATCACCCCTCGTTTCAATTCATCTTTTGAAAGCCTTGAGATGGCAGAAAGCGCGCCTCTTACTTTAAAAGAGCCTGTGATTTGCAAAGACTCAGGTTTAAACAGGAACCTGCCATTCAATTCTTCATTTAGATCAGGACAAGTAACAAGTTGCGTATGATGTATGTGGGGTGAAATGAGGTGATAAGTTTTCACAACCTCATCAAACCAAATGTTTGGTTCAAGTTTCATATAGCTTATTTCTGTTTAAGTTTATCTTTTATCTGTAGCGGCAAATAAGCAATATAAAACAGAATGACTGCTAATGGAATTGTTCCAATCAAATGAAGCGGAGGATCTGGAAAATAATCCATTAAAGTGCCTTCAACGGGTCGATCAGCCAGATACCAATAGTTTGCAGGAGGCCCAATTATAAGATTGGCAATGTAGACAAAAATTAATAGTGCCAGAGTGACGCCAATCACTTTAGGGATATCACTCAGGATGGGTCTTTCCTTGTTAACCATTAGGACATAAAAAACCGCTAATATAATTAAGCTATGGCCCCAGAAAAATGGTGAGTATTCTCCATGAGGAAATCCGTAAATTAGATCTGGCGTTGCCAAAGCCATGGTTGCACCGCAGATACCCCAAAAATATGCGCAGTGAAAAAGGATTTTTGGCGCATTTTGTTTGAGGAGGTACACAATCATTGCCAGCATTGAGAAGTCACACATGTGCATAGGGAATTCACCTTTCCAAGGCAGATCAAATAGCAGCACATCATAAATGGGTTGTGTCACCATGTGTAAAATCATAATGCCTGCGAGAATTTTTCCACCTTGAGTCTGTCTGGCTGGACTTTGATTTGCAAAGTATTTTGGGTATGCGTAAATAACAAGGGCGCATATCAACAAGGTAACTAAATGCTGAGTACCAAAAACTTCAAATGCCGGATAATTCATTTTGAACGCAATATTTTTGAATCTATATTAGCTCAGACTCTCTAAAAAAACACCTTTTGAAAAGTCTGTGCAAACTTTTTGCAGTTAGTCGTAGTTATATTTTACGCTGCAACCATATGCAGTTGTCGAATTTATATTTAGCGATTCATTGGCAATTAGTTGATCCATTTGGGAGCTGACATAGTTTATTGCTTTGTTAAAAGAGGCATTAAAAAACTGCATACCACGACCAATATCATCAATGGCACCTTTGTATCTAAGAATTCCATTTGCATCAATCATGTACATGTGAGGTGTTGTTTTGGCCCCATACAACATGCCCATTTCGCCCAATTCATCGAGCAAGACATGGGTGGGGCTGGCTCCTCTGGAGTCAGTTAATGCATTGGCTTTTTCTGGGCTAACATGGCCTTGATCGCCAGGAGTTGAGGAAATGACGCTCAACCAAATAATCCCTGCATCATTTGCCATCTTTTGAATGCTTTGCATGTTGTTTTCATTGTAATGTCTTGCTACATATGGACACTCATGATTGGTCCACTCCAGTATGACAGGACTGCCTTTAAGATCAGATAGTTGAATTGTTTTGCCATAACTATTTACGGCTATAAAATTTGGAGCCTCCTCGTTGATTGGAGGATTTTGTAATTTAATGTCAGCCGCATTAACGGAATTTGAAATAGCTAAGGTAGCCAAAAGAGTTACAAATGTTTTCATTGCATTGCTTTAATTAGAATGTCTTCGGTTAATACAGCAGGTAAGATTTTTGATCCAGGCATGCCAGGTTTCCAGAAAATATACAATGGAATTCCAGTGCGTTCATATTTTGCTAACCCAACAGCTATTTCTTCATTACGATTCGTCCAGTCAGCTTTGATATATGTAATATTTTGATCTGTTAAATATTCTTTCACCTTGTCTCTGGCAAATGCTGTTTTCTCATTGGTTTGGCAGGTTATGCACCAAGCCGCCGTAAAGTTAATCAAATAGGCTTGATCTTGAGCTTGCAAGTCAGACTCTATATCTAAGCTCCATTCTTCAGCAGAGGAGTCTGCAACCATGCCGCCGGTATTTTCAGGCAGATTATTAAAAACCTGCATAGCCGCTAAAAAAGTTGCGAGCATTCCAATCCATTTCCATCGACCTTTAAATGTTGCAATCATCCAGATTGCTATTCCAAGTATTAATCCAAGCAGGAGCAATAAAATTAGAGCATCTCCTGAGGTTTGCACCATGAAGACCCACATAAGCCAAAGAGCTGTAGCGATCATAGGAAAAGCAAAGAATTGTTTAAGTGTTTCCATCCAAGCTCCAGGCTGTGGAAGGGCACTGATCCACTGGGGTTTTAGAGCCAACAATAAATATGGTCCCGCAAAACCTAAGCCGAGAGCAAGAAAGATTGGTAGTGTTGCGAAGGAGGGTTGTAAGAGGGCATAGCCAATAGCAGCTCCCATGAACGGAGCGGTGCAGGGCGAAGCAACCACCACAGCCAACACGCCAGTAAAAAAAGAACCTGAATAGTCATTTCGAGATTGCACAGATGACCCAAGAGTGGTTAAACCTGATGCAAAATTGATATTCGTTAAAAGGATAAGACCAATGCCCAGCATGATGAGTGTCAAAATTCCAACCACTGCAGGAGACTGCAGTTGATAGCCCCAGCCGATCATGGATCCTGTCGACCTTATAATGATTAAGGCTGTAGCAATTGATAAAAATGTGGACATCACTCCACCAACAAAGGAGAGGGCGTGATTTCTGATTTTGCTATTATCGTCACCTCCCATGGAGACAAAACTTAAAACTTTAAGAGAAATAACTGGAAATACACAGGGCATTAAATTCAAAATCAACCCACCAATCAAAGCGAACAATATGGCTTGCCATAAAGACATACTAGAGCTCGATTCAAGCTCTTCTTCAATTTGAAATCCCTCACCATCGATACTCAAAATACCTGAAAAAGAAGCCACTTCATCATTCAAGACAGGAACAGTAATTTCATAAAGGTCATCACCCAGGCTGACAAGTTGCTGGGTTGGTGTATAGGCAAATAAATTATCTTGTCTGGGAAAAAGGTATGCATCCTGTATGGGCTGAGAAAACTTAAATTTAGTTTTTAGGCCATCGCCCTTAACCGCGCTTTCAGTTTGGATTATTTTTAATGGAAGCTTTTGTATAGCTTCATCAACTAGGACATTAGGAGTTGCTGATGATAAATCAAGAGTTAAAGATGCTTTTTCTGGAATGCAAATATCTGCGCAAATTAGAAAGTCAAAATCGACACTTATAGAAGACAGCTCTAAATCAAGAGAGCGAAAAACTTTGAACGGAAAAACAACATCGCCCTCATAGCCAAATGTCATGAGAGGTGGATAGGGGATTGTTATTGGGGTAGGCCATTCTACATTCTCAACAATTACACCTTCATCAACATTCCATTTAGCCTCAAACGGACTTCCAGAATCGCCTGGATTTTCCCAGTAAGTGTGCCAACCTTCCTGCATTTCAAGGCGCACACCAACATAAAAAGACTCCTGTTGGGAATTTTGTAGATTTGTAATTAAACTTGCTCTTGCATGCCCTGTTTCCACAGGATTTGACACAGCCAGGGTGCTAAGAAAGAGGCTGAATGCTAAAAAGATGTGTTTCATTGGTTTCATGTTAAACCATTGTAATAAAAAAGGGGGAGCAAAGACTCCCCCGATCCAAACTGATTGAATTACTTACTGCCTAAAATTTTAGGAGTTTTAATATCAATCGAACGAGGCTTTTGTGCATCTGGAATGATTTTTTCCAGAGCAATAGTTAACATTCCATTAACTAAATCTGCTCCATGCACTTCAACATTTTCAGCTAAAGTGAACTGCTGCTTGAATGCTCGTTGAGCTATGCCTTGATAGACAACCTCGTTTGAATCATTCAGCAATTCAGCTTTGGGGCCTTTGTGCTCTATTGTCAACACGCCCTCAGCCAATTCAATGTTAAGGTCCTCACGAGACAGACCAGCAACAGCAACATCTATAAAGATCTGGTTTTGATCTCTTCTAATGTTGTATGGCGGATAGCTTGAAGATCTCTCTGTGGTTTCTGAGAATCTCTGCAATCTATCAAACAGGCTTTCAAACCCTAACACACGAGTTGTTAGGAACGGATCGGTAAAATTAAGTACCATAATATAGTCCTCCTTAGTAGCGACTAAAATGTGCATACCCAAATGGCGTATGCGGTTAATAAACGTAGACCCAAATGGCATCTACAATATTTATTTAGGTGCTTTTAAAAAAAATTCAAGGAAAACAAGAAAGAAATTATTCGTTCCAATGTGTAACAAATTTGTCCACATCAAGTTGCGGTATCTTTTTATTAGTTCCAGCGGGAGTCCCCACATACAAATACCCGATCACCTCATGGTCAGGGGTTAAATTTAAGTATTCAGCTATTTTCTTGTTAAAGGCAAATTTGCCGGTTCGCCAAATTCCAGCATAGTTTTTTGCATGAAGTGCCAGCAGGATATTTTCTGCTGCTGTAGCTGTCGATAACATTTGCTCGATTTTGGGAACTTTGGGGTGGTCAGTGATTTGAGTGGTCAGAATTATGATCATGGGCGCCCTAAATGGTGCAGATTGATACTTTTCCATTTGCAATGGTGTGACATCCTTCAATTCGTTTTTAGCAAACTCTATAAAAATATTAGACAACTTATCTAACCCTGCACCAGTTACTTCAATAAATCGAGAGGGTCTTAGCCAGGCATGATCAGGAGCTCGGAGAGCTGCTTCATAAATTTCATGCATCTCATCCTTTGATGGAAAAGGAGTTGTCAGTTCGCGAGGCGAATGTCTTGTTAAGAGATTAGTCATTGCATCCATACCTCTATTCTAATGGATGGATAATTTTTTTATAAGAAATACTCCAATCTTTTGTCTGATCAGATTAAACTTAAGGTATTAGAAATTATTAAACAAAACAATTAGTTTATGGAAATTACACTTTTATATACCTCACTTATAACCATCCTTGCAATTTTTCTAGCATTTAGGGTTGGCATGACAAGGGGAAAAACTAACACGCTGCTTGGAGAAGGTGATTCCTCTGAATTACTTCAATCCATAAGATCACATGGCAATTTAATGGAAAATGCTCCCATAGCACTTATTCTTTTGCTCTTGCTTGAAATGCAGAGTGTGGCTGACTGGAAGCTTCATTTAATTGGATCTTCTTTTTTCCTTTTTAGAATTTTGCATGCCTATGGAATTATAATCTCCAGAGAAAGCACTCCTTATCGAGTTGTTGGTGCACTGGGCTCATGGGTGCTGATGCTGGGAATGAGTGGATATGGTGTATATGTTTATCTTAGTTAATTTGCATGAACTTTTTGTTTAAAATAAAGTCAAAATTAATATGATAGATATAAAAAAATACTTACTTCTTTTTAGCTTAATTCTGGCCACTCCAAGCCTCTTGGCAGAAACCACAGATGATACTGATCCTGCGGCTGATATTTTAGGAACAATTTGGCAGTTGGTTAAAAACGGCTCATCAAATTCTTCGTTTGGCAGTGGGCAAGTTGTCTATTTTTTATCCAGTGATGCATACCACACCCATAGGAGCAGAAAATTTCAAACTTGGGATACTTTTTCTATGGTCGATGGAAGAAACCTCGTGCGTTTGAAGAAAAATGAAGGCATTGAGATTGTTGCATCTAAATTTAATAATTCGATATACGAGGTCAAGCTCCTTAACGGTTTTTACAAAGGGAAAACTTATTATTTGATTGCAGATGAGCTTGAAAAAAATTTTAAACAGGAGATAAAAGATAATGACAGCATTTAAAAATATTATTAGTATCATTTTTGTCATGTTCATGATGGGTTGTTCATACAGCTCATTGCGACCCGAGGTGGTTGATCGTTCAGACGCGCAAAGAATGCAAACTGTTATTTTTGCAACGGTCGTGTCCATTGACCGAGTCATACTTTCAGGGGATGGAGATACTGGTGCTGTGGCTGGTGCAATCATAGGTGGCGTTGCTGGAGCCTCAGTCACTGACTCAGAAACTGAATCGGATATTGCAGGAGTTTTGGGTGCCTTAGTGGGTTCTGCCGTGGGTTCAAAAATGGGAGATGCCGCAACAAGGAAGCCTGCCATTGAACTATTGTTAGATCTGGATTCAGGCAAAACAGTTTCGATTATTCAAGAAGAAGGAGATTATAGTTTTGCTGTGGGCCAGCGCGTTAAAATTATCAAAAACAAAGGCAAGTCTAGAGTCATGCCTTTGCAATGACCTCCGAAGCCTTCACAATTGTATACAACAAAGCTCTTGATCTAGTTTCAAGGCGTGAACATTCGCGTCACGAGCTTATGCAAAAACTCGATAAGCGTTACCCAGAAACCTTGCCCATCATAGAAGAGGCGCTTGAAAAACTTGCACTCAATAAAATTCTTGATGATGAGCGCTTTGCTGAAATGTACCTTAACTCGAGAGCCAGAAAAGGTTTTGGGCCTAAAAAAATAGAGATGGAATTATATGCTAAAAAAGTTGATTCAGCGCTCATATGCAATGCTATTGAGGCCTACGAATACTGGACAGAGAATGCTAAAAATGAATTAAAAAAGAAATTTAAGGGCAGTCAGCCCACAGACTATAAATCCAAGATGAAGCAAAAACAATTTCTATTTAATCGGGGCTTTAGTACCCAAATTATTGAGCAGATTTTATAAAATCACATGGTATGATTTACTCCTATGTCCTACCAGGTTCTAGCTAGAAAATATCGGCCCTCCACCTTCTCAGAAGTTGTTGGACAGGAGCATATTTTGAGAGCTTTAGAGAATAGCATTCAGCATAATAAACTTCATCAAGCTTATATGTTTAGTGGAACCAGGGGAGTTGGCAAAACTACGATTGCAAGGGTATTTGCTAAGTGTCTTAATTGCCAAACAGGCGATATGCCACAACCGGAGCCTTGCAATGAATGCTCTGCCTGCATGGAAATAAAAGCAGGCCGCCATATAGAATTTTTAGAAGTCGATGCTGCCTCAAGAACAGGCGTAGATGATATGCGAGAGTTATTAGAGTCTGTTCAATACAAGCCTGCAAATGCTAGGTATAAAATTTATCTTATTGACGAGGTGCACATGCTGTCAAAAAGCAGTTTTAATGCCTTGTTAAAAACCCTTGAGGAACCACCATCTCACGTCATGTTTCTCATGGCTACAACGGAGGTAGAGAAAGTTCCTAAGACCGTCTTATCTCGCTGTTTGCAATTGAATCTTAAGATTATTCCTGAGAATCAAATTCGAGAACATATACAATCCTTGCTAGACAAAGAGAGCATCAAACATGATGAAGAATCTCTGGGTTTAATAGCTAACTCTGCTCAAGGATCTATCCGGGATGGGTTAACGCTTTTAGATCAAGCTATAGCTCATGGCAATGGAGCACTTGAATCAGATCAAGTCAAAGCATTACTAGGAACCATTGATCAATCTTACATCATTGAACTTGTAAATCATGTAGCCCTTTGCGATGGTGATGGAGCATATCTAGCTTTAAATAAAATTACCGAATTAAATGTTGAGTATGAACAAGTTTTAAAGATTATCATTTCTGTTTTTCATCAAATTTCATTGCACCAACAACTTCAAAATAGCGAAGATGCAAGCATTCAACAATTAGCAGAAAATCTTGATCCTCAGATTATTCAATTGCATTATGAGATTGCATTAAATGCTTTAAGTAAGTTTCATGTTCATCCGCATCCAAAGCAGGCCCTTGAATTATGCATTTTGCGTATGCTAGCTTTTCAGCCTCTCTCAGAAGGACGGGCTCCAAAAATAGAAAAAAAAAATCCTAAATTAGCAGCCAAGTCAGTAGCCCCTTCACTTCATCAGGTTAAAGCTGAGAAACCTGCAAGAGAAGAATCAAAGCCTGTGGCAGCATCTAAGGAAGAGGGTATTTCTAAAGAGTCTGCTGAAGAGAGTTCAAATATAGCTTCAGAACTTGATATGCAAAGCTGGAATTCAATATTTAATTCATTGAGTTTATCTATGTTCGTGAGTCAGGTCTTTTCAGAATTTGAGTTTGTTAGTTTCACTGATAAAACCCTGACTTTAAAAAAATCAGATGAACTAATTAATCCTACTGAGGGCCTAAAAACTGAATTTCTAGAGGCCATTTCTTCTCAATTAGGTCAAAAAATTTCATTGGTTATAGAAAGCGGAGAAGTAATTGCATCGCCTGCAGCCACTGAGGTTGAAATTGCTAAAAAACAACTGAATGATGATAAAGATGCTTTGTTGGAGAATGCAGCAGTCAAAGAAATTCTGGATTCTTTTGGCGGAAAGATAATTGACGAATCTATTAAAAAGGTAGGCCCATGAGCAAAGATTTGTTGTATGAGCTCATCGAAGCCTTAACTATTTTGCCTGGGATTGGGAAGAAATCTGCACAACGTATGGCTTTGTTCTTGCTTGATAAAAACAAAGATGGTGCTTTACATTTAGCTCAAACACTTGAGGAATGCTTGAATGCCATTCAGCGATGTGAGGTATGTCGGCAGCTAACATCAGAGCCTATCTGTAGGATTTGTAGTGACGAGTCACGTGACTCTTACAGTCTTTGTGTTGTTGAGAGTCCATCAGATGTATTGGCTATCGAATCAACTGGAGGCTTTAAAGGTAAATATTTTGTTTTAATGGGCCGTCTTTCACCGATTGATGGTATTTCACCTGATGATCTTGGTATTCCAGATTTACTTCGTCATATTCAAGGCGCTAAGATTGAAGAGGTCATCCTTGCAACCAGTTCAACCGTTGAAGGAGACGCCACAGCATCATTTATCAATGATCATCTTGAAAGCGTAAAAGTTTCAAGAATTTCTTATGGTATTCCTATAGGAGGAGAGTTAGAGTATGTCGACGGCAATACAATTGCACGAGCTATCCAAGGGAGGATTGAAATTTAATGTCTATTAAACCAGATGTATGGATTAAAAGAATGGCTGAATCCAAAGGGATGATCGAGCCTTTTTCTGAAAACCAAGTAAGAGTCGATGATAAGGGTGAGAAACTTATTTCATATGGGGTCTCTAGTTTTGGCTATGATGTCCGTTGCGCTAATGAGTTTAAAGTTTTTACAAACATTCATTCAGCAACTGTTGATCCTAAAGTTTTTGATGATAATAGTTTTGTTGATATCACCTCAGATGTATGTGTTATTCCACCAAACTCCTTTGCGCTTGCTAGAACAGTTGAATATTTTCGAATTCCTAGAAATGTTTTAACTATCTGCTTAGGCAAATCAACTTATGCTAGATGTGGCATTATCGTTAATGTCACACCCTTAGAGCCTGAGTGGGAAGGCCATGTAACATTAGAATTCTCAAACACCACCAATTTACCAGCAAAAATATATGCAGGTGAAGGTGTGGCACAAATGATTTTTTTTGAGTCAGATGAAGACTGTGAGGTCAGTTATAAGGATAGGGGTGGAAAGTACCAAGGACAAACAGGGGTCACGCTTCCAAAAACCTAATAAAGTTTTTTTAGCTCAAGCATGGTATCCCCATCTTGGTCTTGGTCCTCAACTTTTATTATGAGGTAATCTAGATCTGGTGCTAAAAAGTAACGCGTGGTTCTATCATCCTGAAGCCTAATTCTCTCTACGATGATGCAAGGATAGCTGGTACCATCAACTTCAAAATTTCCATTATTATTGACAACTTTATAGTTGTTAGCCTCAATTGCTCCAGTTTTTAAATCAGGGAGCATCAATGAGAACTCGCGAAGGCCTGCAATAACATTTTTTCTGATTTGAATTTGAACATTCAGCGGATCAAATACATTTTCATTTTCAATTAAAGCTTGGTTCCATTTAAACTTTCCTTTTGAGGTTAAAGTTCCTGAGGCTTGATCAAAGTTTAAAGTTCTCTTATCTGATATCAATGTCCACTTAGCATCTACATAGTATTTTATGGAGGTGATGCGATTATCTGTTTCTAAGAAATCCGAAATAATTTCTATTCTTCCTAATGGAAATTTAGCATTAAATTGAATGGTTCTTTTGCCTTCATCATTATGAGTAATAAGCTCTCTGATTCCCTGCATTGAAACTCGAGAGTTAGTAAAAACATATTCTCCTTTATAGTCAGGAATCTCCTGAGCATCAAGATCACATGATATCAAAACAAATATTATTGCAAGATATTTATACATTAAAGAACTCCATGTGATTTGGGCCAAAGTGACTTTCGGCTTCAAATTTTATCTTATCTCTTTGCAAAGAAATATATCCCTTTAGGATATCTGCTATGACTTTTGGATAGACAGCATGCTCAATTTTATGAATTCGACTTATCAATTTTGCCTCAGATTGAGTTGGATCTATTTTCAAGGCACCCTGAGTAATAATTGGCCCTCCATCTAGTTCATTGCTAACATAATGCACTGATATGCCGTGCATCAAATCTCCATTTTCAATAGCCTGTTTGTGTGTATTTAGTCCAGGATAGTCTGGTAATAAAGAAGGATGAATATTAATCAATTTCCCTTCAAGGGCTTGAGTAAAATCATTTGATAGAATTCGCATAAATCCTGCAAGCACAACTAAGTCGGGTTCTATTGGCAGGATCTGTGCTAAGAGAGCTTTATCAAATTCTTCTCTGGAATTATAATTGTTATGTTCGATTACCTTGCTCATTAAATGGAATTTTTTAGCGCGATCTAGGCCTTTGACATGGGCTTGGTTTGAAATGACCAACTCAATCGAAGCAGGAATATTGCCTGTTTGGCAGGCTTTGGCAATGGCTTCTAAATTTGAACCACCCCCTGAAATCAGAACAACTATTTTTTTCATGATTATTGGTATTGAATCTGTTCTTTGAGATCACCTTTGCTTATGGAGCCAATTTCATAACTACGAAGTTTGTGATTTAATAAAATCTTTTTTGCTTTTGGGACATCTGCTTTGTCTAAAATGCAAACCATCCCAATGCCACAATTAAATATTCTCAACATATCTGATTGAGAAATTTTTCCTTTTTCTTGCAACCATTGAAAAGCTTTAGGAAACTGCCAAGAAGATAAATTGATTTTTGCAATTAATCCATTGTTAAGTATTCGTGGAATATTTTCTGTCAAACCACCTCCGGTAATATGCGCCATACCTTTGACATTAGTTTTTTTAATTAGTTCTAAAACAGGCGCAGGGTATAAATGCGTTGGCTTGAGCAGAACTCGCATGATGGGTTCCGGTGCTTTATGTTTTTTAAGAATAGATCGTATTAAAGAGTAACCATTAGAGTGAGGACCGCTTGATTCAATGCCCAACAATACATGTCCTGGTTTTATGCCTTTGCCATTAATTAAGTTAGTTTTTTCAACAACCCCAACGGAAAATCCGGCCAAATCAAAATTATCTTTGGCATAATGACCTGGCATTTCAGCTGTTTCTCCACCAAGCAAGGCACAATTACTTTTTTTACATGCATTTGCAATGCCTTTAACAATTTTTGCTGTGACTTTAGGCTCAAGTTTTGAGGCAGCAAAATAATCCAAAAAAAATAAGGGCTCAGCCCCACAAGTAACCATATCATTGACGCACATAGCAACTAGATCTTGACCTGTTAGATGTGTTTTATTGTGAGCTTGGCTCAAAGCTACCTTGGTCCCGACCCCATCTGTGCATCCAACTAAAATAGGGTTTTCATATTTAGACCCAAGCTGAAAAAGCCCAGCAAAACCCCCTATACCTCCCAGGACTCTTCGATCATGAGTCTCATTTACACTTGCTTTGATTGATTCTACTAGCTCATTGCCTTTTTCAATATTTACACCTGCCTTCGCGTAGGGATCTGTAGGTTTTGTTTTACTAGTCATTTACAATAAAAAATATGATTCAAAAAATTAAAATCTTACTTTGTCTAAATTTTCTTATGGTAAACATGACTTTTAGCAAAGAGTTTCCAGCATTGTTTGAAGTTAATATTCCTGTTGATCAGTATACCAATACTAACGACGGATTAAATAAGGCATTTAATCGATTGATTCAAAAATTATCAGGCTCTAGAAGTAAAAAATTGCTTTGGAGAATTGGCGATGCTCAACTTAATAAAATTGAGTTTGTTTCCTCCTATTCAACAGAGCTCATTGGAGAGCAAGAATTTTTATCAGTTAAATTTAATAGTGAAGCGCTAATTCCTGAATTGCGTAAAATAGGGACCCCATTAATAGGTTTTAACCGACCAGTAATACTCATCTTGTTTAAAATTGATACAGGTGAATCAACACCAGTTTATCTAGACAACAGCGCATCAACTTATTTAATGTCTGCAAAAATCAAAAAAACATTTATGGATATTGCTTTGCAGAGAGGTGTCTATTTAGAATTGCCTGAATTTGATTTAGAAGATCAAAATTTACTGAATCAAACAAATATACTTTTTTCGCCTTCTGATTACATACAAGAGAAATTTTACAATGATGCATTTTTGTCAATTGATCTTATAAGAGTTGGAATAAACCAATGGTCTGTTAGTGGAGATTTAAAAACTATTGCCCCACTCCAAGAGAAGCAAGTGATTGAATTTTTTGAAAATACCATCCATGCCTTTTTGGATGAATTGCTTGAGGTAAAACCTCTTGAGCCTGGTATATCAGGAGAAAGATTGAGGGTATCGATTATAGGCTTAAATAATTTTCAAGACTTTGAATCAGTTGAGTCTGAGTTAGATAAAATTTTTGCCATAAAATCTAGATCTTTCTATGCTTTTCAGCGAACAAAGATTGATTACATCACTCAACTATTCCAAACAAAAGATTCATTAGTAAAAGAGCTCAAAGGAAGCACTAAATTTTTAATTAAAGAATATAATGCTGATACTAATTACCTCAAACTCGAGTATTTTAATTAGCAATGAGTAAGTATTTTATTTTTATACCTAATTTGCTTTCTATCATCAGAATTTATCTGATGTATCCATTGCTTACTTTTATTTCTGAAGAAAATTATCTTTTTGCTTTATATATTTTTATCATTGCTGCCTTAACTGATGGTCTCGATGGATATCTAGCAAGGGTCATGGATTGGCAGACAGATCTTGGCAAGATTTTAGACCCAATAGCAGACAAAGTGCTTTTAATTGGAACTATTTTTATTTTGTGGATGAATTTATACATACCAATTTTCGTGCTTGTAGTTTTTATTTTAAGAGACTTTATTATTATCATGGGAGCGGCATTCCATATGACCGTCTATGAAACTGCAGCACCAAATCCAAATGTGTTTGGAAAAATTACAACCTTTGTACATATTGGTTATCTTGCCAGTGTCTTTATCGATATTATATTTGGCCTTAATCTAACAAACGCTATTATTGATTATTTGGTTGCCTTGATAACTTTGATTAGCTTGTTTCTATATGGCTCAAATTGGTTCAAACTAACTGCCAAGTTGCATCGTGAATAAACCAACCCAACTTATTTTTCCATTTCAGATTAATCAAAAAGCATCTTTTGATAGTTTTTTTTGCTCACCTGATAATCTGAATTTAATGACCCAGCTTGCCGATATAGTTAAAAGCAAAAAATATCATGAACTAATAATTCATGGTGAGACGGGGTCTGGTAAATCATTCTTAATGCAAGCTGTATGCAATGAGTTGAGCCTAGCAGGAAAACAGTTTGCCTTTATACCCATGAATAAAGCAATCAATATGGGCATTGAAATATTTCAAAATTTAGCATCCCTAGACGCTGTCTGCGTTGATGACGTGCAACTCATGCTTGCCAATGAAAATTGGGAAACAGCTTTGTTTAATTTAATAAATGAATGTCAGCAATCTAATTGCAGCCTGATACTCTCTTTTGGTGGCGCTCAATCACCAGAAGAAAATACAAAACTTCCAGACTTATTATCAAGAATTAAGCGCATGGATTTTATGTCCGTGCATAAGGTGCAAGATAATTTTTTAAATCAAGCGCTTAATTTTGTAGCTCAACAATTAGACATCAATATAGATAAAGCCGAGCTAGAGTTCCTTTTAAAACACCAGACACGAGAATTTTCAGTCCTGGTAGAAAATCTTATTTTTTTGGATAAACAGGCTGCCTCTTTAAAAAGGAAGATCACCATCCCCCTGATTAAAGAGACATTAAAGCTCTAATCAAGATCAACCATACAGATTTGGCATGTTAGTAGCGCTTTAGGCTGCTGAATTTCTGTTAAAGTTTCATAGAAATCTGCAAGACCATTAAGTGCTGATAAAACTTTTGGCTCTCCAAGAGACACATCAAAATTTTCAAGCAGTTCTTTGATAATTAGCTCCTCTGGAGAAAGCTTCTGGCCATAATACTCAACTTGATAGTTTTCTAATTCAGCCATGTTAGCAGCATAAGCGATTGCATCATCAATGCCACCAATTTTATCCACTAAGCCTATTTCTTTTGCACTTGTTGCAATCCAAACTCTACCACCTGCAATCTTTTTAATATCTTCATAGGACTGAGATCTTGAATCAGCAACAAAATTGACAAATCGATCATATGCACCGGCACCCCATGCTGCAAATATTTTATCTAGGTCTTCATCAATAGCTTGTGTAGGGTCCCAGCCACCATGCTTAGATGTGACCACACCGTCAAAATTCACTCCAACATAGTCCATGACATTTTCTAATGTAGGCAAAGCAATTGCCACGCCTATTGAGCCAGTAATTGTTGTTGGTTCAGCAAATATGTAATCTGCTGGAGTTGAAATGTACACCCCACCAGATGCAGCATAATCACCCATCGATACAATTACATTAATACCCTTGCTTTTGGCTGCAAATAGCTCATCGCGCATCATTTCACTGGCAATGATAGATCCACCTGGGCTATTGACTCTAAAGACAATAGCTTTTGTATTTTCATCCTCATGAGCAGACCTAATTTGTTTTACTACACCATTAGCACCAGCAACACCCTGGGAAATATCTCCCTCCATAATAATTCCTTCAGCAGTAATTACTGCAATTTGATTGTCGCTGTCAGTTGAATCACTCTCAATTTGCTTTGCATATTCATTGTATGAAATAGTTTTGTAGGTTTCAGTTTCTGCTTCTTCGTCTAAGCCAAATTCCTCAATCATATATTGACGAAATTCAGGGAATGATTTGGTGCCATCGATAATATTATTTGCTTGTGCATAGGCAATATTCCCAATGGCAGCTTCACCAAAAAATCCAACGTAGCCATCAGCAAAAGATTGGATATCACTTGATTCAATTCCTCTTGCCTCAGCCATCAACAGTTTCATTTCATTCCAAATAGGGTTGAGTAGGGCTTCTGTTTGTAACCTGTCATTTTCTGACATGTCTGTTCTTGTATTACCTTCAACAGCAGATTTAAAATCTCCCTGCGAGTAATTATGAAAATTAATTTTTAGATTTTCATAAAGTTCTTTTTGATAGGCTCGCATGCCACCTAGACCTCGAACGCTAATACTTCCAACAGGATGGACCCATACCTCGGATGCTTGAGAAGCCATGAGATAGGATGTTGTGGTTAGACGGTCATTCATGGCAATCACTCTTTTACCAGATTCGCGTAAAGCTTTTAATTCTTTCGCAATATTAATTGCAGTGGAGGGCCCAGCAAAGCCAGTTGAAGAAAAATCAATAAACACAGCAGGAATTTTCTCATCTTCAGCCGCTGCTCTTATTAATTGAATAAGATCTCTTGTTTGAATTTGATCGGTTGCCTCTTCCGTAAGGCTGGAAAGAAAATCAGAGCTAAAAACCTCCTGATCAACCACAGTCCCTTCTGGATTAATAAACAAAACTCTCCCATCAGGGTCTTTAACATCAGGCCCAGATGCTGTAAAGGCACCTATGATTAAAACTGTAAAAAAGATCAACACAAATGCTGTACCAAGGTTCAACATAACAGTTCTTGCTTTTTCTAAAAAACGACCAAGCCAAGCAAAAATAGATTTAAGTGCATTCATAAGTTATCTCCAATATTAAAAAATTAAAAAACTCAAAAAAGTTGAAACAATAGCTCCAATCAACGTTATTAAAAAAATGATTAAAGTAAATACAAAAGTTAATAGCACAAGGGCCATTGACAAAATAAAAGCTACTAGAGTAAAAAATAATGTAAACATTTTAGCAATTATTGCAGTTCCGCAAATTGCAATCGTCACACCAGCAATGATTAGTATGATCATGGTTATCATTTGTCTTCCTCGTATATAAATATTTGTTCCAAAGGAACGCTAAAGTGTTTGGTCATCTTGATGACTAATTTTAATGAAGGATCAAATTTTCCTGTTTCAATTGAGTTTATCGTTTGCCTACTAACTTTCAGAATTGAAGCCAGATCATCTTGACTGATGTTCTCTTTTTGGCGCAATTCTTTAAGGTTATTTTTCATCTTATTATTCAGCAATATATTTTTTATAAAAGTAATAACCCCCAAATCCTGTGCCAGCTGCAAATGCTAAAAAGAATTCATAAAAAGTTAGCTGATAATTAAAATAGGGCGCCAGTACAGTTAAGATCGAGCCAAACACTAAAAAACCATAGGCACCACCAGCAAAGGTAAAGTTGTGATACCTTTTATAAAAATCATCCTGAGCACTATAGAATTCTTTATAAAAGTAAGCACCTATTAGAAAAAATACAATCATTAAAATTCTAATAAAAAGAAGTCCATTCTCTGAAATCCACGAGTCAGTGATTGGCTCATTTCCAAGAAAACCAATGTGAGATAAATGCATTCCCCACAAAATAG